>Ga0334898_1003145_pt1 | contig 13817 bp, 18 predicted proteins | sample GraSluR3_MG_10_FD_207228 | JGI IMG/M metagenome (GOLD analysis project Ga0334898, IMG submission 207228) | Sludge microbial communities from methane-producing bioreactor in Wageningen University, Netherlands - Granular Sludge_3_08-R3 | ecosystem: Engineered > Bioreactor > Anaerobic >... | reverse complement strand
ATCAAAGTCTCCGATGAACAGTTGGAACGACTACGTTTGAAGCGTCACGAATTCCACGGCGACTGGAACTACACTCTGTTGCCACGCAAGTAGAATTGTTCAAGTTATTTATGAGCGCGCCCTTAGCGTCCTGAGCGACCTTTTCAGGTATCTCAGGATCGATGACGGAATACCCTGAGTCGAACGAGCTTCTGCCGAGCTTCTTGAAAGCCTCGTGGGTCCGCAGCATTGCCCCGGTGGAGCAGTAGGTGCAGTCGTGGGCGCATTTCAGGCCGACGTTGACGGCGAAATCGGCCAGCTTCTTCTTGGCGAACTCCGGTGTCTCCCGAATGCCACTCCTGAGCGGATAAGTGTATTTGGTGAAACTCGCCATCGTATTCCTTTACATCCACTGGTTAGTCTGGCTTGACGAGAAGATCGCTGCATACCGGCTTGAAGGCACCTCGGAACGTTCCGTCGTCAATCGCCCCCATCACCCGGATGTCGCCGTTCGGCTTGTGGTCCCAGATCACTTGGATCTCAATCTGGTATTCTGTGCCGGACGCCCCCGTTGCTTGTGGAAATTCCTCTTGGCCGATTCTATCCACCAGATCGGCGTAGGACAGCCTTCGATACATGTCGAGCTTGGAGTTCAGCAAGCCTAGAGCTTCGTCACGGTCCATGGTTCGCACGGCCATATTCGGGTGGCGATTAGTCGTCAGCTATTGTGTTGAGCCCCACATTCCCTTCGGGCGTGATGCCCGCTCGAACTCGTTGTGCTTCTTTCAGAGTCGTTGCGGCCTCAAGATCAACGTCGAAGCCGAGGCTGCGAAATACATGCATAAGTTGGTCCGGCTCTACGTCCGAAGCTCTGGCCGACGCCAGCCCCATGATCGTCTGAAGTGCGAGTATCCCTTCCGCAGCAACTAACTGCTGTCCAAGTATTCGATCTTCCTTGTTCAAGAAGCGCAGCCGCAACGAGCCGTCTGCCATCCATTCGTACTCGAAGTTCACTGCTGCTGAGTCCATGGTTATGCTTCCTATCTTCGTGTCGGTGAATCGTTCTCAGGCCGCATCCTCCTACTCCTATTTTCCCAAATACTCGTCGGGGAGGAAATAGTGTGGCCTCAGCTTCGGCAGATTGAACAAGATGATCTCGCTGTGGACCTTGGCGTCCGACCAGATGTCATGCGGTAAGGTGATGATGCCGTTGATCGGCGGGCATTCGTCCCGCAGCCACCGCCACCGGGTCGATCCACGATCCTGGTCCATCCGGAACGACCAATGGGCGATCAGCACAATCGGCGTCTTTGGCGGCACCACCTGCAAAATCCGTTCTAGGAACAACGCAATCGGCGACTTGGCGCTTTTGCCGCCGCCGCTCCACGGGGGGTTGCAAAGGGCCAAGTCGCAGTCGATCTGGTCTGGTCCGCTGAAGAAGTCCTTTCCCTTGCTTGCTTCGAAGGCGATGACTTTGCAGCCCTTCCAGGGGCGGGTCAGATTTCCCTTCCCAGCACACGGGTCGAGGATGGTCTTCACTCGGTGCTTGGCTGAGATGATGTCGTGCAGGAACCGGCAGACGCCGGGCGGCGTTGCCGTGTTGGACGGTCTGATGTTGGCCACATCGCCCGCCTGGAAGACGTAGGAGCCGTTGGAACCGTTCAATGGCTCGCCGTTCTCGATCCTTCGGATGGCCTGCTTCCGTTTGGCATCGGGCAGTTTGGCCAGTTCCGTCGCCTGTGGCACCCTGATCCGGCCAGAGCGGATGCTTTCAACGAGTTCAGGTGCCTCCCGCTGGATGCTCTTCACGGCCTCGATATAGGCTGAGTTCGTTTTCGTGATTCGAGCGGCGACTTGGCTGGCCCGTCCATTGGTCGAAGAGGTGCCCAATTTCTTGACACCCTTTTTCCCCCGCCCCAGCGAAAGCCGCTGACGCTCCTTGGCCTCGGCCTCCAGAAGTGGGAGCAAGTCGAGTGCGATCACGGCACGCTGGCTGGAAGTCAGGTGACGGCGAATCAGGTTTTCGGAAATGACCCACTCGACCGGGGAGCCTTCGCCATCCCACTCCCTGAACCGGGGCTTGACCTTGGCGATCTCGCACGCCGCCAAACGATTCCGCCCGTCGAGAATCTGGCCCTGGAAGGTGACAATATCGTGCAACAGCCCCCTGGCCTTGATGTCGGCGGCGAGTTCCTGAAGCTCCTCATCGCCGAGCTTTGGGAACAAGAGGCAGGCTGGATGGTAGCGGTGTTTCGGCATCGTGCGTCTCCCTGGTCGTCGAGCAATTCTAGCAGAACCCCCAGCACCCCGCTAGGCAAACTGGCCCGATCTGGTGGTACCAGATCGGGCCAGTACAAAAGTTGGAACGCTGGCTGGCTACGGCGCTCAGGTTGTTCCAGCGGGCGAGTCAGCCTGCTCGTCACTCCCGCCCTCGGCAGCCTCCTTGTCGAAGCGGTGGGAAGCCGCTGCCACCACCAACTGCCCCCAGATTGCAACGCTATCGCCATCGTCCTCCAATCGCCTGTAGCAGCGGACGAACGGACTTGCCGCAACCGGCCCTGCGTGCAGCATAAGAGGCCATCCGAACAGTTCGTTCATGTCGTCCTGCACCGCCCATGCGGCACCGGCCTGCCGCACAAGCACTTCTCCGACGTAACAGCCGAACATATAGGCGGCTCTTCCGGAAAGCTCATCTCCGCAATCACCGAGGTTGCCAAGCAACTCATCCACCCGCTCCAGGGATTCGAGCGAGAAGTCGAGGTTGAAGTCCGCCTGGATCACTTCGGCGGTGTCTTGAGCTTGAGAAATAAGATCTTCACGTGTATCCGTTGCCATTGCTACTCCTTTCACATCGGGTGTTTTCGGTAAGAGAGTAAGACGGCTGCGATTCGCCGTCTCCGTGTAACCGGTTTTGCTTGATGTCCTCGACGGCATTCCACTTCTGCCACGGACCTCCGCAACAGGGAGATTTCTCGTGAAGCCGCCGCAGTTCCTAGAAGCCCTCGTGTAGCCAATCGTGCGTCCCGCCCTCCTGGGAGAATTGGTTGACGACGCATCTTGCAGCCACTTCGGTTAGCTCGTCCGTGATCTTATCGTCACACAGGCCAATCTCGTGACGCAAGAAGAGTATGAATTCCCTCCGGATCGCTTCAGGCATAGGGGCTTCAACGTCATGCCCCGTCAGACGCTCGAAAGCCATTCGCCAGAGTATCGGCCGGGCCTCATACGCTGCCGTTACATTGAACGACCGAAGCGCCGCCCCAGGCACCGAGAACTGCCAGAAATCATCACTGATGGCAAACGCAGAGCCGTTCCACCGGGGGTAGGTCGGATACCAGACCCAGCAAACCGATTGTTCGTCAAGATCCTCATCGAGGTAGCACATCCCGTGGAAGAACATCATAGTGTTAGCCCTCGTCCAAAGCGATCATCGGCGAATCGCCGCCACAGGCTGACGTTCCCCGATGCACAATACTTCTCGGAAAGTGCCGCTTCCTTCCAGGCACAGCGTGCCGCCTAAAACGGTTTCTCCCGCACTCCCTCCACCCGTGCTCGGCCAGCACCGCACTGACGCACTTGAACAGTTTCCTCCGTCGAGTACCAAGCGTGTGGACGAAAAGACAGTCCTTCGGAAACATCCACGACGCAACCACGCACGCTGTGCCGTCGTTTTCCCAACGAATCCTGTCGTCTTTGCTTCCGTCTAGGATCGCCTGAGCAATTTCCTCCGCAGCCTCCTCCACCGACAACCGAAGGCTAAGCGGATGCAGTATTCGTTCTTCAGTCGTGGTGACGGTAGCTGTATTGCAGTGCAGATCTACAAGCCAGTGCTCGAGCACGGTGCGATTGGTACCACGCACGATGTGCCGCTCGATTGCGAACGACAGACATGGCGGCCTCCAATGCACATCCTCCATCCGGTTCAGCAGTTTGCAGCCTACCATGCCACTGGCAGAAGACCCGTCTAGCTGGCTCCAACTCTCAGCTAACAGTTCCTCCAACGCAGCAGTATCGGCGAGCAGGCCCGGAGCGGTCCTCGTCAGGTAGCGGATAAGTTCGTTCACGTTGTGCCTCCTGCTGTATCCGCAGAACCAGGCGTTCCTGCCACGACCCACTGAGTTGGCCCGTGCGTTGGCGGTTCTGGTTGGCTCGGGCGTATGTATGCAACCTCACCGCCACGCACCCTGGCAGGAATAGTTTTCGACATGTATCGCCGCACCTTCTTTACTGGACCCGTAAGGAGAAGCCTTTGGGCAGCCATCTGCTCTTCCCTGGTCCGGAACCCCAGAAGTTGCTCTGGCGTCGGAATTACACGTACCGTAGCGGGCAGCGGAAATGAACTTGCCGCACACGACGCGCCGTTGATTGCGATCCACCACCATCGCCGCTTTTCGTCGCTGCTGCTTTCGTCGGCAGGATCGTCGTTGCTCGCAGGTAAGTTTTTTGGACGGTCTATGCTCTGCCCGCAAAACTCTTTCCATCCCTTGATAGATTCCAGAACCTCAAGTTGCCATTTCTCAAGCATGACGAGACACCTCCATGTTGTGGGCGCATGTCCGCCCATGTCACCGTAAAGCTGGATCTCCAGCAGATGCACTGCACACTATTGGTTTGTATGGGTGCCGAACGTCAGAGCGTCTGGCTGACGCCCTTTGGACCTATGATCTGGTCGGCGTCACGGTCGTTGAGGAGGTATTGTGAAGTATTCACGGTAGGCTTGTCGTATGGCCATCCAATCTGCCACAGACGCTTGAAAACTTCAAGCCGAGTTTTGCAGAGCGCTTTCGAAAATAGTGTGGGAGCGTTTGCGGTTAGGGTAAGCACGCTCATCTCGCAGCCATTGCCCACGTTCTGCGTGCCGCTCGTAACTTGCGTAACGACCGACGACCGTGATGTGAAATAGCCGCTCGCACTTGTTGCCACATTTGCGTCCGAAACTTTCCAGGCCGTACCCACCTGCCATCCCGGTTGTTGCCGGACCATCTAACACCGGCCTCTGGCAAGGATTCGTAGATTAGCTTGGCGTTAGATGTGTCTCAGAGTTACCACAGGGCGAGAATCTAGAAGAGCGGCCATCGTCGGAGGACTTTTGCAACCTAAAATCGTTTCGGCACCGTCACCCTGGTCTCACATTTGCAGTCGAAAGTTCTTCAGGAAGAGGGTCTAGAATGGAAGAGGCCACGGCCGCCAGATTTATGCCTGAAAGTTCTAAGCCGTGTCCGCCCGTTGGGTTCGACTGCGAAACATCGCCTCGACGACAGATTTGTCCAGCATCCACAGTCTAGACTGACTCTTTGCCCGATATCCTCCACGATGGAGCAAGCCTGCCTCTTCTAGGATTGTGATGATCGGCTGTCGCTTGGCTGATTTCTCCGGGAACCCCATCTGAACCAGTAGTTTTTGGCTTGCTCGTCTTGTCCCAGAAGCCTTTCCGGCGTAGAGGTAGTTGAAAAGGCAGGTGATGGCATCTAGAGTAGGGTACCGCCCATCCTTATTCTTTCGCACCTGCCGATTGGCTTGCTGGAAACCTTGCCGAAGACGATCCAAAATCTTTTCCGGCAGTGGCGTCAGGTCTGGTTGGTACTGCCACCCAGAGCTACCCCCACGAGCCGAATCTTCCTGAGTTAGTACCCCACATAATAAATAGGACGGTAGGGGTTGGGTGGGATATAGGAGAAGGAGATGCAACCTCGCTCCTGCCGAGGATCTGTGGGGCGAAGGTGTAAATGGTCTGGTAACGACCGCTGGCTCGCTTCTGACGGATTTCGGCAAATAATCTCTTTCCCTCGTCGTCCTCATTGGCCAGAGCGTGATCAACAATCCTGCCAACATGGGCGACCACCTCTTGTTCCTCTCCTGCGAGCAATCGGGAGACCTTATCGTTATGCAGTCTTGACACGTACACGACGAGGAGTTCCTTGATCCTATCCCGATCTTGCCCAAAGCATTCCACAAAGCCAAACCACAAGCCTAGAGCGGAAACTGCCTCGCTGAACTTATCCTCCCTGGGAAAACCGTTTTCGACCAGAAACTTCACAAACTGCACCCACTGACCGGAGGCTGCCACTGCCTTCAGGTCTACATCGTAGAAATACTGAGGATGCTCCGTCAGATCGGCGGGGTTAGGGGCAACCGTTTCCGGCACATCGCTCTCTGGAAAAGCACACACAACTCGGGTTTCAGGCTTGGCGGTATTTCCATCTTGCCGCACCAACTCCTGGTCGATCACGCATCCCTGGCTTGCCCACTCTTGAATTTCCTGGATCGTCTGCTCGGTCTTTTCGAATAGGGCCTTCTTTTCGTCGGCTTGCATTCTCTTGAAGTTCACGCTCACCCCGTGCTCCAGGAACAGGGAGTACATTCCTCGGAGTGTAGACCAGTAGGTATCCAGGATTTGCGAAAAGGATGGTGTCCTTGGAGGACGCATGAAGAGCCGAATCTGCTCAATTGGGTCCGTGACGAGGCCAGAACACGTTAGAACTCCTGAGTCCATTCCGCACGGTCTGCGATGGGGCCTGCCCAGGCTGTTCTCGCTCCTCGCCGGGAGCGGGTAATGCTCCAGTCCTTCTAGAAGGTTTTCTACTCGATTGTAGGCGACATCAGTTGGTTCGTCGTATGAACGGATCTTCCATACGGCAAAGCCGAGGTTTGCACTTGAAAACGCCCAGATGCGTCCAGGGAAATGGTCGTAAACTAGCTTCGCTTGCATAAAGAACGCCAGCGACGGCCGGACAATCGGGACGATCCGGTAGTCGTAGGGGCCGGGAGGCCATCCGGTCCTGTCGGGATGCCAACGGGTCGGGAGACTTGCCCAGCCGATCACGTCGTGCGAGTCTAGATCGAGGCAATCACAGGACGTTCTCTTTCCCGCCATCGTGCCGAGCCAGAATGCAGATTCGCTGTCCGATGGCTTCAGCCTGTCGTTCAACGGGCAAGTGCGGCAGAATCTCTCAAAGTCGAGATGCTTCTCGGCCAGCGAATCAACCAGTTCAGCATACAGCGGTTGCCAGCCGCCTTGCCTCTTGAAAGGCTGCCATTTCGGAAGCAAATTCCCACTATCGCTCGTGACCGGGTGATATCGGTGTCGTGTGTAGAATCCCTGGCGGTTGCTGCTCCAGATGAACTTCTGCTTGAAAAACACGACCTCTTCCGGATACAGGTCCGCCAACGTCGGCTCGCTCGTGCGATCACCGTCCGGCAAAGGCTTGCGCAATTCTGCGGCTTGTGGTACTATTATACTTTCAGACACACGCTCCACCTTTCAACGCCTGGTCGGCCATCCCGCCTCGCCGGGCGTTTTTCTTACGATTTCTCCTCGTCCCTGAACATCGCCTTGATCATGTCCAGATCATCGGCTGTGTAATAACGACGAGGCTTGTTGCCAATCCGTGTCGATGGCCCAGCTAACGCCCCACGCTCCAGTTGATAGCGGAATAGCCGGGGCTCTATGCCGACAAGGGTTGCTGCCTCAGCGACGTTGAAGAGACCGGCTCTCCGTCGCATCTCGTCTTTCGTGAGCACCTGTGGCATCGTTACCTCCTGGCGTATAGTAGTCCTCACGATACCGATTTTCGGAGAATCACCAATAGATTTTCCGACGACGGTTCTGTCCAAAATGTTGATAACGCCATATCTCCCCGCTAATAACCGGCGAGGCGGGCGTTTGGAGGGAAGGTGTGGCTGAAGAGCAGAGTGCCCAGGTCGGCCTTATCAAGGATCAACAGCACACTGCCTGCGCCGCCCCCCGCAACTGCCAAGAAGTCCGCCCCTGACCTGCTGAGGTGCAACATCACGGCGGCCCCATCTCAGTTCTGCAACCACGTCGAAGACCGGCTGTGCGTCCTGCCTATTAGCCAAGTCCCAAAAGGAAACAGCGGCAGGTAGAGCAAGAGGCTGGGCAGTCCCATGGAACCGCCCAGCCTCATCGCTGCCGCTACTAACCCGCATCGGCTTGGCTGTGGGTACTAATAGCCCTCGCCAGCCGCTTCCACGAGTAGGCTGAATGAGGAGGCACGTGGTTTTCTGCACCAAACCCGCCGTCACACGACGTTCCTTGCCGCCTTGCCGTTCCTCTTATTTGCCAAGCGATCTCTGGCAAGGGCGACGTACTCAGCCAGGAGGTCGAAACCATAGAAGGTCCGGCCTAGCTGTCGTGCGGCTAATAGTGTCGTTCCTGAGCCGCAGAATGGATCGAGGACACAGCCCTTCGGTGGACAGAACGTCTTGATAAGCGCCTCCGGAACGGCAGCAGGGAACTTCGCCGGGTGTGGGATTCCCTTCTCGCTCTCGTTGATGGGGACTGTGAGCACGTCGCCCATGCGAGCAACGGCGTTCTCCTTCTCGGTTCCGGCAGACCATTGGGAGTAGGCATAGCCACTGACGGTGAGCCGTTCCCGTGGCGTGCCGTTTGCCATGGGATCGCAGAACGGCTTGTCCGTCTTCGAGAACCACAGAATTTCCTCATAGCAGTGCCGGGGCCAGCCCTTGTGGCCTAGAGGATAGGTGTCCGGTTTGTGCCAGAAAAGCGTTCGGTGCTGCTTCCAGCCATGGTCCCGAAGCAGCAGTTGAGTTTGCAGCACGTAGTCGCTGACAACTCCCCGATCCACGGTGGTGTCGATCACGATCAGCACAGAAGCATCCTCGGTGAGCTTGGAACGGAGAAGTTCCATCCACCGGGCGGTGAACTCAGGATACAGCCGCTCCGGTACGCCCGGATAATATTCCTTCTTCTGCTCGCCGTATGGCGGGCTGGTTACCACGCAGTGAATCGACTGGTTGGCCAACAACGGAATCAGTTCCAAACAGTCGCCTTCGACGACGCTATTGAGCTTCAGTTTCCGGAGCGGCGACACACGCCGCTCAGGTGTGCCGAACGCCTCCATCCTTGTTTGGGCGATCTCCCGAAGCTTCTGATCCTTTTCGATGTCGGTCGCGGCCAGAAAGGGAGCCACTTTCGCGGCGGAAGTGCGCCGGGTCAGCGGTTACGCGATGGGGCGTGGAATGGAACAGGGTGAGATTGGCGGGGGGATGGGAGCCACGGCGGGGTGATGTTGGCGGCGTGGCAGAGCGCAAGAGAGGCGGGGTGGAGGGGGAGACGCTGCACGGCTGCCCAAAGATCAAGGGCATTGCCTTGGCCGTGGCAGGCGAAGCACTGATAGACTTGCCGATCAAGCTGGACGGAGAAGTCGAGGGCGGAAGCCGACGGGCAGCCGGGGATAGGACAGGGGCCGCGAAGCTGGGGACCTCTCCGCCGGGTCGGTTGGAAGCCGATCCATTCCAAGATCTCGGTCATGGAGACGAGTCGGCGAAGCTGGCGATAGTCGATGCCGGGCATGAAAGCGGAAGCGGCGAGGCGGTTACGTGGCGTCGGGGTTGGGCGGATTGGGCGGCTTCTTAGCCCGGTGGGCGCGGTACGACTTGCCACGGATCTTCAGGAGGACGGCTCCATCGACCACGCGGTCCAGGAAGGCCATGGCCAGGGGCGGATCGCCCAGGTAGTCGCTCCACGCCTCGAAGTCGATGTTGGTGGCCAGGGCGGTGGAACGCTTGCGGCTGCGAGCGTCAATGACCTTGTAGAAGAGGTTGGCGGCCTGGGGGCACTCCCCGCGTTCGATGCGGTCGAAGCCGAATTCGTCGATGATCACCAGGTCGAACCGCGCCCAATAACGGACGCGGCAAGGCAGGCTTTGTTCGGCCAACGCCTTGCGCAAGTCATCCAACAACGCGGCGCTGGTGGTGTAACGCACGCGATATCCCAACTCACACAAGCGCTTGGCAATCGCTTGCAAGAGAAAACTCTTTCCCACGCCGCTTTGGCCGACCATCACAAGGTTCTCCCCGCGGCGAACGAACTCGCCGGTGGCCAACTGCTCGATCTGCGCACGGTCGATTGCCGGGGCGTTGAACTTCCAATCGAAGTCACTCAAGTTTTTGTCCTCGTGGAATTTGGCGTCGCGAATCCGCCGCTCGATGGCCCGCTGGCGGCTGCGGGCGGCAGGTTCGCCCAGGATCCGTCCCAGGAAGTTCAGGTGCGCAAGCCCCTCCTGCTCGGCACGGGCTAATGCGGCGTCGAGCGATTCGGCAGAAAGCGGCAGCTTCAGCGTCTTGGCGTCGTCCAGGACCCGCTCACGCAGGTTGGCCACATGGCTGGCCGTCGTCGTCTTCGTCGGGACCGTCTTCTTCGGTTTGGTCATGGGGGTCGGACTCCTCGAAGAGCAACTGTTGATAGTCCGTCGCGGGCCGCGGCGGTGTCGGATCGTCAGCCAGCAAGTCCTTCAGGCGTGCGGCATCTTCTTCCGCCAGGCGTTCCCAGCACGTCTTGGGGCGCGCCTGGACGGCCAGGATGCGTTCGATACTCTTCGCGGCGAACGCCCCGTAGCGCACCGCGCGATCCAGGGCGGCCAAAAGATCATCTCGCCGATAGGTGCCCAACAGCCCCAACACCTTCTGGGCCTGGTCCCAGCCGCAGCGTTGGGTCCTGAGCAGTCCCTCCAGGAACCGCACTCCCCGTGGACCCAACTGCGCGAATCGCTCCCGCAGAGCCTCACGCCGTTGCTCGAGATCCCGCGGGGGAAGATGTTCCGCCAGACGGCGTTGCTGGTGCCGCACCGTGGGCCCAAACCGCGGGTGCCGAACCAACGGCTCCAGTCGTGGACCGTAGATCGTCACGGACTCTTCGGTGATCCGCACCGGCAGCACCTGACCGATGTACTGCCATGGCGCCGAATAACGATTCTGCCCGTAGGATACCATGCCCTCGGCGTCCACGGTGCGATACACGACCTCGGCCACCTCGTAGGGTTGCTCCGGCAAGGGAATCAGGTGCGGCAGTTCTTCGGCGTGAAGGTCGATCGGCCGGCGCCGCGTCTGCCGATGCACACGCACGTCGGCCACTTCCCTGAGCCACCAGGCGGTCACTTCGTTGAGGTGGTCCAGCGAGCGGAACTCCCGCCCGCTGAGCAAGTTGGTCTGGGCGAAGTAAAACGGCCTCTCGACCTTGCCCTTCGTTTGGGCCCGGCGGGGGCGACAAGCCACCGGTCGGAAGCCGTAGTACGTGGCGAAGGCGAGAAAGCGGGTGTTGTAGATCGGCTCACCGTCCTCGTAACGGGCCACCACGACCTTCATGTTGTCGTACAGGCAGGTGGCCGCCACGCCGCCGAGGTGCTCGAAAGCCCGCACGTGCTCGCGGAGCGTGGTCTCCAAGTCTTGCGAGGCGGTAAAACGCAGGTACTGTCGGCGAGAATAGCCCAGCACGTAACTGAACAGGTTCACCTTGCGGCGGCCCTCCTGGGTGAAGTCCAGCGTGTAGACGGCGTAGTCCATCTGGGCCTGGACGCCAGGCCCCGTCTCGAACCGCTCCACCGGCAGCTTCCGGCCCGACCCGCGTAGTTCTTTCACGCGTTGGCGGAGAATGGTGTAGCCGCCCGCATAGCCCAGCCGGCGAAGTTCCTCCAACAGCCGGACCACGCTCATGTCGGGATACCGCAGCAAGTAATCCCGGAGTGTCTCCTCATAAGCATCGACCAAGCTCCGGCGCCCGTCGCGCGGCTTGGGCAAGCCGGTTGTGCCTGTCGCCCGTTGCTGTTGGTGCCGGGCGATCACTCGTCCCACGGTCCTCCGCGAAATACCCAGGTCCCGGCCAATGCCTCGCATCGGCTGGCCGCCGTACCAACGGCGGAGAACCTCGCTCCGCACCGCGTCGTTCATGGAAGATGGATCTCCTTGAGAAAGTCCTCGGTCAGCTCGGCCACCGTGAGGGCCTCGCCCACCAGCCGGACAAACGCCGGTTCCAACACGCCCCGATCGCACAAGGCCAAGTCCCCGCGCCCCCGATGCCGCAGCCAGTTTGCCATCCGGGCCAAATGGTCCAACAGCGCCGCCAACGGGCGGCTGACGCGATTGCCCGCCACGCTCAGCCGAGGGTCCCAGCCGCGGACCTCTCCGGCCTGGGCCTCTCGCAATGCTTCCCGCGGTCGCTCGACCACGAACGCCGCCTTCTCACGGGTCCCCGACGCCAACAGCAAGTCCACCACTCCCCGCAATTCGGACGCCGTGAGCGAATGCCGCCGCCCGGCCTGGAGGGCTTCCTCCTGGTTGCCCGCGGGCAACCGCACCAACTGCCGCGCCATCGTCGGCGACAACAGCCCCAGACGCAGGTCGTCCTGGGCCCCCGCACACAGCTTCTCCATCATCGCCAACCGCCGACAGACCCAACTCTTGTGACGCCCCAACAGCACCGCGACCTCGACCTGCGACAGCCCGTCCTCCCGCACCAACGCCTGCACCAGCCACGCCTCCTCCAACTCCCCGAAGTGCCGCCCCGTGCGGTTCAGCCCGTACATCGCCGCCTTCGCCCCTCGCTCGTCCACCTCGATCCGCCGCGCCGACAAGCTTCCAAAACCCTTCAGGCCCCGCGCTGCCGCCAGCCGCTTGAAGCCGTCCACGAGCACCGGCACCTCTTCCCGGAGGCAGACCACCAGCGGCGACATCTGCCCGTAGCGGCGCAGGCTCCGGGCCATCGCCTCCTCGGCCTCCAAGACCTGGAGGCGATAGCGTCCGTATCGCACGTCGATCTGCTCCAAGGGCAACGCCCGGAACTCCTCGGGAGCCCAGTTCGACACGGCACACCTCGACGGCAACAACAATGCCTCTTCTCGTCCCTACTGCTGGAACCCGTACTTCCTCGGCCCGCCATGGCCAGCGGTCGTGGAATCTATCGCCCCGGCTGCCAATGCCACAATATGCGACACCTAACGGAAGCCATCCGGCGGCCCACGAAACCGCTCCCAACGTTCCTCCTCCGAAACGCGAGGACGATGCCGGCCCCAGCGGGCTTCACGCTTGTGAACGCGCCGTAAAGCCTCACGGCACAAGCACGAACAGAACTTCTTCAGCGGCGAGCGACGCTCCGGCGGGAACAACTCGTAGCAACCGGGCCGGCAACAGGCGATTTTTCCAAAATCCGCCGCCTCCTGATGGCCCTCGCGCGACGCCTGCGCCTCGTCGCACGCTTCCCGCCGCTGACGCACTCGCTGGCGATACCGGCTCGCTTGCTGCCGACGACACTGCTTGCCATGCTCGCTGGCCCGATACCGACGGGCCGCCTGCCACCGCGACCATCGCCGGGCCGCCTCGCGGCACCCTTCGCTACAGTACCTCGCCAGAGGATGATGCGGAGAAAACCACTCCTCGCACCCCTTCATAAGACAGATCCGCCGACGGCAATGGCCCGGGCCTTGCCGCCGCGGCGAAGGGCAACCATGCTGGAGATGGACCACGGGAGGTATCGCTCCCGAAGGTCAAGTCCCGGCAGCGGAGTCGCCTACTCCGCTCCGGGACGTTTTGGATGCTTACCTTCCCGGTTCCTCTTCCTTCCCGTTTCGCTACCCCTGGTCCAGCTTAATCCACTCCCAGCCCCCTCTCCACTTCTACCGGCCGACCTCTGCCTCCTCTGGCCCCCTTCTCGCCGCGATCCGCTTGCGCGCGCAATCCCGCGCCGGCGCCGCGAAACTGGCTCCCTCTCAAGCCGCTACCAACACGCAGATTCGACCGGTGTGGCCACTCCTGGCGAAGGTGGCAAAAGGAAAAGAGTACGGCGAGCTTATCGCCCTGACGGACTCGGAGCATGAAATCGTTAGGAGGATTCGGATGTTCGATCCGCAGGTTTACGCTGCGCCGCCTGAAGAAATGGAGTTTGGCTGCGAACGGTAGTGGGCCAATCGATGCGAGCGCAAAGAAACGGCCCTCCAGCAGGTGGGGCAGAAGCCTGCGGAGGGCCTCGGGGAATAGAGATTTCCTATTCTCTGATCGGCAACCTCAAGACCTGTTGATTAGAATCG
>Ga0334898_1003143_pt1 | contig 13823 bp, 9 predicted proteins | sample GraSluR3_MG_10_FD_207228 | JGI IMG/M metagenome (GOLD analysis project Ga0334898, IMG submission 207228) | Sludge microbial communities from methane-producing bioreactor in Wageningen University, Netherlands - Granular Sludge_3_08-R3 | ecosystem: Engineered > Bioreactor > Anaerobic > Unclassified... | reverse complement strand
GAGGAGTTCCACTTCCAAAGGGGAGAACATGTGAGGACTCTGAAGGTACTCGCCTCAAGCTATACCAGCTCGTTGGATCCCGTGTTCGATCATGACAACGGCAAGCGGGTGTTGTTCATCGTTCAGGATGTATCGGAGGAAAAGCGTCGGGAAGCACGTCTCCATCGTTCCGAAAGTCTCGCTTCCCTCACCACGGTCGCCGCCGGAGTGGCCCATGAAATCAAGAATCCGCTGGCTTCCATCGGGATTCATCTGCAATTGCTGAGAAAAGCCTTCCAAAGGAAAAAAAGCCTGACTTTGGATGATGCGACAAGATATCTGGATGTGATCGACGAAGAGATCGAGCGTTTGAACGGCATCGTGGTCGACTTCCTGTTTGCGGTGAGACCGATGGATGTTCGTTTGCGATTGGAGCATATCAACAGGATTGTGGATGAGGTGCTGAATTTCGTGGGATACGAAATGTCCGAGCATGGGATCACCATAGTAAGGAAGTTGGGGGAGTTCCTTCCGAAGTTGAGGTTGGATGAGAATCTGATGAAGCAAGCCTTGCTGAATATCTTGAAGAATGCGATGAGTGCGATGGATCCCGGTGGGGGAACCCTGACAGTGTGGACCAAACTCAGTGGTGACAATGTGGTCCTGGGGATCACCGACACGGGAATCGGAATGGACGAATCCACCTTGGCGAAGATCTTCGAACCCTATTTCACCACGAAGGACTCGGGATCGGGTTTGGGGCTCACCATGGTGTTCAAAGTGGTGAAGGAACATCATGGCGAAATTTCGGTGAGCTCCAAACCTGGGGAAGGCACCACCTTCACTTTCTCCTTCCCGGTTCCCACCACGGAACGATTGGCATTGGAGGAGGCCCGCACACAATGAATAGGACGATACTGGTTGCCGATGACGAGAAGAATATCCGTAGTGGCTTGCAGATGGCACTTGAGGATGAGGGTTTCGAGGTCTTGCTCGCTTCGGATGGGAAGGAAGCCTGGAATCTGATCACCTCAAGCCAGGTCGATATGTTGATCACCGATTTGCGGATGCCGCGGATGTCGGGTCAGGAGTTGCTCAAGAAGGTTTCCTCATCCTATCCCACGATGCCGGTCGTGATACTCACCGGACATGGCACCATCGAGGCCGCTGTGGAGGCGATGCGTGATGGTGCGGTGGATTTCATGACGAAACCCTTGAATCTCGATCGGTTGTTCCTTCTGATCCGCAGAGCGTTCAGCAATCTCGATCTCTATGATCAGAACGCAGCATTGAAGAAGGAACTTGCCGAGCTGAAGCGTCAGAGTGGATACAATAGGATCATCGGCAAGAGTGAGCGGATGGTTCGTCTCATGGACACGGTGAAGCAGGTTGCGGATGCCACCGCGAGCGTGTTGGTGACCGGTGAAAGCGGGGTTGGAAAGGAACTGGTCGCCGATGCATTGCATCATCTTTCAAGTCGTTCCAATGGTCCTTTCATCAAAGTGAGTTGTGCATCGTTCGCGGAGACACTGCTCGAAGACGAATTGTTTGGACACGAGAAGGGTGCCTTCAGCGGAGCCACTTCCGCACGAAAAGGGCGTTTTGAACTCGCCCATGGCGGGACGTTGTTCCTTGATGAGATCGGCGAGATAAGCCAATCGACCCAAGTCAAGCTCTTGAGGGTGCTTCAAGAGAGGCAATTCGAACGATTGGGCAGTGAAAAGACCATTACCGTCGATGTGCGTCTGGTGGCTGCCACAAACCGCGATCTTCGTGCCGAGGTGGATTCCGGGAAATTTCGGGAAGACCTCTACTACCGTCTGAATGTGATCCATCTCGAGGTTCCCCCGTTGCGGGAAAGAAAGGAGGACATTCCCCTGTTGATGTCCCATTTCCTTGAGATGTACAATGAACGCAACGGGAGACAGGTGGAAGGATTCAGCCAGAGGGCGAAGGCTGCCATGCTCTCCTATGATTGGCCCGGAAACATACGTGAGTTGGGCAACTGTGTCGAAAGCACAGTGGTACTTGCTTCGGATAAGATCATCGATCTGGACGACCTGCCGGCGGTGGTGAGGAATGCGAGTTCGGAGGAGAGGGTGGTGATTCCTGTGGGAACCACTATGGAGCAGGCCGAGAAGGCTCTTATTTTGGCCACCATCGCGAGTTGCGGGGGCAACAAGTCGAAAGCCGCCGATATGTTGGGTATCGCTCGGAAGACATTGCATCGAAAGGTACAGGACTACAAGCTTGGAGCAGAGTGAGATTTATCGTGTATTCGATGCGGAGGGACTCCTCTCGCAACGTTTCACAGGGTATGAATACAGGGACGGACAACTCGAGATGGCACTGGTGGTATCCCGCGCCTATGACGAGGATGCGATCGCAGTGATCGAAGCGGGCACTGGGATCGGCAAATCCTTCGCATACCTTGTGCCGGCGCTTTTATGGGCTGCCTCCCATCCGAAGGAGCGGACGGTGGTGGCCACTTCCACCATCAACCTGCAAAGACAACTCTATGACAAGGATCTTGTGCAACTGTTCGATATCCTTGGCACATCCTGTCCCGTTGCCTTGGTGATGGGAAGAAGCAATTACCTTTGCCTGAGACGATTGGAGGAGGTCGCCTCCGATGCTCCCTTGTTGGCTCGAGACCCACTGAGTGAGATTGGATCCATCGTGGCCTTCGGCAGTGAGACCGAAACCGGTCTGAAAAGTGATTTCCCCGGTAAAGTCAGGGCGAAGCTTTGGTCGGAGGTGTGCAGCGATGCCGATTTGTGCCTCGGTTACCGTTGCTCCTACGCCAAGGATTGTTTCTTCATGCGATCAAGGAAGAAAGCCTCAGAATCGCGCATACTGGTGGGAAACCACCATCTGTTGTTCACCGATGCCCGCTCCAGAATGATCGATGGGATCGAATATGATGAGGAAGCGGTGCTTCCACCATTCTCACGTTTGGTGATCGATGAAGCCCACAATATCGAGCGCAACGCAACCGACTTCTTCACCTCGACCTACAGCGGGTATGAGATGGTGCGGTCGTTGGGAAGACTCTCCCGTAAGAGGCGAAATGCCAAGGGGTTGCTCGAGGAACTCGCTCCCTATGCTTCCGATGAATCGCTTCCGAACGCAATCGCGGGGGAGCTTACAGGAGTTTCGGAAGCGATCGGGTATCTTGATACCTATCTGCTTGGGTTCATGCAGCAATTGCGAAGTTCGAATCTGCTTGTCGAGCCGATGATGCAGGCAGGGCTTGGTGATTTCGTTCGTTTGTCCAACGCGGTCATCGAGCATTGCACACGTTTGTCGGATTTGGTCAAGCAAATGATGGAAACGGGAAGCATCCCCGAGGAACTGGAGTATAGGGGGAGGGAATTGCTTGTCCATACGAGAAGAATTCTCTCAGGAGCCCTGGCACTCTCGGAATTCATCGATTTTGCCAATTGGACCGCCGATGTGCATTGGTTCGAAGTGGTGGATCGTGGAGATGGAACGAAGAGGGTTGAAGTGCATGTGTCGCCGCTTTCTGTCTCCAAAGCTCTTTCGGAATCGCTGTTTGAAAAGCTCCACACCGTAGTGTGTACGAGCGCGACCCTTGATCTTCACGACAACTTCTCCTATTGGGGAAGCAGAGTGGGGCTGCCGCCCGATTCCTTCCGTCCCTATTACACCGCAGTGCACCATTCACCATTCGATTTCAAGAGCAGGCTTCTCCTGCTTACCCCCAATGATGCTCCTGTATTCACCGAAAAGAATCCCGAGTCGTTCTATGAATACTGCACCGCTACGATACGCGATTCCATCCTTGCCTCCGGTGGAGGGGCCTTGATCCTCTTCACCAGTTACCATATGTTGCGGAAAGTCGCCGAACTTCTGGCTCCCGATATGGCCAAAGCCGGCATTACCGTGCTTCGTCAGGGAGATGCCGATAGGGTGCATTTGTTGCGTCAATTCACCGATGATACCGATAGCATATTGTTCGCAACCGATTCGTTCTGGGAAGGAGTTGATGCTCCAGGGAATACGTTGCGCCTTGTGGTGATAGTAAAATTGCCTTTCCGTGTTCCCACAGATCCTGTATTCAGGGCGCGTCAGGAGGCACTCGATGCCGATGGCAAGAGTGGGTTCTTCCAATTGGCTCTTCCAGAGGCCACGATGAAGTTGAAACAAGGATTCGGGAGGTTGCTGCGCAATACGCTCGACAGCGGTATTGTTTTGATTCTCGACAGCAGGGTGGTCAACAAGCAGTATGGAAGATGGATGCTTGAGGCACTTCCCGAATCACACCATCCCGAAACGACAACTTCCACCATTTCCAGGAAGATCGAATCGTTCCTCTACGGATAGCACGAGGGCCGGTGCCCACCCATACGAGTGGCAACGGCCCTTCTGGTTTCGGCTAATTCGAAGATCAGTCGATGACTGCGAGGATATCGGACATGTGGAGGATGAGGTACTCCACTCCATCCGCCTTGACGGAAGTTCCGGCATACTTGTCGTACATCACCTTGTCGCCTTTCTTGACAGTGATGCTTTCATCCGATCCAACTGCGATCACTTCGGCGATCTGGGTCTTCTCCTGAGCGGTCTGGGGGATGAAGATTCCACCTGCGGTCTTCTCCTGTACCTCTTCCATTTTGACAAGCACTCTGTCTCCCATCGGTTTGATAGTCATAAGTTCCTCCTGTATGCTGTGTTATGTGTATTCCATTGGATATTGTTATGAAATCCTCTAGAAATATACGCACAAAGACGATTGCGGTCAAGCAATCGGTTGAAATTGATTCGTCAAGAATTGGGGGAATGTGGGGGTACATTGCCGTTCTGTCGGATTTGTGGTTCGATACCTTGTATTTCCCTACCGAATCGACTTTCCGATTCCATTTTCCCTTGGTATATTGAGGACGTGAATACTACGACGGAACAACGATACAGGAAAGCTTTACACATCTGCTCGGCCAATCTGTCGGGAGCACAGGATGCCGATCCGAAGGAGAGCGCACTCTGCTTCTTTCGCATGGGTGTGGTTCTGGGAAGAATGGGCGATATCGGTGGAGCGATTCGATGCTTCAATGATGCCTTCATACTCAGGGACATGACCGGAGAACAGGGGAGATCGAATCTCTGGCGCCAATTCCACGATATCCAAATGGCGATCTATATTTTGGGCAAGAGAAACAAGACGCTTATCTCCCTTGCCGAGGGCGATATGGTGCATGATCTCATCAAATACCGTTGGAGATTGCTGCAAAGTGAATTGGCCAATTCCGAGATTCCTTTCGCCGGCAACGACATGAAGGCTTGGTTCAGGACGGTGAAAATCGATTTTCCGTGGGAAATGGAGGATATGGATGGACTTTTTGGGTCCCCCGATGACCAGGAATCCTTCATCGATCCTTTGGAGTGTGTCAAAATTACCCGCTAATCATTCATTTTTATTCCACTGTGTCATTTTGTCGCATGCCTACCCGTTGATTTGAAGGCTCTCGGTCAGATCGTCCACATCAAATAGTATGTATAATATGGATAACTACATTTAATTTATGGAGATAATAATATCTTTCCTGTAAAGGATGCTTTTGGCATGGAAAATGCTTGTATTTCAATATACAGGAGGAGCAGCAATGATCCGGAACAGTAAAGTGTTGAATGAATATGACCAGTTCGAGGACGAGAACATCCTCTCCATGTATCTCAAGGAAATCAATAGAATCCCTTTGCTCAGCAGAGAGGATGAGGATAAGTTGGCGAGACTCGCAGCCGAAGGAGACGAGTACGCACGAAAGAGAATGATCGAATCGAACCTTCGATTTGTGGTGAATGTAGCCAAGAAATACCAGAACCAGGGCCTGCCGTTGATTGATCTGATCAACGAAGGAAACATTGGATTGATGAACGCACTTGAGAAGTATGATGTGGATCGTGGATACCACTTCATCAGCTATGCGGTGTGGTGGATTCGACAAGCGATACTCAAGGCGATTTGCGAGAAGTCCCGAACCGTGCGGCTCCCATTGAACAGGGCCAATGAACTCGTGCAGATCCAGAAGGCTCAGCGCAAGTTGATGCATGAAAGCGGCGAGGAACCCACTCTCGAGGAATTGGGTGATGCGATGCAGATGGATCCAAAACTTGTGGGAGACCTCCTCTCCATCAGTCGTGAAATAGTGAGTCTGGATGCCCCGGTGTTCGGGGACCCCTCGAATTCAACCGTTGGGGATTTCATTGAAGACGAGTATCGCTCGGCCGAGGATATCCTGATGGAGAAGACCCTGAGGGACGATATCAACGAAGCGCTGCAGGTGCTGAGTGACAAGGAACGGGACATCATCGAGATGCGTTTCGGATTGAACGGCGCCATTCCGATGTCGCTCAAGGAGATCGGAGAGTTGTACAATCTCACCAAGGAAAGAATACGCCAGATTGAGAAGAAAGCCTTGGAAAGGATGAAGCAGCCAACGCGCTTGAAGGCGCTTGAATCATATACGGCGTAACGCCACGAAAACCCTCCCCACATTGACAGGGAGGGTTTTCTATTATACATTGGTTAATCGTGAATTGATTGTAAAATCTGAAATTAAGGGGGTCTCTATAGATGTCTAAGGACAAGACCAAGTATGTGTATTTTTTTGGAGAAGGTAAGGCGGAAGGTACTGGATCAATGAAGGATCTTCTGGGAGGAAAAGGTGCGAACCTCGCCGACATGACGTCGATCGGGTTGCCGGTTCCTCCCGGATTCACCATCAGTACCGAAGCCTGTGCGTACTACAGTGCCAACGATGGTGAGTATCCCAAAGGGTTGCGTGAAGAGGTGTTGCATCACCTCGAACACCTCGAAAAGGTCATGGGAGCCAAGCTCGGTGATAGTGAGAACCCCCTGCTGGTCTCCGTGCGGTCGGGTGCGGCCCAGTCGATGCCCGGAATGATGGACACCGTGCTCAATCTCGGAATGAATCCCGATTCGGCCAAGGCTCTTGCCAAGAAGACCAACAACGAAAGGTTCGCCTGGGACAGCTATCGTAGATTCATGCAGATGTTCGGTGATGTGGTGATGGGTGTTCCCCACCACGAGTTTGAAGAGGCGTTGCAGGCGGTCAAGACCGAACGTGATCGAGAATTCGATACCGATCTCGATGTCGAGGACCTCAAGGAGGTCATCAACCGCTATCGTGCGCTCTACAAGCGGGATATCGGGGAAGATTTTCCAACCGATCCCATCGATCAGCTGTTCAAGGCGATCAATGCCGTATTCGGTTCCTGGAACAACGATCGTGCCATCAGGTATCGGCAGATGAACGATATCAGGGGTTTGTTGGGAACAGCGGTCAACGTTCAGTCGATGGTGTTCGGCAACATGGGATCCACCAGCGGTACCGGTGTGGCGTTCACCCGCGACCCCTCCACGGGTGAAAACAAGTTCTATGGAGAATACCTGATGAACGCCCAGGGGGAAGATGTGGTGGCCGGTATCAGGACTCCCCAGACCATCGATACCCTCAAGAGTGTGAATGAGAAGGTCTACCAACAGCTCGTGGATATCCGGGAACTGCTTGAGAAGCACTACAAGGATATGCAGGACATCGAATTCACCATCCAGGAAGGTACCCTCTACATGTTGCAGACCCGAAACGGCAAGAGGACTGTGTTCAGTTGGCTCCGTTCCCAGGTCGAGATGGTGGAGGATGGTCTGATCTCCAAGGAGACGGCCGTATCGCGTGTTCCGGCCGGAGAATTCAACAAGTTGTTTGCTCCCGTACTCGACAGCGATGATATCAGGAAGCAGGGAGTCGAAGAGGTCACCAAGGGTCTCAACGCCAGTCCCGGCGGAGCGTGTGGTCAAGTCTATTTCTCGGCGGAAAAAGCTGAGGAAATGGCTGCCCAAGGCAAGAATGTCATTCTCGCCAGAGTGGAGACAAGTCCCGAGGACATCGGTGGAATGGCTGTGGCCAAAGGTGTCATCACCACCCGTGGTGGTATGACCAGCCATGCGGCTGTGGTTGCCCGCGGTATGGGATGCCCGTGTGTGTCCGGAGCCGGCGATATTACCATCAATTATAAGAATGGAACCATGAGTGTGAAGGGACAGACCCTCCGCGAAGGGGATTTCGTCTCCATCGATGGGTTCACCGGACAGGTGTATTTCTCGAAGATCCAGGTGAAGCCCTCTGAAATCGTACAGGTGCTCAATGGTGCCATGAAGAGTGAAGATTCCCTGTTGTTCCAGAACTACAACAAGTTCATGGGATATGTGGACGAGATTCGTAAGCTTCGTGTCCGCACCAATGCGGACACCCCTACCGATACCCATATGGCGGTTCAGCTTGGAGCCGAAGGTATCGGTCTCTGCAGAACGGAACACATGTTCTTCGGTGGTCAAAGGATCATCAGTGTGAGAAAGATGATACTCGCCAACAACAAGGTTGAACGGGAAAAGGCGCTTGCCGAGTTGCTTCCGATGCAACGTCAGGATTTCGAGGAGATCTTCACCGAATTGAACGGTCTTCCCGCCACTGTCAGATTGCTCGACCCACCGTTGCACGAGTTCCTCCCCAATGACCATACCAGCAGGCACGAGATGGCACTCCAGTTGCAGATTCCTGTCGAGGAAATTGCCCAGAAGACCGCCCAGTTGCATGAGTTCAACCCGATGCTCGGTTTCCGTGGTTGTCGTCTTGCAATCGTGTATCCCGAAATCCTGCACATGCAGGTCCGGGCTATCATCGAGGCGGCCTTGAATGTCGCCGAGAAGGGTATCGAAGTACATCCCGAGATCATGATTCCACTGGTAGGCCACTACAAGGAGTTCGAATTCACCAAAAAGCACGCGATCGAGACGATCGACAAGGTGTTTGCCGAACGTGGCAAGAAGGTTGCCTACAAGATCGGAACGATGATCGAGGTTCCAAGGGCTGCGATCACCGCCGATGAGATCGCCAAGTCGGCCGAATTCTTCAGTTTCGGTACCAACGATCTCACCCAGATGACCTGTGGATTCTCGCGTGATGACGCGGCGAGCTTCCTCGGACCCTATGTGAACGATACCGACAAACAGTTCTACGAGTACGATCCGTTCGCCACCATCGATATCGATGGTGTGGGCAAGCTGGTGAAGATGGCTTCCGAACTGGGACGCTCGGTGAATCCGAACATCAAGCTCGGTATTTGCGGTGAGCATGGTGGAGATCCGAAGACCATCGCATTCTGCCAGAAGGTGGGACTCGATTATGTTTCCTGTTCCCCGTTCCGTGTTCCTGTGGCACGATTGGCAGCTGCCCAAGCGGTACTTGGCAAATAGGGGAAGAACCCATACATGAGATTCCAGGGAGGGGACGTGTCACACGTCCCCTCTCGATTTGGATCAGTTCGAATATTCGGCTCTGAGATCCTGGGTGTTGAATTGTTCCCGGTCGAATTCACCGAGTGAGTTTGCCACCAATACCGAGGTGGTCATGTCGCCGGCAACATTGGTCATTGTTCTGAACATGTCGACAATGAAATCGACACCGGCCACAAGTCCGACGGCCTCCACAGGAAGTCCCACAGTGGTGAGGGTTATCACCGTGAATGCGGTCGCCCCCATGGGAACCGCGGCGCTGCCGATGCTCGCCAGGACAGATACGATGACAATGAGTACGTATTGGCTGAACACCAGTTCGATGCCGAAGGCGTTCGCAGCGAATACCGCGACCATGGCGGGAAAAATCCCTCCGCAAGCATCCATGTTCATTACCGCACCCAAAGGTCCAACGAAGTTTGCGATTCTGGAATTCACTTTGAGCCTATGCTCCATCGTCTCAATGGTCATGGTAACCGAACCCAAGCTTGATCGGCTTGAGAATGCCAACATCAGGGCAGGGCTGGCGGCCCTGAAGAATCTCACCGGATTGATTTTGGCCACTGTGGCGAGAAGACCCCCATATACCAGACCCATGTGGATCAAACAGGCCAACACAACCGCAACCACGAACAGTCCCAACTGGACCAAGACTGCCATACCGGTGTTTCCGAGCCAATAGGTGGTGAGTCCAAGCACACCATACGGGGTAAGCTTCAGGATATTCTTCGTCAATTGCAGTACGATCTGCAGAAAACTCTCAAGCAATAAAGCGAATGGTTGTACCGATTCGGGACGTTTTGTCTTCACTCCAATGGCCGCAACCCCAAAAAGAATCGAGAACACGACGAGTGGTATCATGTTCAGATCCGCTGCGGCTTTCACCACATTCGAAGGGATGAAGTTCCTGAACTGGGAGAATACGCTGCCCACCGTAGCCACATCCCTCGCTGTCAGGTTGTCGGTTGCGATTCCGGTACCTACGGAAAACAACGTACCGACGATCAGACCAATGATACCTGCGATGGTAGCGGTGAATAGGAATGTGCCGATGGTTCTGCCACCCATTCTCTTCAACTCGGCGGTATCGCTCAATTTGAGGAGACCGGCGATGATGCTGGTCGGTACGAGTGGTATGATCAGCATCCTGAGCAAATCGACATATCCGAATCCCACCAATGAAATCCACCTGCGTACTTCGGAGTTGGTTTCTCCAGTGGTGAATAGGAATATCATGAACCCGTACACTGCACCGAGAGCCAAGGCGATCGATACCCGCACGGAAAAGGGGAGGTGGAATTTGTGTTTCAACATCCCCAACACCACTAGAAGCGCAATAAACCCCAAGAGCCAAACAACTGATACCATGGTAACCTCCAATATAAATACTATAGGAATACTATGATAAATATAAAACTCTAATTTGGTCAAGGATTTGGTCAAAAAATTGAAATCTTTGTAATCCAAATGGTGATGGTTGGAAATAAGTTTCGACAAGGAAATCATGCTATCATGTGAATAAATTGTGCTAATTTGCCATTTATTCATATTAATGATAAATACATAAAAAATATTACTAAAAATTCCGATATCGAAAAACATGACAAATAAAATTGACGAAATCAAAAAAAAGTCTTTGACTGTTGCAGTTTGTTGTATTACGATGCAGGTATATCACACAAAGGAGTAGTATATGAAAAAACTCTTACTCATCGCTCTTCTGGTTTTGATGGTGCTTCCGTTGACGGGTGCTCCGTTGACCATCAAACTCGCTCATCTGAATCCCCAGGAACCGTTCGATGTTCCCTCTGCCGCCATGGCGGCGACCTTTAAAAGTGAAGTCGAAGCGAATTCCAATGGACAGATCAAAGTGGAACTCTATCCGAATGGAGTACTCGGCAAGGAACGCGAGACCATGTTGATGGTCAAATCGGGCATTGTCCAGTCGTTCATCTCTTCTTCCGGTGGACTTTCCACATTCTATCCCCTCATCGATGTGACCAACCTTCCCTTCGCATTCTCCAGCTACAATGTCGGATACGAAGTGTATGATGGTTCATTCGGTCAGGAACTTGCCGCCGATATCGAGAAACAGGCCGGATTCAAGGTGCTGGGTTTCGGAGAATCGGGTGGATTCTTCGCCATCACCAACTCCCGTCGTGAAGTGCGGACACCCGCCGACATGAGGGGCTTGAAGATCCGTGTCATGAGTGTTCCTTTGCACCAGGAAGTGGTCAAGTCCCTGGGAGCTTCCCCGACTGTCGTTGCTTGGGCCGAAGTGTATACCTCCCTGCAGACCGGAGTTGTCGATGGACAGATGAACCCCATCTCCATCATCAACATGGCCAAGTTCTACGAAGTACAGGATTACATCACACTTACGAACCACCTCTATGCTCCCTATGTGTGGGTCATGAATCCCCGTTTCTACAATGGCCTCACCACCGATCAGAAAAAGGTTGTGGATGATGCCGCCAGGACCGCGATTCTTGCAGGCCGTGGTGTCAGTAGGGTGATCGACTCTTCCGACAAGGGACTTCCCGTATTGTTGGAAAAGATGAATGTGTATGTGCCTACCGCAGCAGAAATGAAGCAGTTCCGCGATCTCGCCATTCCTGCGGCAAGGGCCTTCCTCGAAAGAACCTACAAGAGCCAGGGCAAATACTGGGTCGACCGTTTCCTCTCCGCGGTCGAAGAGGCAGAGGCGAAATTGGGCTACTAATTTTTTCACGAAACAATGTGGTGGCGCCGACGAAAGTCGGCGCTATTGCAGAGGAGTCGTTGCATGGATCCGAAAGAAAACAAGACTATCGGTGCTCTTTACAAGGCATCGGAGTTTCTCAACAAGATCGTCAGCCATTTGTGCGTAGTCACCATTGGTGGCATGACGTTTGTGGTACTACTGGGTGTGCTGTTCCGCTATGTGTTCAGAATGCCCCTCAGCTGGTCCGAGGAGTTGTCCCGATATCTCATGATATGGGCCGCATCATTGGCGATCAGCATCGGAATCAGGGAGAACGAGCACGTGGGACTCACCGTACTGCTTGATTCCGCCAAAACGAAAGCCTCCCGAATCTTCTTGGGCACCATCATCTTTCTGGTGGTTTTGGGCTTTCTCATCATCATGGTCTATTACTCCATTCTCATGACGATCGAGGCCAAGTACCAGATATCCATGGGATTGGGAATCACCATGGTGCTTCCTTCCTTGGCGATACCGGTTTCCATGGGGCTCGCGGTGATCCAGTTGATCCTCACCTATGTGATGGATGTGTCCAACGGATATGCGAAGGTCGTCAACGAGAAGAAGATAATCGATATTTAATCTAAGGAAACCACTATGTTCTTATCAATAATCATTGTATTCGCTACACTTCTCATACTGGGAATTCCAATTGGTTTCACCATCGGCGTGGCAGGCCTCGTGGGTATGTTCATGATGATGAACGATGTCGCCATGTTCTCCATGGCCCCACTGCAGTTCTTCAGCGGTTTGGACATGTTCACCCTCATGGCAATGCCGTTCTTCATCCTGGCCGGTGAGATCATGAACAGGACGGGAATCACCAATCGATTGGTGAAGTTCTCCAATATACTCGTGGGATCTGTCCGTGGAGGACTTGCCCACGCCAACATCATCGCCAGTGTATTCTTCGCAGGAATGACCGGGGCAGCCGTAAGCGATACCGCAGCCATCGGTACGATGCTGATTCCGGCGATGGAAGAAGATGGCTACGACCTGGACTTCGCAGCCTCCGTCACCGCCGCATCCTCGATCATTGGACCCACCATTCCACCTTCGAACATGATGGTCATCTACGGTTCTTTGATGAATGTGTCGATCGCCGGTTTGTTCGCCGCGGGATTCCTTCCGGGAATCGTGTTGGCAGCGGTGTTGATGATTCTTTCCGCCATCATCAGTGCGAAGCGTGGGTACCCGAAAGGTCCGAAGACCACATTCAAGGAAAAGCTGATTGGACTGAAGGATGCGATTCTTCCATTGTTGATGCCAATCATCATTCTCGGTGGAATCCTCTCCGGTGTGTTCACTCCCACCGAAGCAGCCGCGGTTGCTGTAGCCTATGCGATGGTAGTGGGATTCTTTATTCTTAAGAGCATCAAGGTGAAGGATCTTCCCTCCATGTTTGTGAATACCGCGAAGATCACAGGGGTGGTGTTCCTCATCATCGGAACAGCGAGCATCCTGAGTTGGGTGCTGGCGATCAACCAGGTACCCCAGATGATCGCCGACTTCCTCTTGGCAACGACCGGTAGTCCGGCCGTCATCCTTCTTTTGATCATTCTTCTCATGTTGGTCGTGGGAATGTTCATGGATATCGCGGCGGCATTGATCATCCTTGGGCCGATTCTCCACCCGATCGCACTCAGTATCGGGATGAGTGGAATCCACTTCGGTATCGTCATGGTGCTTTCACTGAATATCGCGTTGATGACCCCACCGGTCGGTGCGTGTCTCTTCGTGGCGTGCAGCATCACCAAGTTGAAGCTT
>Ga0334898_1003139_pt1 | contig 13831 bp, 14 predicted proteins | sample GraSluR3_MG_10_FD_207228 | JGI IMG/M metagenome (GOLD analysis project Ga0334898, IMG submission 207228) | Sludge microbial communities from methane-producing bioreactor in Wageningen University, Netherlands - Granular Sludge_3_08-R3 | ecosystem: Engineered > Bioreactor > Anaerobic >... | reverse complement strand
CATATGCTCCGGAATCAGGAAGCGATCACAAAAAGAATATGGAAAAAATCAACTGGCTTGCAATAGGGATATTGCGTCTGAAAAATGGGTGCATATGCTGGCTCTTCGTCAAATTTGGTGCAAAATGGCAATTCTTAGGCTATCCTAAAAAAACATAGTTATTTTACTGATATTCAGATAAATAAATAGCAAAAAAGCTAGTATAATCAAATCATTTTTATTATCTTTAAAGTTCTGACACTAAAGACTTTAAAGATGAATGACTATACTAGCCAAACCAAAGATAATAACTTTTCTATTAACAAACACTCCCTCCAAGCTATTTTTGGAATCCCGGGTGTTGAATTTTATAATTCCGTTATAAGAGATAATTTGATTCTACTGTCAGCTCGTCTTAAAGCCAAGACAGCAAAATGTCCCTCTTGCGAAAAAAGGAGTAAAAGTGTTCACTCATCATATATGCGCAAATTAACTGATCTTTCATCATCCGGCAGAGCAGTTAAAATTATATTTAAAGTGAGAAAGTTTAGATGCCGTAACAGTAGTTGCACTCAAACAATTTTCTCTGAACAACATCTGCCCTTAACACAAAGATACTCACGACTTACAGAACGCACAACTCACTATTTGCAAAGACTGCTGGTTGAGGTCTCTGCTCGTAAAGGTGAGTATATAAGCAGTCTCTTCTCAATAAAACAGAGCAGTTCTACCTGTCTTAGAATCGTTAAGTCTATCGAAATGCCCGATTATAACGAACTAACTACTATAGGAATTGATGATTGGGCATACAGAAAAGGTAAAACCTATGGTACTATTATTGTAAATGCGATTAATCACCGTCCCATAGAACTACTTAAGAGTAGAGACAAAGAAGAAGTTGCAGATTGGCTCAAAGATCATAACTCCATATTATATATAACAAGGGATCGATCAAGCAGCTATTCTAATGCTATAGAATCAGGGGCCCCTAAAGCTGCACAAATAGCTGACAGGTTTCATTTGGTGAAAAACCTGGGAGATCACATAGCACATGAGATACGATTGGAATATAAAACCATTAAAAATAGTTGGTTGGCGCACAGGAAGAGTCTTTGCCAAAGCAATGAAAATAGCAGTTCTTTAAGTAGTGGAGATCTCGAAGATAAAAGCGATTCTCCATACCACAAACATACCAATTGTGTTAACCATAGAAAACAGGAGTTGTTTAACAGGATTCATGAACTTAAAAAGCTCAATTACTCTCAAAGATCGATTGCCAAGGCTTTAAACATTAACCGTAATACAGTAAGATATTATTTTGAAATGGAAGAGTTGTTGCCACGAGCAACCATCTATTATAATAATTATGGAGATTTTATAGACCTGATTAAGAAAGGTTGCAGTCAGGGGTTAAGTGTAAGAACTATATTTGTGTCTGTAAAAAAACAGGGGTTCAAGGGTAATCAAACATCTTTTTATCAGTGGTTCAACAGACACTTCCCGGAATATCAGTCTAAGAAAAGAATATTAGCACCGCTCAGTTCTTCCCCTGTAGTTTATGAGACAACCCGATTTAACAGTATGTCACACAACAGACTTGTCATTCATTTAACAAACAGTGAATGGGGTGTTTCAAAGGAAACAGGTGAGTGTAGCAAGTCTCACATACTGGCAGAGGAGATTATTAACTCCTCACTGCTACTAAAAAATATGAGAGAAGCATACAACACTTTTAGAGAGGTTTTATACAGCGGAGATGAGCTCAAATTAGACCAATGGCTGGAAAAGTATAAATCGACCAATATAAAGAGAATTAGAAGTTTTATAAATGGCATTAATCATGATCTGGAAGCAATAAAAAATGCCATTAAATACCCTTGGAGCAATGGAGTTGTAGAGGGTCATGTAAACAGATTGAAAAATAAGAAAAGAGAGATGTATGGCAGGGCGGGATTTGAATTGTTAAGACGAAAAGTAGTTCTTTCAAACTCAGGATAAGTTGCACCAAATATGACGAAGAACCCATATGCTCCGGAATACAGTCATTTTTTGCCTATCCCAAACACACTGGGTGCATATGCTCCGGAAAAGGTGCCGCAGGCCCATTTTTCCGCCATTTTCGCCTTGCTGATTTTTACATATTATTACTTCTTTTGGTGGATATCTGACATAAATCTGGATTTAAAGAGAAAATGCTTTCTTTTTGAATTCTGGATTTAATACCGGAAAGTGGGTGGGTATGCTCCGGATTATCTACTTAAGGTCTACACCCAGACGTATAAGGTTTTTCCGTCGTAAGCATACCCGAGCAACTACCTCTTGTTTATTCCGGAGCATATGCACCCACGGATTTGATCTGATTATTCATTCCAATAACTGCGGGTTCTCTAGTTAATTGTTAGCGTATTATTGTAAGCATTCGGTAAACCCCGTCCAATTTTAACTTCTTATCCTTGCTATATTGTAAGCCCCCGATAAAAAAAAGAGAGAAAGCAGATATGAATTCTTGGTGATATTATTAAAATTAGCGATCAGTTTGCTGTCTCGTCCATAAATGCTTATATTTGATCTGCGAAATTAAAGAACTAAAAAAATATGCGGTCAGAAGAGACGAGAAATTTAGTTGAAGAACTACAGTTAAGCCTTCAGTACTCAAAACCTGAGGAATTACTTTCAAATAGGGAACAAGACGACATGCTAAGAGTGCTCTCCTTGTTTTCAGGATGTGGGGGTATGGACTTAGGGTTTGAAGGTGGTTTTTCCGTTTTTCAATCGTCAATCAATGATACACTCACTCCACATTTTATAGAAAAAAGACTTGATAATAATTTTATTCAACTTAAGAAAACTAGGTTTAAAACTGTCTTCGCCAATGATATTTTACCTGACGCCCGAAACGCATGGATAAATTATTTTTCAAGAAAAGGGCACAGCATTGACGATTATTATACTGAAAGCATTGTTGATTTGGTAAAAACGCATAAAGAAGGGGTAAAGATTTTTCCAGACAATATAGATATTGTGACAGGTGGGTTCCCTTGTCAAGATTTCAGTGTCGCAGGAAAAAGAAACGGTTTTAATTCGCATAAAAATCACAAAGGTGAATTGATTCAAAACACAAAAGCTCCTTCAGTAGAAACACGAGGGCAACTCTATATGTGGATGAAAGAAGTCATTGAAATAACCCAACCAAAGATTTTCATTGCCGAAAATGTGAAAGGGCTTGTGAATCTTTCCAACGTGAAAGAAATAATTCAAAATGATTTTTCTTCCGCTAATGAAAACGGATATATTGTTTTAAATCCACAAGTCTTACACTCTGCCGATTATGGTGTTCCACAGTCACGTGAACGTGTGATCTTTATCGGGATCAGAAAAAACGCACTGAAAGAATCCGCCTTAAAAGAACTTCAGAAAGAAGTTGTAAAAGATAAATACAATCCTTATCCGAAACCAACCCACGCTTATACTAACTTTGGAGATAATCTAAAACGCTTTGTTCAACTTAAAGAAGTTTTCAGCCATCTAAGTGAACCTGATAAAACGGATGATTTGTCCCAAAAATTTTATTCCAAGGCTAAGTTTATGGGCAAACATTGCCAAGGGCAGACAGAGATAAAACTTGCAAGTATAGGACCAACTATACGCGCAGAACATCATGGGAATATTGAATTTAGAAGGTTATCGAAGGAAAACGGTGGAAAAATTGAATCTGAATTGGAAAGAGGTTTAATCGAAAGAAGATTGACACCAAGAGAGTGTGCATTAATTCAAACATTTCCACCTGATTATGAGTTTGTGATTGAGAATAAATACAAAAAGGGCTCTTATATCGTAAGTCCATCTCAAGCATATAAAATCATTGGAAACGCAGTTCCCCCTCTTTTAGCATATAATTTGGCAAAAAGGATAGAAGAAGTCTGGGAATTATATTTTAAATAGTACAGCAATATGATTGTTTCCGTTAACTCAACTTCCATTCACAGTGAATTTGACCTACTGATTAGATCAACAATCTCTGAACTGAATGATCAAGCACAAAAATTCCATGAAAAAATATCAACGCTTTCAGGAAGGAGTCTTGAACCTTATGTGAAGGATGTGATGACTGAATTAGCCATCGGAACTGCTTTTGAAAATTCAATTGAGTTAATCGGAGGGCAAAAATTTCCTGACATCGTTGCGAAAAAATTTTACGGAGTTGAAGTGAAAACAACAATTCAAAATCATTGGCGATCAACAGGAAACAGTGTACTAGAAACAACACGAGTAGAAAGTGTTGAAAGAATTTTTATGCTTTTCGCAAAATTGGTTAATCCCATTGAATTTCGCTGTCGCCCATACGAAGAAGTACTATCTGAAGTGGTTGTTACACATTCACCCAGGTATTTGATTGACATGAATTTAAAGCAAGGCGAAACTATTTTTGATAAAATTGAAATGCCTTATGATATTCTACGAAAAAAAGACAATCCAATCAAGTCTATTATTGAACACTACAAAAGCAAATTAAAAAAAGGAGAGGAATTATGGTGGATTGGACAAGAGGATAATGGAAAAGCCAGCAATATTGTCGTTAAAATTTGGAATAGCCTCCCCCTTAGTCATAGACATTCTCTGATAATCAAGTCCATGGCTTATTTTCCCGAATTATTCGGGAATAGTTCTGATAAATTTGGGAGAATGGCACTTTGGTTAATTACAAGTGAATCTGTCGTTTGTCCGAATGTACGAGATTTGTTTTCTGCTGGTGGCAAAGGAACAATAATAATTAAAGGAATATCATATTGGAATGTTCCTCGCATATTTTTGAACCTCTTTGAGAACATCTCTCAAATTGTAGAAACTATTGTTTCAACACCGGCCATTGATCTTTCCGATTATTGGAAAACTACCACGACTGAAAAACAGAAACTGATGGACTGGATTGAACTAGTTAATACACATGCGGAAAAAGGTCGAAATGTGACACATTTGGATATCAAACAAATGCTGACAAACTTAATTCTCACATAACAAGAGAAAGGTGAATTATTCAATCGCTTGAGATATTCGATCCATTACCATCTCTCAACCAGTCCAAAGCAATTGTCAATAATTTTTGTACGGGATGTTTGATTTAATATTGAAAAGTATCTATAAAAATGGATATCTGGGACAAAAAGAAACGTTCTTCCGTAATGGCTAAAATCAAAAGCCGAGACACCAAACCAGAATGGATAGTTCGCCGTTATTTGTATTCCCGGGGATACCGGTATCGCAAGAACGTGAAAGACCTCCCTGGAACCCCCGATATAGTATTGCGTAAATATGGTGTCGTAATTTTTATTCATGGTTGTTTTTGGCACGGACATAGTATTGACGGTCGTATACCGCATTCCAATAGTGATTTTTGGCGTGATAAAATAGAAAAAAACCAGTTAAGGGACGAACAAAATAAAAAGAAGTTAATCGCAATGGGATGGGCTGTGATCACAATCTGGGAATGTCAACTAAAACCATCTGTTTTGAAACAGACCCTGTCTGAACTGGAATATTATATTAACAAGCATTATTTAGACCTGTACCGATTGAGACCACCTTATAATTTAAATGATTCAGGAAGAGACAAATTAGTTGCAGAAGAAGACCTGAAATACGGAGAGATTTCAAATAACTCTGAATCTGTCGTTTAACGTTAGTACACGACAGATTCATTACTTAAAAGCTAAACAAGAGATAGTTCAATCAGGAACAACAGTAACAAAAGATTACACCATGACAATCGAAGTAGACAAAGAGATAAAACTAACTCAACTGGAGCAATCGGATGCAAAAGATATTTTTGAGACGATTGACAGTCAGAGAGAATACCTGGGGAGGTGGTTGCCTTTTGTGGCGTTAACCAGGGAAATCTCGGACAGTAAACAATTTGTGGACTCGGTAGTGAATGCTCCCGAAGGTCGCGCTGAATATGTGTTCGCAATCAAAAAGAATAATCAATTTGTGGGACTGATTGGCTTTAAAGACACCGACAGATTAAATAGAAAGACAGAAATTGGTTATTGGCTTTCAGAAAAATTCCAAAAACATGGGATTGTTACCAAATCGGTAAATAAATTATCTATTTTTGCCTTTGAGAAAATGGGGATAAACAGGATTCAGATTAAATGTGCTGTCGGTAACAAATTGAGCAGCAACATACCGAAGAGACTGGGATTCAAACTGGAAGGTGTTGAACGGCAGGGAGAATTGCTTACAGGAGGTGTCTATACCGACCTGGAAGTTTACAGCAAATTGAAATCCGAACAATAACAGAATATCTACCTGACTTTCCGATTCATCCCGCTCGATTACAACTATTTACATAATTTGGAGTAAAATGAAAAATCAGGAAAAAATCTATAAATTATCATTCCCCCGCGTCTATCCCTACTATGTTGAGAAGGCTGAAAAGAAGGGACGCACCAGAGAAGAAGTGGATCAGATCATCTGCTGGCTGACCGGATACAGCAAAGAAGAGTTACAACATATTCTGACCGGTGATATGAATTTTGAAACCTTCTTCAATCAGGCTCCGCTGATCAACCCCGAAGCTTCAAAGATTAAAGGGGTAATCTGCGGCTATCGTGTGGAAGAGATTGAGGATGACATTGTACAAAAAACACGTTATCTCGATAAACTGATCGACGAACTGGCAAAAGGAAAAACAATGGAGAAAATTCTGAACCGCCGTTGAGAAAAAGGCATGTTTGAATCTCTTCAACAATCGTGTAAACCAGCTGAACAACAACCAGTGTACTTTTAACGGGACTGTTTAACACAACGCTTCAAACTAAAAAGAGGCATCATTTGTTATGTCAATAATCACAGCAATATTGCACATAATTCATAAACCCGGGAAAAATGAAAGTAGCAGTCTGGGACACCTATGTAGACAAAAGAGACGGGAGTGTGATGCATTTCGACATCATCGCTCCGGTTGAGACCGATGATAAGGAACAGATTTACAATTACGGACGCGAATACCTGAAGACCAAAGGTCAGGAGGGTCAGCCCCTCACCTCAAAAGAGTGTCAGTTTTGTCATATCGAAGCCCTGAAACCAGAATGGGAAGAGAGCATCATACGGAAAGGATACTCCATAGTGGAAATGGAAAACTGTGAGGAGATATGAATCAGCCTATCCAACATATCAACCCCGAGGGACTCTTCAAGAGTCCTGCGTTTTCTCAGATAGTGACCACACAAGGTGAAGGGAAGACCATCTATATTGGGGGACAAAATGCAGTAAATGCGCAGAGCCAGATCGTGGGCAAAGGTGATCTTTTTGAACAGACAGAACAGGTAATGCAGAATATTGAAACGGCCCTGGCTGCTTGTGGAGCCACTTTTGCCAATCTCATAAAACTGACCATTCTTATTGTTCAGGGAGAAGATCTCCAACGGGGATTCCAGGCATCACAGAAGTATCTGGGTGGACTGAAAAACCCTCCCGCAATTACCGGCTTTTTTGTTGCAGCACTGACAAACCCCGATTTTCTGGTGGAGATTGATGCCGTCGCCTTTCTTCCTGAGGAGTAACCCGGCAATAAAAGTGTAATTGTTTGTTTTCTTGAATAATAAAGTATGGTAAGAAATAAAATCACACAGGAACAGATAGAATCATTGTTTGGTATTCTGAAAAAGCGCTTCGAACAAAATATGGATCGCCATCCGAACCTTCAATGGAATGATATCCAACAGCGACTCGATGCGAATAGGGACAACCTCTGGTCGCTGAACGGGATGGAAGAGACCGGAGGCGAACCCGATGTGATTGGGCAGGATGCCGGAACAGGTGAGTATCTCTTCTGTGATTGCTCTGCAGAAAGTCCGAAGGAGCGCAGAAGCCTTTGTTACGATCCTGATGCATTGCGCTCGAGGAAAGAGCATAAGCCGAAAAACAGTGCTGTGGGGATGGCAGATGAGATGGGCATCACGTTGCTGAACGAAGAGCAATACAGGGAACTGCAGCAATTGGGGTATTTTGACATAAAGAGCTCGAGCTGGATTGCTACTCCTGATGAAATCCGAAGACGGGGCGGCGCACTTTTCGGTGACTCCCGGTATGGACGCACTTTCATTTATCACAACGGTGCCGAGTCCTACTACGCTGCCAGGGGCTTTCGCGGGATGCTACGTATATAGGTTATATTAAATGCACGCGTTCCATCATCTGCAATAGGATCCTTATCAAAAAAAAGAATCTGGAAAATCCAGTATCTTTTTGACAGGAATCTAAAATAATGTATCTTTATTTTTTGAATCATCAAAATGGTTGCTGTAATGCGCAACGGCACCTGGAATAACAGAAGATGAAACTGAAATCTAACCCTATAAAAATCTAACAGACATGGCTCGACTGGTCACTCTCTACTCGCTCCAATGGGGAGACCTAACCCTTGAGGAGGTATGCATCAAAGCAAAAGAATTCGGATACGACGGACTGGAACTGGGACTGCCGGATCATCTGGATGTGCGGCAGACGGATCCGGCATATTACGAGGGAATCATGGCATTGCTCGAAAAACATGGACTGCAGCTTCGCACCATCTCCTCCCACCTGGTGGGACAGGCGGTCTGCGACCGTATAGATGAGCGGCACAAAGCCATCCTGCCCGCCCATATCTGGGGCGATGGCGATCCGGAGGGTGTGAGCCGGAGAGCTGCGGAGGAGCTGATACTGACAGCCAGGGCAGCCAAAGCACTGGGTGTTGATACGGTGGTGGGATTCACCGGCAGCCCTATATGGCACCTGCTCTACGCCTTCCCACCCGTTCCGGGAGAGATGATTGACGAGGGCTATCAACTTTTTGCCCGCCGCTTTATCCCCATCCTGGACCAGTTTGAAAAACTGGGTGTCCGTTTTGCGCTCGAGGTGCATCCCACCGAGATCGCCTTCGACACCTTCTCGGCACGAAGAGCCCTCGAAGCGCTGGACCATCACCCTGCCTTCGGCTTTAACTACGACCCCAGTCACCTGGGCTACCAGGGGGTGGACTACGTGGATTTCATCTACCAGTTCCCCGAACGGATCTACCATGTACATATGAAGGATGTCTACTGGAGTGACACCCCCAAACAGGTAGGTGTTTTCGGAGGACATGTGCCCTTTGGCGATCCCCGCAGGTTCTGGAACTTCAGGAGCGTGGGCCGGGGCAGGATTAACTTCGAGGAGATCATCCGTGCACTCAACGCCATCGGCTACCATGGACCGCTCTCCATTGAGTGGGAGGACAGCGCGATGGATCGCGAGCATGGGGCACGTGAGTCGTGCGCTTTCACCAAACGGATCGATTTTCAGTCGTCAGGCCACGCGTTTGATGCATTTTTCGCAAAAGATTAACCAACAATACAATTGTAGAATGAAGAGTAAGAAATTAAAAATGGGCATGGTCGGCGGCGGCACCACCGGCTTTATCGGCGCGATCCACCTGCGGGCGGCAATCATGGAAAACATGGTGGAACTGGTATGCGGATGTTTCAGTTCGAAACCGGAGGTCTCCCTGGAGTCAGGACGACAGTATGGCCTCCCCGATGAGCGTATCTACTCCGGCTATCAGGAGATGTTCGAAAAGGAGATGGCACTGCCCGAAGCGGAACGGATGGATTTCGTGGTGATCGTGACCCCCAACAAGCTCCATTTCGAGCCGGCGATGATGGCCCTCGAGCGGGGGATACACGTGGTGCTGGACAAGCCGATCACCTTCTCGCTGGAGGAGGCGAAAGCGTTACAGCAGAAGGTGGATGAGACAGGACTGGTATTGGCACTGACCCATGTATACACCGGCTACCCGGCCGTGAAGGAGATGAAGGCCCGGGTTGCGGCAGGTGAGCTGGGGAAGCTGCGCCGCATCTATGTGGAGTACCCGCAGGGATGGCTGTCGGAGCGGATCGAGACGCAGAGCGGCAACAACGCCGGCTGGCGCACCGACCCGGCACAGTCGGGCAAGGCAGGTTGCATGGGCGATATCGGCACGCATGCCTGGCATCTCTGCGAGTATGTATCGGGACTGAAGGTGCAGGAGCTCTGTGCCGAGCTGAACACTTTCGTGCCGGGACGTGCGATCGACGATGACGGCACGGCGATGATGCGCCTGGAGCAAGGCGTGAAAGCGCTGCTCTCCGCCAGCCAGATCGCTGTGGGTGAGGCCAACGGCGTCAACATACGTGTATATGGCGAGAAAGCCAGTATGCGGTGGGTACAGATGGACCCCAACCGGCTGATCATCAAGAGCGGCGGAAACAGGGAGGAGATCATCCACATCGGCGGAAACCAACCCGACCTGGGCAAAGCAGCCCTGTGGAACATCCGTACCCCTGGTGGACACCCTGAAGGGTTTATCGAAGCGTTCGCCAACATCTACCGCAACTTCACCCTCACCGTGATGGCACACCGCTCGGGTGAACAACCCACTCCCGAGATGCTGGACTTCCCGAACGTGCAGGATGGTGTGCGCGGTATGCAGTTCATCGAAACCATCGTGAAAGCGGGATGGAACGATGAGCAGAAATGGGTGAAATGGATGGAATAACAGATTAAACTGCTACCTTTGCAGATTCATTTTAAAACTAAAAAGAAATATGCTGACAGCAGAGATACACACCGGTAAAGGTGTAATGAAAGTAAAGTTTTACAAGGAGGATGCCCCAAAAACCGTAGCCAATTTTGTAAAACTGGCCGAAGAGGGCTTTTACGACGGTCTCACTTTTCATCGGGTGATCCCGAACTTTGTGATCCAGGGCGGATGCCCCGATGGCACAGGTGCCGGGGGACCGGGTTACACCATCAAGTGCGAGCTGGATGGCAACAACCAGTACCACGATCGCGGCGTATTGTCGATGGCACATGCCGGTCGCGACACCGGCGGTTCCCAGTTTTTCATATGCCACAGTCGAGACAACACCGCCCACCTGGACCGTCACCACACCTGCTTCGGGAAAGTGTATGAAGGAGTGGAGGTGATCGATCAGATTCGCCAGGGCGATGAAATTGAGAAAATCCTGATTTTTGAGGATTGACCATTGAACCATGGTAGAAATGAAGCAGGGTGATGAAAACATCCTGCTTTTTTTTATCTATCTTTGTGAATTGAATCTAAAAAAACTGTTCCCATGAAAAGAGCAGGCGTCATTCTATCCACTCTTCTTCTGATCATCCTCCTGGGAGGTTTCCTATACCTGAACCCCTTGATGCCGATCATCACCGGCTATGCAGCCAAGAACCTGTCGTCGGGTATCTTCGTGGCCAACCGCACACAGGAATCGATGGAGGCGACCGATCTCAATTTCTCCTTCATCCGGTTTGTGAAGAACAGCGTCGACAGCACTAGTAAAACAGTGAGAAGCCGCTTCCTCTGGCATACCTCGCGCACCACTTTCGTGAATGGCTACGGCAGCATCCTGGTGAACGACCATCCGGTGGGCGACATCCAGGCACGCCCCTACCCCATTGTGCCGCTCCTTCCGGAGAAGCCCGACACCATCGCCTGGCCCATGGGTGATCGGATTGCCGACACCATCCCACCGGGAATCGACCTGCAGCAACTCGATCTTGCCATGGATCGGGCATTTGCCGACACCATTCCCTACAAGGGGACCTTCGCGGTGATGGTCACCTACAGAGGTCAGCCCGTCGCGGAAAGATATGCAGAAGGATTTGGACCGGAGAACCGTTTCCTGAGCTGGTCGATGGCTAAGAGCTTCACCAATGCCCTCACAGGCATCCTGGCGAAAGAGGGGAAACTGGAGATCCATGCACCTGCCGACATTGAGGAGTGGCAGCAGGATGAACGGCGTAACATCACCATCCACCATCTGATGCAGATGAACAGTGGCCTGAAATGGAACGAAGATTACGGGAACAGCTCCGACGTGAACAACATGCTGCACAAGGAGGGTGATATGGCAAAGTTTGCCATATCGAAACAACTGGAGTATACACCCGGTTCTGTTTTTGAATATGCATCGGGATCCACCAATATTGTCTCATCCTTGTTGCGAAAGGCAATTGGCAACGATGCCGACTATTTAGCCTTTCCGCGGGAGAAGCTCTTCAACAGGATCGGCATGCGAAGTGCCATTTTCGAAGTTGACGCTTCAGGCACGTTCGTGGGCTCTTCCTACCTCTATGCCACCCTGCGCGACTACACCCGCTTTGGGTTGCTTTACCTCAACAACGGCAACTGGCTGGGTGAACAGATCCTGCCCGTAGATTGGGTGGAGTACACCACCAGCGCAGCAAGCGGCTCCGAGGGTACCTACGGTGCTTTCTTCTGGTTGAACAAATCGGGCAGCGACTATCCCGATGTTCCGCGCGACATGTTTTGCTGTAGCGGCCACGACGGTCAGTATATCTACATCATCCCCTCAAAAGAGCTGGTGATTGTCCGTACCGGTTTCTCCAAGAAAGGGGAGTTCGACCAGAACGAATTCATTGCCGGTATTTTGGATGCAATAAAATAATTAATTGAACTTTCGCATGTTCAAAAAATTAGACAGAAACAGATAAAGATGAGACCTACAAATGTTTTGTGGGGACCCATTGACCTCAAGGAACGTAAAAAGAGCAGCTGTTTGAAGCGAAGCAAGTTCTGCTCTTTTAGTGAACGAGGTCAAGTATGGGTCACAAAACATTGTCAGTCGATAATTTAACTGTATACATAGCATGTGAAACTTAGATAAGTATGAGAATGCAGCCTATGAATAGGGCGGCACAATTTGTTTGTTTAGTTTGAATCAATTAAAATCAATGAAAAGAATTTTATTACCGTTCGTAATTCTGTTATTTTTTAACCCGGCAAACCTGTTTGCGCAAGAGAACGATTCCATCCGTAACGTCATACTGAACAGCGAAACGAGTGATCTTGAGATGATCGCGAAAGGACGCTCGCTCACCCTGGATCATCTCCTCACGGGTGATCTTTATGCCCTGAAAGAGGTGAAAGAATATCTTACCGGTGAGAAAGGGAATCCTTACAGTGTCTATCTGCCGGTCGAATATTGGCTCCTCTCTTTCTGGACTGAGGAGTATCAGACCCTCCTGCAGGAGGCGAGACTGTTTGCCACCGACATCGACTGGCAGAACAGTGGCTACTGGGAGATGTCCGAAAGATTCAGACCCTCCTCCCTGTTACGCATGATCTCTGAGAACGACCAATTGTTGCAGGAGGTGGGCAGGAAATCGGCTGAATCCTATCTGCCGCTGACGGTCACCATCGATGCTGCTGAGCTGAGTGGTGAAGAAAAAGAATTTCTCAAACTCTGGCTCTACGCACTGCTCTTCTCACCCGAAAGGGTGGACAACGAAGCAGAGATGACAGAGCTGAACGGGATGGCAGACACCTTCCTGGAGAACTACAGGGAGAGTGATTATGCCGACTATACCCGTCGTTTTATCCGATACCGCTTCCGACCTGGCAATTGGGGCTTTGGCTACGAACTGTTCTTGGGATACAACACCTTAACGGAGGGGCTCAACCGTCATTTCGGCAACAGTGTGGCAGGGGGATTTGCGTTCAACATGCTCTACCGCGACTTCGAACTCTCCCTTCGCTTTAATTACGCTTCAGCCAAAACAAAACGGGAGGTGATACACCGGGATATAATATGGCCCACAGATGTGGGGGGGTATCTGGTGGGTGCCGATCTGTCGCTACAGTATCCGCTCTATCAAAGCAGAGACCTCAAGCTGATGCCGTTCGTCGGCATCGGAGGAATGGGGATAGGCCCCACTGATGCTGAGATAAAGAATCACCCCGAGCTGGATGATTTCAGGGAGCTCTCCACGTTGAACTACCTGGTAGGGTTGGAACTGAAGCTGAACAGCTGGA
>Ga0334898_1003137_pt1 | contig 13833 bp, 10 predicted proteins | sample GraSluR3_MG_10_FD_207228 | JGI IMG/M metagenome (GOLD analysis project Ga0334898, IMG submission 207228) | Sludge microbial communities from methane-producing bioreactor in Wageningen University, Netherlands - Granular Sludge_3_08-R3 | ecosystem: Engineered > Bioreactor > Anaerobic >... | reverse complement strand
TCCATAATGTTCAGGTACTCTTTCTGCATCTCCGGGGTACAGAAGTTAATTCCCGAAGAACGGTCGTAAAAGGCTACGATATCCCGGTTTCCGAAGAGCACCTCGGAGATAAACTCCTGAATCCGGACAAAGATAAACTCCCCTTCGATCATCTTGTTGGGCAAAAAGTCCCGGATATTGCCGTGGGCAATATAGAGGTTGGTCGTTTTCGAAAGATACTTGTACGAAAGCTCCTGAGCCCAGGCAGGCAGGATCCTGATAAAATCAAGGTTTTTTACAATCAGTTGTTCCGACATTTCCCCTCCCGAATCAAGGCAGCGGACACCTCGAAACAGTATAGGCCAAGCTACAGCCCGGGTCAACGGATAGGGGAGGAGAGACTCGATATCCCGTCGGTTTTCTCTCGGAAATGCAATGTCGGAGACGTTGAGTTGCCTGTGATTTCGGCATCGGCCTGTTCGAGAATCGCGGTAAAAACCGGGTCAGCGGAAGCTGCATTCAGGGGAAGAAGGCTGTTCACTTCTTTTTCCCGGGCGGAAACAGAGATAAAAAGTCCCTGCTGAAGCCGGAGGTTAATCTCCAGACACACATTTTGATTGAGAAGTTGCCTGTTCTGCAATACCAGATTGAATAGGAATTCAGCCCACGCGAATGCCATGGGAACGGCGTACTTTATTTCAATAGTCGCTGAACTGTTAGTGACATGGTATTCCAAGGATAAATCCTGATAATTTTTCAGGTCTCTGAGGTTGTCCTCAATGATAATCTGTACCGGTATTTGAATCAAATCCTTTTTACGGTAAATGCACTTATGGACGCTTGAAAGCAGGAAGATATGCCTCTCAATTTTTTTCAGAGTGAATGCCGGATCAGATTCCTTCTGAGTCATGCTATAGTGAATGATGCTTAAGACTACCTGCAGATTGTTTACGACCCGATGGTTGATCTCCTGAAGAAGCAGCTCCCTTTCCTGCAGGAGCTTGTCAATCATCGTTGACTGAGCGGCCTTGGCAACCATCGGTGTGACTGCTACGGTGCGGACCCTGCTGCGGGGGCGCTCCGGGTGTTCTGACATTATTTTGAGCTTGGCCGGTTTTATGGTATTCCTCAGACGCAGATAAGAGTATGAACTGGCCCCTATTTTATCCTGGGCAATAAAGTGTTTTATCCTGGCCATTTCCCCGGGGGGCGGGAGATAAAAAATACGGTCAAGAGTGGCAATAGTATGTCTCCCGTCGCAAAAACACTTTTCTTTTCTCGGGAAATCATGACACAGTAATTCTGATAATGAGCGATTACATGCGAAAGTTTCTGATTTTGGATAAAAGTAGAGGAGCGGCTTTTTCTCCATGAACTATTAACCTCAGGTTTGGAGTTGAGATATCTCCTCTAAATCCCCTGGACTGGAAAAGAGCGAAGGGGTGTCGATTATCTGGGTTGCTTTTCCGTTATGCAAATGGATTCCGCTTACATATTGGGAAGATGTTATGCCGTTACTGTCCGAAGATTGGATATCTTCATTGCTGAAGGTGGATACGCCGACGACAGTCTCGACAATTAGCACACATTCCACGATTTTATCCTGTACCGGCAGCATCGCCACCATATAGGAGTCCCCCTCGGCATCTCGTTTCTCCCTAAGAAGGGAGATTCTCATGAGCTCTTTGAGATCTATTACCGGCAGAGCGTGGTCCCGGATAACTGTAATACCTTTAACAAAATCAGCTGTTCCCGGGACCGGTTCGATGGATATCTCCCCGTGAACTTCTCTGACCTGGGAAACCGGCAGGGCGTATAATGATCCCATTAGATAGAATACTACGTAGTGTTGCGGTTCATTCATGATGCAGATCCTCTAAAATGCTTCGAAGTCTGAATCCAGGTCATCTTCCTGGTGCGACCGGTAGTTCTGGCGGACTTCTTCCGTATGCTTGTTATCCTTTGGTGATTCCAAAGCGGCCACAGGCCGTATTGCAGTAGTCTTTTTCCCCTCCGATATCTTGAAGAAGCCTATGGCTTCCTGGAGCCTCTCTGCCTGGGCGGCAAGTTCCTCCGCTGAGGAGGCTGATTCCTCGGAAGCCGAGGCATTCTGCTGCACTACCTGATTCAACTGCTCGATAGCCTGATTCACCTGATCGATGCCGTCGTTCTGCTCTTCGCTGGCGGCGGCGATTTCCTGCACAAGTTCCGCTGTTTTCAGAATATCCGGAACAAGCTTGCGTATGAGCTCGCCTGCTTTTTTCGCAGCATTGAATCCGGTTTCTGTGGTAGCGGCAATGTCGTTCGCAGCGTCCTGGCTGCGCTGGGCCAGCTTGCGGACCTCCGCGGCTACAACAGCGAATCCCCGGCCTTCTTCTCCCACCCGTGCTGCCTCAATGGCTGCGTTAAGGGCCAGCATATTGGTGCTGCGGGCTAGCTCGTCTATGACGGAGCTCTTTTCTGCGATCTTTTCCATGGCAGCCACCGACTCATCCATGGCTTCGCCACCGACTTTTGCGTCCTGGGCAGCTTTCTGGGCAATGGTATTGGTCTGCTGGGCATTCTCGGAATTCTGCCGCACCATGGCGCTTATCTGTTCTACTGACGAGGCCAGCTCCTCCGTGGATGCAGCCTGCTCGGATGAGCCCTGGGAGAGCTCCTGGGCTGTCTGGCTTAGCTCTTCCGAACCGGCGGATACATTCTCCGCCGCGCCTGAAACCTCCCGTACAATCTCCGTCAGAGCAGTCGACATCTCCATAAGGGAGGCATAGATACCTGATATCTTTTTCCGCGTTGCCTCCTGCGTGAGAACCTGGTTCCGGAGGTCTCCGGCGGCTACCCGATGGGCGATAGCTTCTATGGCATCCGGTTCTCCCCCCACCTGATTTTTTACCTTACTTGTAATCAGCCATGCCACAAGGATTCCGATAGAAATGCTCACAATCGCGGCAAGCAGTATTACAAGGCGGGTGGTGCCGTAATTCTGGTCACTTGCCTTTTTCTCGCTCGCCAGTTCTTTGTTATTTTGTTCGATAAAACTGGAAACCGCATCGGAGATGCTTTTCTCGGCTTCTTTTGCCGTGGTATTCGATACGGTGAGAGCCCCGGCATGCTTGCCTTCTTTGATGAGAGCTTCAATATTGTCCGCTGCGTCAAGAAAACTTGTCCAGGCCTCACTGACTTCCCGGTAAAGATCTCTGCCCTCTTCAGATTCCAGAAGCCTTTCCAGTTCCTTGAGCCCTGTATTTGCCTGTTCCTGAAGACTGTCCAACTGTTTCAAAATCTCCTTCTGCTCAGAGGCCGAATCGGAGAGGAGCAGGTTCTTCTGAAACCGGATGATATCAAGTACAAGAGAACGGACCCTCTCAGACCGCTGAATCCGGGACGAGGAGTAATCCACAATATGATTGAGATTTGTATTCATGCGCCCAAGGGCGTAAATCCCGAATAGTGATGAAAGAACCAGTAACAGGATCAAGATAAAAAAGCCGAAAAATATCCTGGCCGCCAAGCTTAAGCGCATACCCCAACTCCTCGAATCTGTAATTTATTAAATAGATTTTAAATGATTAAAAGGTGAAATCTATATCAGGAGATCTTGACGGATTATGTTTGAATATTCCACCGGAATACAGGAATGAATGTAAGGTATGTGGGTTGTATCTTGATGAGTGTAGGGAAAACCCCTGCAGGTTTATCCTCTGCGATCTACCAGATTGTTCTGCACGGCGAAACGTACAAGCTCCGCAAGGCTGTGCAGGTTGAGTTTCTGCATAATACGGCTCCGGTAGGTTTCCACAGTTTTAATAGATAAATGCAGAAGTTCTGCGATATGACTGTTCTTTTTTCCTTCCGCGAGCATTTGAAGAACCTGCCGTTCCCGCAGACTGAGGATGGAAAGGGAAGGGAGGCTGCCGCAGTCGCATTCGCAGGAAGGCGCACCATCAGTTGCCATAAGCTGTTCCAGAAGACAGGATGCGACCCCCTGGGAAAAATAGCTTTGTCCTCCAACTACAGCGTGCATGGCATTCAGAAGCTCTCGCCCGCTGGCATCCTTCAGCACGAAACCGGCAGCGCCGCTGCGTTTGGCCCTGATAATCTGCTCCGGCATGGCCTGAAAGGAGATCATCACTATTTTTGGGGCTTCCGGGGCGTGCAGAATCTCCTCCACCACGTCGAGTCCGGATACTCCCGGCATTGCAATGTCTATAATAGCCAGGTCAGGTGTTATTTCTCTGCAGAGGCGTATGGCATCGAGACCGTTCGAGCATTCCCCGGTTACCGTAAAGGACGGTTCCGACTCTATCAGTAGTTTTAAACCCTCTCGAACTAGGGTGTGATCATCTGCCAGTAACACTGTGTATCGATTTCTCACCTGTCCTTTTTTCCTAACTTGAGTACCCAATGTGTTCCGTTCTCAGGGCGGGTACAGAGGGTGGCGCTTCCACCTATGGCTTCAAGATGTTCCCGAATATACTGGATTCCCCATCCTGCATACCTGGATTTCTGGCCGTCAATCTTGAGCGGAAATCCGGTTCCATTATCCATTATGGTAATCTCCAACATCTTTTCAGTGGACTGAACAGACACTTCTATACTTCTTGCGTGTGAGTGTTTTACCGCGTTATTTATCGCCTCTATGGCTGCGGATTCAATTTCCCTCTGCTGCTCCTCGCCCAGTGGAAAAGTTCCATCTTCGTGTTTTCTGAAATGAATCTCCATCTCGGAGCAGTGTTTAAGATTACCGCAATACTCCTGCAGGCTTTCGAAAATGGAGTTATGGGCCATACCCCTGCTATTCAGCTCCTGCAGGACTTCCCGTGTTCTATATCCGATCTGACCCAATCTCTGCTCGAGCTTGTCAATCAACGATTCAATATCCTTATTTTTGTTCCCGCTTTCCATCGATTTGCGGAGCAGGGCGATATCCAGGTTTGCAAGGGTCAGGTCCTGCCCCATGTAGTCGTGGAGCATACGACTGATGCGGGTCCGTTCCCGGGCGGCGGAATATTCTGCCCTTTGCCTGAGCTTTCGTATTCGTATTGCATTTTCGTGTTCCCGTTCAGCATCTGTAACCCGTTGAATTACAAGAGCAATGGTGGGGGCCAGAGCCCGGGTAAAGGCCACGGCGTCTTTTTCTATTGTACCGGTACCTCTGAATCCAAGATTGATAAAGCCGATTATATCTTCTCCGGTGGTTAGCGGTATATTTGCGTAGGATGATATGCCTTTATCTATAAGACTCTTGTGAATATCTTCTCCCCGGTTTATGCAGGATATATCTTCAACGAAATTAACCTCTGGATTGTGCTTCATGGTCTCATCGCCGAAAATGTATAGCGGAATCTCCGCTGCCCAGGGAAAACCAATCTCCGGGTCCTCAGGATAGGCAGCGACAATACGCGCGCTTTGTCCGTCATTATTAATCAAGGTAATTGTTGCCCGGAGGCAACCCACGGTTTTAACGATTTTTTTCAAAGCCACCCTTGCTACTCCGGCGCTCTCAGTTTCCGACAACAGGGACTTCTCGGTGCTGTGGATTATCTCAAGCTCCCGAAGGGCCTTTTTGAGTGACTCCTGATAGGTGACTTCAGTACTCACATCCCGTTCTATACCGACAAAGCCGGAGGGGTTCCCATTTTCATCATGCACCAGGTATATTATTGTATCTGACCAGAGTAAAGACCCGTCCTTTCGAGGTTTTCTACACCTCCCCTCCCAGCGCCCGGTGGAATGGGCGACGTTTACCCGGTCATAGGACCTGCTTGGATTATCAGGAGACATGAGATCCCCTATGAACTTTCCCAGCACTTCCTCCTCGGTATATCCAAACAGTCTCTGTGCCCCGTTGCCCCAGTAGAGTATTGTTCCCAATAAATCGGTGGCAATAATTGCTTCCTGCACCGAACCGAGCAGGCGGTTATGGAAAATCAGGGCTTGCATAGACGCAGATTCTATTGAGCGGTCAAGAAAGGAGGCTACAACACAGATGGCCTTTCCTTCGGGATCACGCACCAGGGAAACAGAAACCTCGACATGGAACCTGCTACCGTCTTTTTTTATCCCCGTCAGATCGCCAAGCCATTTACCGCGGTTCACCGTGCTTTTCAATACGGCATCGGCTTTGTTTACATCGAACCAGAATTCAGAGGTCTTTCGTCCGATAACCTCGGACTCGGAGGAGAAACCCCACAGGTCAAGAAATGCCTGATTTGCCTGGAGTACCGTTCCTTCGGGGGATGACATTGCCATGGGAACAAGGGAGCCGAAGAAAAGTGCCTCATCGGCTTCCTGGTTGGTGCCGCGTCTGGTAATGGAAGAGAGGGAGCCGGCAAAAAAGAGGACGTATTCTTCTGACAAAGGAATACCTTCCATCCACAGGCTCTTTTCAGGGCGAATTTCCCCTCTTCGAAGGGTATAAATTTCCCGGGTGCCTGAACCTGTCAGGCTTTGCTGCAGCTGTACAAGCACCTTAGCGCTTTCAGTTTTGAATATGGTATCGCAGCTGCTTGCGGCGGAAGAATCTTTCAGCCCGAACAAATTGATGGCACCTCTGCTGATAAGGAGAACATCCCCGGCCTGATTGCTGATAAAAAACGCATACCGAGAAGACCGGAGCAGGGGCAGTATTTCGGCGTTTCTGGCGGGGCCGGCTGAGAGCAATGATGAGTCCTTCTTTCCGCTTGACCTTTACAGTTTAACTCGGCAGTCCGGTAATGTAGCAATCAAACATATATCAGTTTAATAAAGTAAATGCAAAATGTGCATTTTATATATAGTATTAGAGAAAGGAAAACAAAAGTCAAGATTAAAAAATACCGAAAAAATACCATGGAATTGCACTCATTGTTTCCCGCTTGCCCAATCCATAGGATTCCCCGTACTATGGGTCGATGACGCAGAACAACGAAATCCACATCTATACCGACGGCGGCTGTTGGGGGAATCCCGGCCCCGGTGGCTGGGCCTACTGCATTTTCTGTGACGGGAACAGCCTGGAAAAGAACGGAGGCGACGCTGCCACCACCAACAACCGTATGGAGCTGACGGCGGTAATCGAGGCGCTGACAGAGGTCCGGAGGCACCCGGACTGGGCTTCACGGGCTGTGGCAGTCCATACGGACAGCCAGTACGTCAAAAACGGAATTACCAGCTGGATAGAGACCTGGTCCCGGAACGGCTGGAAGACTGCGGCAAGAAAGCCCGTCAAGAACCAGGACCTCTGGGTCCCTTTAAAGGAGCTCAGGGACTCCCTGAATATCCGCTGGCAGTGGGTCAAGGGCCATGCGGGAAACGAGCATAACGAACGCTGCGACGCCCTGGTTCAGGAGGCTGTCTCCTCCATACAGACGGCAAAAAAGTAGATTCCCACCTGAAGCAAAGAGGTTCTCCTGCGGTTTTATAGCGTGAGGAGGACCTATGACTATCTTCAGCTACGCCTCTTTCGGTTACGAGGGAGAACTGGTCACCGTCGAGGTAGACCTGCGTCCTGCCCTGCCGGGAATCGAGATTGTGGGGCTGCCGGACAGCGCCATCCGGGAGGCCAAGGAGCGGATCCGGGTGGCCATCCGCAATTCCGGCTTCGAGTATCCGACAAAACGTATCCTGGTAAATCTCTACCCCGCGGGAGTCCCCAAGGCTGGGGCCTCCTTTGACCTGCCCATCGCCCTGGGAATCCTGGCGGCCTGCGGCATTCCGGAGAATCCGCCGGAACGCATTCTGGCCCTGGGGGAGCTGCAGCTCTCCGGCAGGGTGCGGGCCGTGGACGGGGTTATTGCCGCCCTCCATGAATCCGAAGCTCTGGGGGAGCTTCCCCGGCTGGTCCCGCTGGAGAACAGCCCCGAGGCTGCAGCTGCGGGAATCAGGAGTCTTCGTCCTGTACGGGACCTGGCAGATGCCGTTGAGTTGCTGCGTGCCCCTGAGTCCTGGACGGCCCGGGATGAGGATGCGGAGGGGAATGACAGTGAGGACCAAAAGAATGAGCTCGACTACGGCGATATGGCCGGCTGTCCGGAGCTCCTCCGGGCCCTGCAGATTGCCGCCGTGGGGGGGCACCATGTAATGCTTTTTGGTCCACCGGGATCGGGAAAGTCAATGGCGGCAGTTCGCTTTCCTTCGATTCTACCCCCCCTGTGCCACAGGGAAGCCCTCGAGGTAACCCGCATCTACTCGGTGGCGGGCAAGCTGCCCCGTCGTTCCGGGCTCATAAAGGATCCGCCCTTCCGCAAGCCTCACCACAGCGCAAGCCGGGAGGGCCTTATCGGCGGAGGACCGGCCCTGCAGCCCGGAGAGGTCTCTCTGGCTCATAACGGTGTGCTCCTCCTGGACGAGGCTGCCGAGTTCCATTCAGGTGTGCTACAGGCCCTCCGGGAACCGGTGGAGCAGCGCAGGGTCGACATAGTCCGGGCCGGCCGACGGGCCTTCTTTCCCGCCCGTTTTCAGCTGCTTCTTACCCTGAATCCATGCCCCTGCGGAAACCTGGGCAAGGAGGATGCGGTCTGCCTCTGCACGGAGCGGGAAATCTCCCGCTACTGGAAGACCCTGGGGGGTGCCCTCTTAGACAGGATCGATATTCGCATACCTCTGAATCCTGCGGGGCCGGATGCGCTTCTGGGGGGGAAGAGAAGGGAATCGGGCAGCCTGCGCGAGGGGGTTATCCGTGCGCGTCAGTTCGGGAAAAACCTCAGAATGACGGATCGTCTCAACACAGATCTTGAAGGGCGGGAGCTATCGGAGGCTGCGGCCCTCGAACAGAATTCCCGCAGGGTACTGATGGAGGAGACCCATCGCGAAGGATTCTCGAACCGGGCGGTCCATGGTGTATTGAAGCTGGCCTTAAGTATTGCAGACCTGGATGCTTCGGACAGGGTCAGGGGTGATCATATACTCGAGGCTGTACAGATGCGGAGGGTGGGGGAGAACCTTTTTTACTCCGGGCTAAGGATCAGATCACCCTAGTATCTGTAAACCGAGTTGGCATTATTCTCCTATCCGGCTATATTTAGAAGGACAGGAGGAAATATGAAGCTCTACAGCCGAGGACAGCTTGTTTTCTACTCCCTGGCCAGCGGGCTTATAGTTCTGCTCTTTGCGGCAGGCATGGGGCTTTTCAGCCGGGAGAAAACCGGATCCGCAGCAGTTGAAACAGTTTCCGCGGTGGAGGATGGGATTTTCAGGCTGGAGACGAATCCCATCCCTCCGGAAAACACCTATCTGACCCAGAGCGCCGGTGATTACACCGATGATGAACTGGCTACCATCCGCACCTACGAGAATCTGAACCGCGGGGTAGTCAATATAGCCACAGAGACCCTTGCCCTGAACTGGTTTCTGGAGCCGGTGCCTTCGGAAGGGGGAACCGGTTCCGGCTCGATTATAGACCGCCGGGGATACATCCTGACCAACTACCACGTGGTTGACAAGGCCTACAAGGTCCACATAAATCTTTCCGACGGCAGCCAGTATGACGGGGAGGTAATCGGCAAGGACCCGGAGAACGATCTGGCGGTGGTAAAGTTTAACCCCGAGGGTAAGGAACTGGTTACCATTCCCTTTGGAGACTCATCCAGCCTGAAGGTGGGGCAAAAGGTCCTTGCCATAGGAAATCCCTTTGGTTACGACCGGACCCTTACCACGGGTATTGTGTCCGGCCTGGGGAGGCCTGTGCGAACATCCTCGAATATCGTTATCCGCGATATGATCCAGACCGACGCCAGCATCAATCCGGGGAACTCCGGCGGACCCCTGCTGAATTCCCGGGGAGAGATGATCGGCATCAACACCATGATCTACAGCCCTTCCGGAGGATCCGTGGGTATCGGTTTCGCCACACCGGTGAATACCGCCCGGAGGGTTGTGCCGGATCTTATCGAGTACGGGCTGGTGCGAAGGGGTTGGATAGACATTGTCCCCGTGCAGCTGGACAGGAATATCGTCCGTTACGGAAAGTTGTCGGTGGAAAAGGGTATTCTGGTTTCAAAAACCGTCAAAGGCGGTGCCGCCGACAAGGCGGAAATCCGAGGGGGTGACCAGACCAATCCCATCCGCTACGGACGGTCCATTCTCTATCTGGGGGGGGATATTATCGTCGAAGTCGACGGCGACAAGACCGAGACCATATCCGACCTTCTGGGGGCCCTGGAGGATAACCGGCCGGGGGAGATTATCGATCTGGTTGTATACCGGGGCCGGCAGCGGCGGAGTTTCCAGGTGGAACTCTCCGAGCGCCCGGAAGAACTCTACTGGAATTAGCTTTATGCCCCGTTTTCGTGTAGAATCCCCTTTTGCCCCCGCCGGGGACCAGGGACAGGCAATCAGCAACCTGGTGGAAGGACTCAAGGCTGGCGATCGTTTCCAGACCCTGAAAGGAGTCACGGGTTCCGGAAAGACCTTTACCATGGCCAAGATCATCGAGGAGGTCCAGAAGCCGACCCTGGTTATTTCCCACAACAAGACTCTGGCGGCCCAGCTCTACCGGGAGTTCAAGGACTTTTTTCCCGACAACGCCGTGGAGTACTTTGTCTCCTATTACGACTACTATCAGCCGGAAGCCTATGTTCCCTCCCGGGATCTCTACATCGAAAAGGACGCCTCCATCAACGATGAGATAGACCGCCTGAGGCTCTCGGCGACCTCCTCGCTGATGGAACGGGAGGATGTAATAATCGTGGCCACCGTATCCTGCATATACGGCCTGGGAAACCCGAAGTCCTTCCACGAGATGCGTCTCCGGCTCAAAGTCGGCGATGAGGCGGACATCGGATCCATAAGCAGGCAGCTGATCTCCCTGCAGTACGAACGAAACGACCATATTCTGGATCGGGGGAATTTCAGGATCCGGGGGGACGTTATCGAAATCTATCCCGCCTACACGGAACACGCCTTCCGGGTGGAGCTTGACTGGGATACCATTGCCCGCATACGGCGGATCGACCCTGTGGGCATGCAGGTCCTGGATGAGCGGGACCACTGCGTTATCTATCCCGCCAAGCACTTCGTGATGCCCGAGGATCAGATCCAGAAGTCCCTGGCGGATATACGGGAGGAGCTGGAGGAACAGTATCGCCGTTTTACCGAAGAAGGAAAAATCGTCGAGGCACAGCGCCTCAAGACCCGGACTGAGTACGATCTGGAGATGATGGAGGAGATGGGCTACTGCTCGGGAATAGAGAACTACTCCCGGCATCTTTCCAACAGGATAGAAGGGGAGAGGCCCTCGGTACTGCTGGACTATTTTCCTCAGGGCTTCCTTACCATGATCGACGAGAGCCATGTAACCCTGCCCCAGGTAGGGGCTATGTACGAGGGAGACCGCTCCCGCAAGCTGAATCTCGTTAATCACGGGTTCCGGCTCCCCTCGGCCCTGGACAACCGTCCCCTGATATTTGGCGAGTTCGAGCAGATCCTGGACCAGACCATCTTCGTTTCAGCGACCCCGGGGAAGGAGGAGATACGGCGATCCGCCAGGGTTGTGGAACAGATTATCCGCCCTACCGGGCTCCTGGATCCGGGAATCGAGGTTCGTCCCACGGAGGGGCAGATCGAGGATCTCTACGGCGAGATTGAGGCAAGCACCGCTCTGGGATACCGGACCCTGATAACAACCCTCACCAAGAAGATGGCCGAGGACCTGACGGATTATCTGGCAAACCTGGGGGTACGGGTACGCTACCTGCACTCCGAGGTGGAAACCATCGAGCGGGTGGAAATACTGACCCAGCTCAGGCAGGGGGTTTTCGATGTTCTGGTGGGCATAAACCTGCTCAGGGAGGGGCTGGACCTGCCGGAGGTTGCCCTGATTGCCATTCTGGACGCGGATAAAATCGGTTTTTTGAGGAGCGCCACCTCCCTTATCCAGACAATCGGCCGGGCGGCCCGCAACCTGGACGGAAGGGTCCTTATGTACGCCGATAAAATCTCCCCGGCAATGAAAACCGCCATGGATGAGACCGAACGCCGACGCAGCATTCAGGAGGAGTATAACCGGACTCACGGGATTACCCCCCAGTCGGTCAGAAAGTCCATTCACGATATCCTGGTCAGGCAGAAAGAGGAAAGCCGGGCCGCGGAGGAGCAGGCCCTGGAGGTGCTGAAACGCGGCTATAACGTGCTTATTCCCAGGGAGAAGGCTGCTCTTATAAAGGCCCTTGAAAAGGAGATGCTCGAGATGGCCAAGAATCTCGAGTACGAGAAGGCCGCCCTTATACGGGATGAGATTCTGCATCTCAAGGGTGAGGACTGACAGAGACGGGTATTTATGATACTATCTCTCCAAAATATGGGCTGTAAAAAATATATGCTCCTCGGCGTATTCGGAATACTCCTTGCGGTGACGGGCTGTTCAAAAGAAGAGGCGCTGACCAATATTGAGCTTCCTCCTACATCCCTTCTGTCCATGCGGGAAAAATGGGGGGTTATCGCTTCGTCCCATCTGCGGATGAGAGAGAAGCCTGATCAGCAGAGCGGGGTTGTTACCACCTTCTGGAACCGACGGGGAGTGGTGTTGGAGGTCCTTTCCCGGGCTCCGGACAAGGTTTTCCTGGAAGGCTACGAGGACTACTGGTACCAGGCATCCTACGACGGGCTTACAGGCTGGGTCTTCGGCGCTTACGTTGAACTGTACGGCAGCAGGGAACAGGCACTGAGGGCCGCCAGGGAAACACGGTAATCCGGAACTATGAACCTTTCTCCTCTTTTTTTCTACCTGATGCCTCCCCTGGTCGGCGCTCTGATCGGCTATATTACCAACAAGATTGCCATAACCATGCTTTTTCGACCCCACCGGGAAAAACGCTTCCTGAGGCTGAGGGTCCCCTTTACTCCGGGAATTATCCCGAGGCAGCGGCATGAGCTTGCCCGCAGCATAGCCCGTCAGGTCTCCAGGGAACTCTTTACCGTCGAAGCGGTAAGCGCCCAGATGAGGACCCCGGGTTTTATCCAGGGCCTTGAGTCGGCCATACGCCGGGGCGGGGATGCACTCAGTCCGGTCAGGATTTCTTCTCTCCTGAAAAATCCGGATACAACGCCCCTGAGACGTTTCTCCTCCCTCTGGAAGGAACTTTCCGCTTCTCCGGGAATCCACAGTCTGGGAAACGCTCTGGTGAGGGGCCTTTTCAGAATCTATCTCGGCCCGAATCAGACTGATAACAGAGAGCAGAAAAGCTTCGGTCCTGCGGGAGAACTGACAGCCGGGGTTCTTCGCAGGCATATACGGGAGAACCGAAAGCTTGAGGATATCCTCAGTCCGGAAGCGACCCATGCCATTACTGCAGCCCTGGGAGGACTTCTTCCCTCCCTGAGGCGCATGCTGATACAGTGGCTCAACAGGCGGACTACACGGAAGGAACTTCACCGCCGTGGGGTTCTGCTGTTACGCGACGCGGTGGACAGTCTATCAGGCATCCAGCGCCTGGTGGTCGTAGCCGGGCAGTATCACCGGACCATGGAAGAGAACATGTCCTATCTGGTGGACCGTTTTGTGCAGAATCTGGAGGAGAGCCTGGAATCGCCGGATACCGTAAAGGGCTTGCTCGCCGCGGCACGGGAATACCTGGAGCAGAACCTCGATAAACCGCTTGGTAATTTTATTGAACCTGAAAAGATCGACGAGCTCGCGGGTGTGGTGGATAAACTGTTCAGCGGCGTCGATCTGTTCAGTTCTGAATCAGGAATAAGCGCAGCCGGGATTCTCTCTCTGGTCCCCGATGACCTGCGTCTGGGTGACCTTGTACAGTGGGACAGCGGAGGAAGTGAGCTTCTGGTTCCTCTGCTGCGGGACTTTGTCCTTGGACTCCTTGTAAAAGCTGTTCCCCTGGCCCTTGAGGTTATGGACATTGAAAAGCTGGTGATTTTACG
>Ga0334898_1003135_pt1 | contig 13837 bp, 16 predicted proteins | sample GraSluR3_MG_10_FD_207228 | JGI IMG/M metagenome (GOLD analysis project Ga0334898, IMG submission 207228) | Sludge microbial communities from methane-producing bioreactor in Wageningen University, Netherlands - Granular Sludge_3_08-R3 | ecosystem: Engineered > Bioreactor > Anaerobic >... | reverse complement strand
TTACTTACAAACACGAATAAATCATTGCCATTTTAATCCTTGGCCTTATTTTTGTGCCTTGGATTATTTTTTTGATTCTAAAATGTCTTTGATAGAAAAGTAGAACTTTCCTATCAAATAAAAAAAAGGACCTTTTATGCTGTTGTAAATTGCAATCTGTTTAAAAAACAAAAAATGCTGGTTATTTGTTAATAAGATAATGTAATTCATCGTTGAAAATAAAATCAATCCAATATGCAAAAATGGTTGAAGCGGTCGATTATGATAATATAAATATGCAAAATAAAGCAAAGCAACCCCAAAGTAGCAGATGCCAAGATATTCAATATCAATCCATATTTTTAATCCATTCGTTGCATTGACCAACACTTTAAAAAATTTTCCAATCATCCACAATACAATTAAACATTGAATTCCAAAATACGCTAATACCAAGCGAATTTTTCGACTTCTTAAAAATAGTAATGTATTTGCACTAACTGTTCCCATCAATGCTAATGTATATATTGTTAGTTGAATGAAATCCATGTATCCAAAAACGCCCATTTCACACCTTCTAAATCAAATTATTTTTAACGGCAAATACGGCAACTTGCGTTCGATCTTTTAAGTCAAGCTTCGTTAATAGTTTAGACACCTTGTTTTTTACCGTTCCTTCTGTAAAATTAAGCATTTCAGCAATCTCTCGATTACTTTTTCCGTTAACAAGTTCTTGAATAATTTTGATCTCGATTTTTGTCAATTCGTATTGATCAATCATCTCATGATTATTCTTACTTTTTTGCTTCATTTTTATAATTTCATCTTTAAAAATCTCAAGAACATTTCCATGCATAACGTATAGATTGTTAGCCACACTTTTTACAGCTAAGACTAATTCTTCCGGTCGAATATCTTTTACAATATATCCATCTGCTCCGTTCTTTAATGATTTAAATAGACTTTGATCATCTTCAAAGGTTGTTAACACCATAATCTTAATGGATGGATATATTTCTTTAATGATTTCCATTGCTTCTAACCCACCCATTCCAGGCATTCTCAAATCCATCAAAATAACATCCGGCTGATGCTTTTTACAATTTTCTATGGCCATCTGACCGTCTTCTCCACCATCGACACCCATTAGCTCCGCATCTTGCTTCAACATAAAAAGTAATGTTTGTTTTAAAAGAATTTGATCATCAACGACCATAACTTTTATCATATAAAACCTCCCATTTTCTTATACTTAGCTACGGCTAATCGAATCTCCTCAAGGCTGCTCCTTGCCTTGTCAATTGCTGATTGAATCGTTTCCATGGCATCTTCATCATTATTTTCCAATTGCAGATACGTCACTTCGATTAAGGCTAATAACTCAGTCATCGAATGACCTAAAGTATCATGAATCTCTGTCATAATCCGATTAATTTCTTCTTCAACCGTCAATTTTTCAACTGCCTTTAAATATTTTTTCAACTTCATATTCGCCACATTTAATTCATTATTTTTAGACTCCAATGCATTGTACAGTCTATATATCTCACTCATATCAAAAAAAGTTATTAGTGTAGCCACTTTATTTCCCTTATAATCCAATAAGGGTTTTGCTGTATAATAGATGACTATATGCTCATCGATTTCTAATGTTCCTTTCGTAATCTGGTGAAGGTTGGACTTAAAACTTTTATATAGTTCCGTCAACGTTTGTGTCTCTATTGAATATATTTTTAACCGCTCCACAAAATTATAAATGGTTTGAACGTTTTTTATATCATACATATCAAATTTTTTTTCAAAAAACTGTGTATTGTAATCAATGATATTTCCATTATTATTGACAAGCAACATACCGTCCATCGTATTATCAATTACATAACGGATGGCCCCTGGGATAATGTCTAGAAATTGATATTTCAGTATTAACATGGTTAGAATAAACATCGAAAGTGGCAAAAAAAGGATTGAAATCATAAAATCAAATTCGATAATTCCCACAATCTGTAAAATATGAAAAGCTAAGGGCATAAGAATTGCAATAGAATAATAAATGCTTTGTGTTCTATACACTGGATTTTTTTCGTCTCTTTTAAACAAAAACAACATTGCTCCTAAAAACATATATATGCCTGTAACAAAAAGAATGTAATACGTAAAAAATCCAAATTCAATCCTATGAAATTGAATTTTTTGATAGAATTGGTGGTGATACTTATTGGTAATCACACTGAAATATCCAATAATTGGAGGAATAAATGTAGCGATAAATACCTTTCGATTCATATGCTTATTTTGAGTATATCGATATGCAAAGTGAAATAGAATAACACCTAAAAAACAAATAGCTATATATTCTAACGTAATAATCATCCATCGCATCCTTAACGTTGGTGCTAGTAATTCAAAAATATATAAAATATTCCAGGTTATTACTAATATTTGGCCAATAATAAAGAAAACACTATTTTTGGCATTCTGGCTTTTTACATAAATACACACACATAATACACTTGATATAAAGGCAGAAAGTAACAATAATCCGATAATTAACTTTAAATTAGCTACGGTATTCATAAGAGTCTCCATTGTTCTTAAATTTATGCATTTATCATATCGAATAATTCTTGACAATGCAAGAAGCGATTCATTTGAATCGCTTCTTAACCCCTAAAATGTTTCTATTTTTCCTTTACATAACACATTTTGCTTGAACTTATTTTAAATCTCTCTCATCTCTCTTATCTATTATTCTACAACGATTGGGAATTATTATCTAGTATCTTAAGTAACTATATGAAGTGACTTTAGTCACTCAAGTAAATATAATTGACCTCCCCTTGCTATTGGTGTATTCTTTCTTTTGATAATTGCTCTAATACTTTAAGTAATGCTTCCATCGAATGATCATCATATTCCTCTTCGTCCAATCGCTTAAAATAATAAAAATATTCCATTTCGTTCCATTCATTAAACAGTTTTGTTATAAACCGAACAAAACTTCTATAATTTTCTTCTAATATTGGTTTTTTTCCTTGCTTTAATGGCATATAGACAAGTTCCACTTTCATCTGGTCAGTGCGCTTATCAATATAAATCCATTCCGGTCGTAATGCGAAATTTCTTTCGTAAAGCAAGTTATTTTTACTTTCACGTATGATCAACCGGATTTGTTCTAATACGCGAAGTAAATCTTTATTGGATAGATTTTGCTCTGCAAGATCAACGAGAGACATCTTATTTTTTCCTGGATAGTATAAATAACTTCTTTTTTCCGTCATACTAAATCGAAATGGTTTTATACCTGCTATCGTTCGATAATAAAAAATTTTCATTTGATACATTTCGATACTCTCTGTCTCACATTCTAAAATCAAAAATTGGTCATCCCTAATTTCTAACATACTACAACGAACCCTCCTCATCCTTTCAGCGCGTCAATATTGAACTCTTTAAATATTTTTGTCATGAATTTTTCAATTTCTGTTTTGAAAATTAGGGCTAAGCCTATTAATATAATAATTATTAGGGCTAATTCAACCATGCCCATTCCTTCTTCACTCCGGATTAATTTATCAACAAAGCATTTACTTTTTACATATGTTTTTATTAAAAATTCGTTCATTTTATTCTCCTTGTCATTGTCAACGTATTACATCATATTTACTTCCATGAATGATGGCACTATTGTTATTAATAAAATTACAATAAAAATAATCAGCATGGGAAAGACTAATTTGGAACTTGCTTTTTCACTATCTTTACGTGCATTTCTTATCCGTTGATCCCACATTCCCTCCGACAGTGTTGCAAGCTGCATCGTTAAATGATGGTCGCCTTGCCGTAGATTTTGCAAAATCAAACGACAAAATCGTCTCCCTTCAATGAGTGAAAAGCATTTCTGAAAGTCTTCAATAATTTCATAAAATTCTCGTTCTTGCTGAATCATCATTTGCAATTTTACAAAATATGTTCTTATTTTTTTATCCTTTTCTAAGGTTTGCACACGATTTTCAATTGATAAATAGAAACTTTTTTGAATTGTCAGGCCTGAATGAAACATTAAAATAAAATTATTTAAAAAATACATTAATTGTATACGTTTTTCTTTTTCAAAAAGTTCTTTTTGATGGCGAACTTCATAATGGGAAAGGAATGAAAAGCTGAGAATCAGCAGAATGATGTAGCCTGGATATTTTCCTTTTTCAAGTGGCAAGTATGTTTTATAGAAAGTGATTGTCTCTTCTTTAGGTAGCGTAATTCTATCCCTTGACGTATCAAGTTCAAGCATCTTAATGGTCTCTGCAATCTGATATTTTTTATATTCACGTAAGTAATTCTCAGTCACTCGGTCTTCTTGTATATATAGAGTCAACATTCCTTCCTTTTCAATTTTATTATATTTTATTCTATAGGGTAGCTGAATGACTTGATCCATGTATTTGGGATCAATCCATCCACTGGAATCAATTCCCGCCATCTCATCTGTAAAGTACTTTATTTCACACCCCTTATAAGATTCTTCTAGCGAAAGCGCTGTGTCAAGCATGTCACCATTATTTGATGATGACTGCAGCTGTTGATTGTACTGTCCATTAAATTCTGCTACAAATTCTTGTTCCACCTCCTCTAGATAAGACTTCGATTCTTCCGCTGATGCCTCTTTCGATCGAACACTCAAATCAATTTCTTGAACACGTTCATCTTCAATTTGATAATATAGTTTATACTTCAAATGATCTTCATGAAAATTCGGACGGTTAATCACATCAATGGTTTCGATTTGATCACCTTGCATCATTTGCATAACAATTAGAATACTAAAAACACTTATTGCTAGTAAAATTTGTTTTGTGTATGTTGGAAATACTTTTGAGATATATGTACCCTTGATTTTATTCATTAACCCCTCCTACTATATTGTAATATTCACAATGCGCTTTCCGATTAATGCACTCATGACATACAAAAAGACACCGATTAGCATTATGCACCTACCTTGAAATGTTCCATACATCAGTGGACTAAAATTCTCTGATACAAGGCGTAAATAAAGTACCATCAAAGGGACAAAGGAAAGCAACATATATAGTTCAAACTTTTTCTGGGTAATAATGACTTCAAGTTCTTTTTCCACATTATTTTTTTCATCAATCATACGCACTGTTTTCTCTACAACTGCTTGTACCGATCCCCCTTGTCGCACTGTCACTTGTATAACCTTCGAAAACTGGTGAACAGATTCAACTTCGTATTTTTCCGCTAGCTGCCCAAAAGCATCGTTGATATTCATATTTGTTTCAAATGCCATGACAATATTTAGTAAATCTTCCTCTAATAAAAAAACCTCCAATTCCTTTTTAAGTTCTTCATAACTTTCTTTAACTGCATTTTCAAAACTTTTACCTACACTCATTGATGATGCAATCGAATAGATAAATGTTTTAAACTCTTCTTCAATCTTTTTTTTCATAGTTGTTTGATTGCTTTTTTTTAAGTATTTCACAATAAAAATACAGCTCCCACTTAATATTGCTGAAAAAATAACTGAATTAAAGAAAATCTGACCTAGGGCAAATGCCAATGCCATCAAAATAGGGATTTGAAAAACCCATCGATATACGATTAAATATTCATTTAATTTATGAATCTAACTCATCTCCTAACTAATTATGTTCCAACTTTATTTGATTTTCGATTCTATTGTCTGTTCTTACGAGTGCATCCTTTAGAGAATCATAGATATAAATCGGATTCAATTGAATGTGTTCATCTTGAACCGATAATACTTCAGATATTTCCATAATACGACGACCTTTTCCTTCGATTTTTTGAATATGAACCATTAGGTCAATTGCCGATGCAATTTGCTGGCGTATGGCTATTAGTGGTAATTCGATTGCTGATAAGACCATTGTCTCTAAGCGTATTAACATTTCTATTGTAGAGTTGCCGTGACCAGTACTTAACGAGCCATCATGTCCTGTATTCATGCATTGGAGCATATCGATGGTCTCTTCACCTCGTACTTCTCCCACGATAATACGATCCGGCCGCATCCGAAGCGATGATTTTATTAAATCTCGAATAGAGATATGATTAACATATTCATCATCGCCCATTCGCGTTTCAAGTCGCACAAGATTTTCAATATCATGCAACTGTAATTCCGCAGAATCCTCAATCGTAATTACACGTTCTTTTCGACCAATGGCATCTGATAAAACATTTAAAAGTGTTGTTTTTCCGGAACTTGTTCCTCCCGATACAAAAATGTTAAAGCGTTTTTTTACACAAAGTTCTAAAAAATGCATGGCTTCTTCTGTTACTGTTTTATTAATAATCAAATCTTTTTTTAGAAACCTCTTTACCGGAAATTTTCGAATAGTAACATAAGGACCTTCAATGGCAATAGGTGGTAATACAACATTAACCCGCGAACCATCTTTTAATCGCACATCACAAATTGGATATCGTTCATTTACTTTTCGATCCATGAGACCGACAACTTTTTGAATCAGTTGCATGAGTGTTTCTGAATCATCAAAACTAAGTTTACTTTTTTTTATTATACCGTTTTCTTCAATAAATATTTCCTTGTAGCCATTAATCATAATCTCTGTAATGTTTGTCGAATCAATGAGTGGCTGTATGACACCCAAACGCCTGAATTGATTGAAAATACTTTCCATCATGAGCATTTTGTTTTCGAGACTATCATAGGGTAATTGATTTTGGATTTCTTCTTCAATAATTGTCATGACCTTTGAATCATCAATTTCCTGAAATTCATTCATCTTTGTTAATATTCTATCCTTAACGTCATTCACATTAATTTCAAACCTCCTGACATTTAAGCAACTTTTCGATAGATCCCTTTAAAATGGATATATCATTATTTTCTGTGATATGCCATTTAGCATTTATTTGTTCCAAAACACTTCTTTGAATTACTTCTTCCTCCGAATATAAAAAAGTACGTTCCGATTGAAGAATAATCTTGTGTAGCGCTCTTGTTATGTGCACACCATTCATGTTAAAAATAACGATGTCATAACCACTCTTTTCTCTTAACCAAGATAGCCAACTATTCTCTTCTACCTCTGACAAAAAGTCATAATCTTTCATATTTAAAGCACCTTCAATAAGATCTATATTTCGACAAGGTCTTTGAACAACTTCATTCAGAATAAACCCTAAGTTCGTCTTTCGCTTACGTATTTGCATATACACATAAGATAGATTGTTTTTTATGTTTTTTTCATCATGAAAAAAACTATCATATTGGATAACAAGTATTTTTTTTTCTTTTAGGGAAAAATGAAGTGTCTTCATTTGCTTTAGCACAACGTCAGAAAAAGAATATTCGCCATATGGCTTGTAAACTGTGATAAAAGATGTCTTTACCTTCTTAGCTATTATTTCTTGATCAATGCAATCGATAAAACAATTTTTCAGCTGATGATAAATTTCTGCGACCGATTGATACTTATGAATAACTCGATGTGCAATAGAATCCATTGAACATTCCTGCTTCCTACAAAATGAATGAATAAGATGTTCCCATCGATTTTCCCAGATTCCTTCTGATAAAACACACCATTGTTGGTTTATTAAGTAATGCCTAATTGTTTCACTCGCTTCTTCAAAAAAGTCCGGAATAAATTCTTCATTAAATACAAACATACCTCGCTCTTTGCTCATTCTTCGGGATCTCTCTAATGATTTTAGTTCTTCTAAATTATGAATTATTATGAACTCCATATGCATCGAATATTGAGAATAAAAGGTACATATCCTCTTCTCTAATTGATGAACATAATTGGAATCTTTATCTAGGATGACTAATTGCATTTTTCGCCCCCTTTCTCAAATGCTTTCTGTCGACACCTTTATTTTATGTATAATCCATTGATTTGTAAAGCAAAAAAAATACACATAAAAGTCGGCTTTTCATGTGCATTAGCCACTTTTATGTGTATAACCTGTTTATAACTATATAACGTATTTATTATATATCATGGGATCGTGTTGAATTCATAAACTTTGTATATTCCCCAAACCAGGCAAGCTCTACGGTCCCTGTAGGGCCATTTCTCTGCTTAGCTATAATTAGTTCTGCCAAACCTTTCATCTCTGAATTTGGGTCATAATACTCATCACGATATAAGAACATAACAACATCTGCATCCTGCTCAATAGCACCCGACTCACGTAAATCACTTAACATAGGCCGGTGATCAGCTCGTGCCTCACAAGCTCTTGATAGCTGCGATAAAGCAATAACTGGAGCCTGCATCTCTCTTGCTAATCCTTTTAATGATCGTGATATCTCTGAAATTTCTTGTTGTCTTGATTCACCATTTCCATTACCACTCATTAACTGAAGATAATCAATTAAAATAAGATCTAAGCCTTTCTCCAATTTGAGTTTACGGCACTTTGCCTTCATCTCTCCAACTGTTATTCCCGGCGTATCATCAATATATATGGGGGAATCATTAAGGATTGCCGCACCATTTAATAGATTCGACCATTCATCATCTTCAAGATGGCCAGTTCGAACTTTTTGAGCATCCACCATTGCTTCTGAACATAACATACGATTAACCAACTGTTCTTTTGACATCTCTAAGGAAAAAATTGCTGTTGATGCTTTTTCTTTGACTGCTGCATACTGAGCAACATTGAGAGCAAATGCAGTCTTTCCCATTGATGGTCTTGCAGCTACTAGAATCAAATCTGCCGGTTGAAGACCAGCTGTTTTTGTATCCAAGTCTAGGAACCCACTAGAAATTCCCGTCACACTTCCTCCGCTGTCATGGGCTGATACAATCAAGTTTAAAGTTGGTGTAATTAACTCTTTAATCTCTGAGAACTCTTCTGTCTTTCGATTTTGCATGATATTAAAGATTTTTTCTTCAGCAGAGTTTAAGATGTTTTCTAGTTCTTCCTTGCCTTCATAGCTATCTGTGATGATATCTTGGCCGGTTTTTATCAACCGACGCAGCACTGATTTTTCCTTAACAATCGAAGCATAATTTTTTATATGCGCTGAGGAAGGAACAGATAAGGCAAGTTTGGATAAATATTCTACACCACCAATTTGATCCAGTTGATTATCTGTTTTCATAGCATTTTGAAGTGTAACTAAATCTACCGGTTGATTTCGATTGTATAGGTCAATAATACTATTAAATATAAGCTTCAAATCCGGATGATAAAAATCATGCTGGTCAATATGTTCTTGTGCAACTGAAATTGCCTCTGAATCCATAATCATAGAACCTATTACGGATTGTTCCGCCTCTAAGCTATGTGGCGGTATTCTCTTTATTACTTCGTCCATGAGTTCACCTCAAGTCAGTTTTATTCTTCAACAACTTTTACACTAATTTCCGTCGTCACTTTTGGATGTAGCTTAATCGGAACAATATGTGTTCCTAAAGATTTTATAGGTTCTTTTAAAACCATTTTTTTCTTATCCACAGAAAGATCGTGTTGCTCTTTTATTGCTTTTATAATCTCCTTTGATGACACTGATCCAAAGACACGACCACCTTCACCTGTTTTTATAGGAATTGTAACTACCATGTCTTTGATTTTAGCACCTAATTCTTTTGCTTCTTCAAGTTCTTCCTGTCGACGCTTTTTATCTGCTTTTTTCTTGAGTTCTAGCTGATTAATAGCATCATTTGTTGCTTCTACAGCTTGATTTTTTCTGAATAATACATTTCTTGCAAAACCATCTTTGACCTCAATAAGCTCTCCCTTTTTTCCAACTTTTCTTACATCTTCCAATAATATTACTTTCATTCTTCTTCACCTTCCTCTAAAAATTCGTCGATTGCTTTTTGAAGCATTTTTTTTGCTTCTTCAAGTGATTTATCTTCTAATTGGGCTCCGGCAACACTTAGATGTCCACCACCACCCAGCTTTTCCATAATTAACTGCACATTGATTGCATCAAAAGAACGTGCACTAATATATATAACATGGTTTAGCTGTGTCAGAACAAATGAAGCTTTGATTCCTGAAATATTTAAGAGTTCATCAGCCGCTTGTGCCGCCGCAAGTGTTGGATTTGTACCATTTGCAGGACTTTGAGAGATTGCAATTTTTTCTCTATAGATAACGGCATCTTTCACCGCACTTGCTTTTGCTTTATATGTTTCCATGTCATTTTGAAAAAATTTTCTCACGCGAATTAAATCTGCTCCGCTTCGCTTTAAAAATGCTGCTGCTTCAAATGTTTTGACACCCGTTTTAATAATAAAATTCTTAGTATCCACTGAAATTCCTGCAAAAAGAGCATCTGCTTCTAAGGGATCTAACTTCACTTTGTCTGTAATATACCTTAAAATCTCTGTAATCATTTCTGATGTTGATGAAGCATAGGGTTCAATATAACTTAACACACTTGGCTCAATATACTCTGTACTCACTCGATGATGATCAAAAACCACAACATTATTTGTATACTTAAGCAATTCAGGATATTCTAAGTAACTTGGACGATTGACATCAACAATAACCACGAGTGTATTGGATCCACATAATTCAACACTTTTTGATCCGCTCACAAAAATGCTATCCGGAAAATGATCACTTTCCATTATTTGATCATGCAAAACTTTAATTGCTGTAGTTATTGTATTTAAAACAATATTAACTTTTTTATCTAATAATCGGGCACAAGCGTATACACCCATTGCCGCACCTAAAGAGTCCAAATCACCCAATTGATGCCCCATAACAAGAACATTATCTGCCTCAGTAATTAGCTCACGAAAAGCGTATGACTTTATTCTCGCTTTTACACGTGTATTTGTTTCTACCCCTCGTGTTCGCCCACCATAAAAAGAAAACTTATCGTTATTTTTGATAACTGCCTGGTCACCGCCACGACCTAATGCTAAGTCAATGGCCGTTCTAGCATATTCTTGGGCGATTGTGTAGCTATGATCATGAATACCTACACCAATACTGATTGTCACCGGCAACTCATTGCCAATACTAATCTCACGAATATCATCTAAAATCTTATATTTTTCATCCGCTAATTTTTTAATATATTTTTTTTGAAAAATAAAGATGTATTTATCTTTTTCAATTTTACTCAAAATACCGGATACATCTTTAGCCATTGCATTAAGATTTCGATCAATCATTGCAACGAGTAGTGGTCGTCTTACCTCTTCTACACTTTGGAGTATTTCTTCATAGTTATCCACATAAATATAACTAATAATTGTTTTCTGCTCTGTATTAATTACTTCTAAATGTTTTTGCACTGTAACATCGTAAATATACACGCTATAATACGAAAGATCTGCAGGTTTCTGAATAAGTACTGACCGCTCTGTCTCAATATGGTGCTGATGCATGGAAAATTTTAATGTTTTTTCATTATAATTTAATTCAAATTCGACTGGTTGTTCATAGGTTGGATACTCTTGATCTTTGATTGATTCAAAGTATTCGGATATACTTTTCCCAATATTTTTAGGGTCTTCAACTAAATCATAAAATGCGTCATTAGACCATGCGATAATCCCGTTAGGATCTAGCAAACAGTGAGGAATATCAAAATGCATAAGGTGTTCTTTTTGAATATCACTAATTTGAGTAGATAATTCAAGTGTTTCTTTAATTAAATATTTTCGTGTAAAAAAATACATGACACCAAAAACAATCAGGTTAAAAAATGCAGCCAACAAAGCGACAACACCAAATGGTCGATCAATTCCAATTGCATATATTGATAATATAAATAAAATCAAACAGCTGATTAATGGCCAAATAATAAAGGTATGTATACGAAAGCCAAGCTTTACTCTTTTTCTACTCATAATTTTCCTTTCTTACTTAAAATTATACAACCTCTCCTATTATATCATTAATTGAATAATTTACCAAGAATGTTGTTACTTGTATTGAAAAAAGCTGATAGCATCAGCCATCAGCTCCTTATATTAAGATTATGTACCCTAATAATCTAATTTATTATTCAACTGTATATGCCAATAAAGCAATGTGTCTTGCTCTTTTGATTGCTACAGTTAAAGCACGTTGGTGCTTTGCACATGTACCTGTAATTCTACGAGGTAATATTTTTCCACGTTCAGATACAAATCTTCTTAATTTATTAATATCTTTATAATCTATCGTAGTTGATTTGTCTTGGCAGAATGCGCAAACTTTTTTTCTTCTACGTCTAGGATTATTACGTCGATCAAAAGCCATTATGAAACCTCCTTATTCTTATTCTATATTGACTGTTTAGAATGGTATATCATCATCATCAAAATCATCATCAACTGAAACAAAACCATCAACATTCCCATTTGATTGGGTTTTTGATGCAGGTGCTTCATTGTAAGAATTATTTGAACCTTGATTTCCCATTCTTTCTTCAAAACTTTTCTTTGATTCAGCAAAATGCTGCTCTTCAACAATTACATCTGTAGTATAACGACGGACGCCATCTTTTTCATAGCTTCCTGTTTGTAAATGTCCTACAACAGATACCTGTTGCCCTTTTTGAAAAAACTTTTCTGCAAATTCTCCATTTTTTCCAAAAGCAACAATGTTGATAAAATCCGCATCGGGTTCACCATCTCGTTTAAAGCGCCGATTAACCGCTAGTGAATATCTAGCAATTGCAAGTGGCTCAGCCCCTTGAGAATACCTTACTTCAGGATCGCGTGTTAATCTACCCATTAATATAACTTTATTCATCGAGTTTCCCCCTTCTTTGGATTAATCTTCAACTTTTACTATTAAAAAACGTAGTACTGTTTCCATAATGCGAACACGTTGTTCAACTTGGGCCGGAGTTTCAGCTTCTGCTTCAAAAGTAATGAAGTAATAAAATCCTTCACGGATCTTTTGAATTTCATAAGCTAATCTTCTCTTTCCCCAATCGTCAACTTTAGCAATTTTGCCGCCGAAACGTTCAATTGTAGCTTTCACAGCCTCAAGAGCTTCATCTCTGACTTCTTCCGTAACTTTCCCGTTAATGATTAATGCTAATTCGTATTGGTTCATTCTTACACCTCCTTATGGTCTTTGGCCTTTATAAATATATAAAAGCAAGGATATTGTCACAAGTACATATTTTATCATATTTTCATAGGATAAGCAATACTTGTACCGATATATTTATCCATCTTTTTTAATATTTTTTATACTTTTTGTTATTTTATTTCTTGGAACCATTACCATGTGATCACAGCCAAGACATTTTAGTCGCAAATCCATTCCAACTCGCAATACTTTCCATTCATTTGAACCGCAAGGATGTTTTTTCTTTAATACTAGAATATCGCCAACTTCTATTTCCATAATAATAAGCTCCTTTCCAATAAAATCTCAAAAAAAGATTGTTGTACTAGCTAGTGCTAAGACAACAATCTTAAAAGTAGTTGCGGAGAGAGGATTTGAACCTCTGACCTTCGGGTTATGAGCCCGACGAGCTTCCAGACTGCTCCACTCCGCGATAATTGTTAAGGCGCCAACCAGATTTGAACTGGTGATGAAGGTGTTGCAGACCTCTGCCTTACCACTTGGCTATGGCGCCATATATTATAATTCTTAAAAAATTATATGTAAAATTGGCAGCCACCTACTCTCCCAGGTCGTTACCAACCAAGTACCATCGGCCGTCCAAGGCTTAACCATCGTGTTCGGGATGGGAACGGGTGTTTCCCAAGGACGCATCGCCACCAAAAATGACCCGTAGGGGAATCGAACCCCTGTTACCGCCGTGAAAGGGCGGTGTCTTAACCGCTTGACCAACGGGCCTTATTTTAAACTCCCCAAGTTGGACTCGAACCAACAACCCCTCGGTTAACAG
>Ga0334898_1003128_pt1 | contig 13857 bp, 7 predicted proteins | sample GraSluR3_MG_10_FD_207228 | JGI IMG/M metagenome (GOLD analysis project Ga0334898, IMG submission 207228) | Sludge microbial communities from methane-producing bioreactor in Wageningen University, Netherlands - Granular Sludge_3_08-R3 | ecosystem: Engineered > Bioreactor > Anaerobic > Unclassified... | reverse complement strand
GCTGGTTTCTCAAGGGATGTTTTTAAATGGAGTAATGAAACCGGAGTACCGGTAGTATCTATCGTCTCCTCGCTTAAACTGGCCCAAATTGCCGAAAAACAGGGGGCCGCGGCAATAGTGGTCGAAGGCGTGGAAGCAGGCGGTCACCTGGGTACTAAACATTCCCTGGAAGAAATTTTACCCGGCATTGCCCAGGCGGTAAAAATACCGGTTATTGCCGCGGGTGGGATTGTGAACGGAAAAGATATCGCCCGGATGGTTGATTTGGGAGCAAGCGGGGTTCAAATGGCCACCCGTTTCGTTTTGAGCGTCGAATGCACGGTGGCCGACGCGTTCAAACAGATGTATTTAAATGCCCAAGCCGGTGACACGATGCTCATTTCCAGCCCGGTAGGCATGCCCGGCCGGGCGCTGCGCAACATTTTCACCGAAAAGCTCCTTGACGGCAACGCGCCTAAACCAGCAGACTGTACCGCCTGCTTAAAAAAATGTTCCCGGGAATACTGCATCATCAAAGCGCTGGAAAATTCCCACGCCGGACAAACCGACGAGGGAGTGGTATTTGCCGGGATCAACGTCCATAAGATCAAGAATATTCTCCCGGTACAAAAGATTTTCGACAACCTGATTAAGGAATTTTATCGCAACCACAAAGATTAAAAAAAATGCCCTGTGTCACAGGGCTCCATGGAGAGGTTGAAAATATATCTAAGATACTTACAAAATTTAATATTGCAAATAGTATACCAAACGACAGAAAACTTACCTGCCACAGCAAGTCAATTTTTACCGCACTTGAGGTTTTAAACAAGGAGATACTTCCATTACCTGAAAAAATGGCAGTTATATTTTATGCTGCGGTCCTTACAGATAAAAGAAGGCCCCGTAAAAAACAGGGCCCATGGAGAGGTTGGGGGTTTTTATCTTATTAAACTGAATTTAAGTTTATTTTAACAGCCGGTATGAGATTTGAAGAAACTACCCTACCGGTTATTAACCCTTACCCCACACCGGCTATTAAAAAATTACTTTTATTAAAAAAGAAAGGCAAGTATTTACTGCTTGCCCAAAAATAAGTGCAAATATCATGCCAACTAAACAGAAAATTAAAACAGGTGAAAATATTCTGCAAAACCGGATAAAAAAAGACCGTCCGGGTGTCTTCCCAGACGCCGAGTCAAGAGTTAATTTTTAGAACACCACTTCCCAAAACCGTATCAAACAGAGACAGGGTGTTTAAAAACAGGGCTTATCTATAAACCGTCCTCGTAAAGGATTAGAGCCGGCAAACCGGGCCATACCGCCCGCCTGGGCGGTATGATGAAAAAACCAAACCAGTGCTCACTTGGCACGGCAATTGCTTTAATTTTATAAAAAATATCTTCCTTTCATTTTAATGTTATGTCCCTTTTGCCCACTGTTGGGCACTTTTTTTATTCAAAACCGCGGGGACGGCTGCGGTGCCAGCGCCAGGCCGTTTCTATGATAGCCCGCAGACCGGAAAAACGCGGGCGCCAATTCAACCGCTCCTTGATCTTTTCCGCACCCGCCACCAATACGGCCGGGTCTCCGGGCCGCCGCGCGCCGTAATTTACTTTGACCGGTTTTCCCACCACTTCGCCGGCGGCCCGGACTACTTCCAGAACCGAATAACCGCTGCCGTTACCAAGATTATACACGGTTGAAGGCGCCCCCGCCGCCAGCGCCTCCAGGGCCAGCACATGCGCTTCCGCCAGGTCGTTAACGTGAATATAATCCCTAATGCAGGTGCCGTCCGGGGTGGGGTAGTCCGTGCCGAACACTGTCAACTCCGGCCCGGTTCCCAGGGCTGCTTTCAATACCAGCGGAATCAAGTGTGTTTCCGGGTCGTGGTCCTCCCCGATGTCCCCCGCCGGGTCGGCCCCGGCGGCATTAAAATAACGCAAGGAAACGAACCGCAGTCCGTAGGCCGCGCCGTACCACTGCAGTGCCTCTTCCAGGGCCAACTTGGTCGCACCGTAGGGATTTGCCGGCACCACCGGGTGATCTTCCGGAATGGGCACCTGCCGCGGCTCCCCGTAAACGGCGGCCGTTGAAGAAAAAACCAGATATTGCACACCGCTCTCCACCATGGCGTCTAAAAGGCGCAGACCTTTTACCACGTTGTTATGATAATACGCGGCGGGCCGCCGGACCGAATCTCCTACCAGACTGCCGGCGGCAAAATGCAATACCGCTTCAATTTCAAATTCTGTGCAAAGGTGTTCCAATAACGCCCGGTCGCCGGTGTCCCCCCGCACCAGCAAGCCCTCCGGTACGGCCGCCGCGTGGCCCTGGGACAGGTTGTCCAGCACCACTACCCGGTGTCCCCGTTTGACGAGTTCCCGGATGGTATGGCTGCCGATATAGCCGGCACCCCCGGTAACCAAAAGTTTCAATTTTACACCCCCAGGCCGATTTTACAGAATTATAACATACTACGGATGATAACAACCACCGGTTGCATTTTTTTTGGAATTGCGCCGGTGGATCGGGAAATACTATTTTTATATGTCACGGGCTGTATTAGTCAAAGCTTACTGCGACAATAAAATTTTATAACGGGGATGAGGCGCATTGATTACCCGCACCCAAAACAATTTACTTGACCGCCTGGCGGCGTTATACCGGATCGAAACGTCTTACACCGATTACCGGGGCCAATGCCGGCATGCCGGACCGCAATCATTACAAGCGGTTCTCCGGGCGCTGGGCGCGCCGGTGGAAAAAACACCGGACGTTCCGGACGCGCTGCGCGCCCGTATCCAGGAACTCTGGCAGAGCGTTTGTGAACCGGTAACCGTAACCTGGGACGGAGCGCCGGCGTGCCTGGAACTGCGCCTGCCCGCCGCCCAAACCGGAAAAATGGTTGCTTGCCGGCTGCTGCTGGAAGACGGCCGGAGCATACGCTGGCACCGCCGGATATCCCGCCTGCCCGTTCTGCGGCACGCCCAAATAGAAGGTGCCACCTACGAATCCCGGCAAATCACACTGCCGGCAGGACTGCCGTTAGGCTACCACCGGCTCGGGCTGGACCTGCCTTCCGTTACCAAAGAAGTTTTTATTATTGCGGCCCCGCGCCGGGCTTTTGCCCCGCCGGTAACCGCAACCGGCCGCCTGTGGGGAGTTTTTTGCCCGCTTTACGCCCTGCGTACCCGGCACACCTTGGGCACCGGCGATCTCGGCGAACTGGAAATCCTGCTGCAAAAAATGCACGGTCTGGGGGGGAAGTTGGTAGGAACCCTGCCCCTGCTGGCTGCCTTTCTGGACGAACCTTTCGCCCCGGGCCCTTACGAACCGGTTAGCCGCCGGTTTTGGAACGAGTTTTACCTGGAGCTCGCCCGGGTGCCGGAACTGAAACAAAGCCCGGAAGCCGCAGCCTTATTTAATTCACCGGCCTTTCTTGAAGAAAGCGCCGCCCTCCGCGCCGCGCCCCTGGTTGACTACCGCCGCGGGATGGCCTTAAAACGCCGGCTCCTGGAAGTCTGTGCCCGCCACTGCTTCGCTGAAAATAACGGGCGGCGGGACGCTTTGCTGCACTGGGCGGCCCAAAACCCGGCGGTGCGGGACTACGCCCGTTTCCGCGCCGCCGTCGAGCGCCGGCGCGCCCCCTGGCCGGAATGGCCCCGGCGTATGCGGGACGGGCATCTCCGGGAGGGAGATTACGCTCCGGAGGCAGAAAGATATCATCTTTATGTCCAGTGGCTGGCCCACGAACAATTGCGGCAGCTTTGGGCCCGGGCGCACCGGCGCGGGCAGAAGCTGTACCTGGACCTGCCGCTGGGCGTGCACGGCGGCGGCTACGACACCTGGCGCGAACGTACCGCTTTCGCTCTGGAAGCCGGCAGCGGCGCGCCGCCGGACGCGTTTTTCACCGGCGGCCAGAACTGGGGGTTCCCGCCCCTGCACCCGGAACGGATCCGGGAACAGGGTTACCGTTATTTTGCCGCCTGCCTGCGCCACCATCTCCGGCACGCCCGGATTTTACGCCTGGACCACGCGGCCGCCCTGCACCGCCTTTTTTGGATCCCGGAGGGTATGGGGTCCGGCGAGGGAATTTACGTGCGATACCACGCCAGCGAATTTTACGCGGTTTTGGCCCTGGAATCACAGCGCCACCAGGCATTGATCGTGGGTGAAGACCTGGGTATGGTACCCGCATGTGTGCGCAGGGCCATGAGCCGGCACCGGATCCACCGGATGTACGTGCTGCCTTTTGAAGTCCCGGAAAACCACCCCCGGCTGCCCCGCCCCGCTCCCGAAGAAGCGCTGGCGTGCCTGAACACCCACGACCTGCCGCCTTTCGCCGCCTACTGGCAAAGTACCGCCGGCACCAAAATACAGGTTGACCTGCCGGTATTCCTGCACCGGCAGGGCCGGCTGCCGGCGCCCACGAACCAAACGGAGGCCGTGTTCCGGGCCTGCCTGGAACACCTGGCCGCCGGGCGGTCCCGGATCCTCCTGATCAATTTGGAAGACTTGTGGCTGGAGACGGCGGCACAAAACCTGCCCGGCACCACCGTGGAACATCCCAACTGGCGGCGCAAGGCGCGCCACACCCTGGAAGAACTTACCCGGCTGCCGGGCGTGCCGGAATTACTGCAGGAAATCAACCGTTTGCGAAATATGCGGCAGGACGGCTCTTCTTCCGGTTCCGGCTTTACCCCGCCGTGCCCCCCTGCTTGAAAACAAGGAGCTGATCACGTGAACGGCAACTTAAGACTGCCCGGTGCCACCTACCTGGGAGACGGACGCTGCTTTTTCCGCGTTTGGGCCCCGCACGCCGAAAAGGTCGCGGTACACCTCACCACCCCCCGGGAGCGCACCGAAATGCTGCTACGCGGGGAGGGGGGCTACCACCAGCGGGAAGTGACGGATGTAGAACCGGGAAGCCTTTATAAATACGTGCTCGACGCAAAAAAAGAGCTCCCCGACCCGGCCTCGCGCTACCAGCCGGAAGGGGTGCACGGCCCCTCCCAGGTAACCGGACCCGGTGATTTTTCCTGGACCGACGGCTACTGGTTCGGACCGGCGCGCCACAAACTGGTCTTTTACGAGCTGCACGTGGGCATTTATACGCCGGAAGGTACCTTTACCGCCGTCATTCCCCACTTGAAACGCCTGCGGGAACTGGGCATCACCGCCCTGGAACTGATGCCCGTCGCCCAGTTCCCCGGCAGCCGCAACTGGGGCTACGACGGCGTCTTTCCCTTTGCCGTACAAAATACTTACGGCGGCCCGGACGGCCTCAAGCAATTGGTCAACGCCTGCCATGAATGCGGGCTGGCCGTATTTGTCGACGTGGTTTACAACCACCTGGGGCCGGAAGGAAACTACCTGCGCTATTTCGGACCCTATTTTACCGGCCGCTACCGCACGCCGTGGGGAGACGCGGTTAACTTCGACGGACCCGGCAGCGATGAAGTACGGCGTTTTTTTATTGCCAACGCACTTTACTGGTTGCAGGAGTTTCATATTGACGGCCTGCGCCTGGACGCCGTGCATGCCATTACGGACAAATCGGCGTACCCTTTCCTGGAAGAGCTGTCCTCTGCCGTGCGCCGGCAGGCGGAAAAGCTGGGCCGCAGGATTTACGTAATTGCCGAAAGCGACTTGAACGACCCCCGGATCATCCGGCCCGCGACCGCCGGCGGTTTCGGTATTGACGGCCAGTGGACCGACGATTTTCACCACGCCCTGCACGCGCTGCTGACCAAAGAGGAAAGCGGGTACTACCAGGACTTTGTTAAATTAGAGCATATGGCACGGGCCTTCCGGGAAGGCTATGTCTACACCGGGCAGTACTCCGCCTACCGGCGCCGGCGTCACGGCCGTTTACCGCTGCTCTGCACCGCCTCTCAGTTCGTGGTTTTCACGCAAAACCACGATCAGGTAGGCAACCGGGCCTTCGGCCGCAGATTGAGCACCATGTTATCCTTTGAGGGGCTGAAACTCGCCGCCGGGGTGATGCTGCTCTCTCCCTTCACCCCCCTGCTGTTCATGGGCGAGGAATACGGCGAAACGGCGCCTTTCCAGTACTTTACCAGCCACTCCGACCCGGAACTGGTGGAAAAAATACGCCGGGGGCGGCAGGAAGAGTTTGCCGCTTTCAAATGGGAGGGAACACTGCCCGACCCGCAGGACGAAACCACCTTTCTGCGTTCACGGTTAAATCACGGGCTGAGGCGGCAGGGGCAGCACCGCGTGCTTTATGAATTTTACCGCCTGCTGCTCCACCTGCGCCGGGAAATTCCGGCCCTGGCGGACTTGAACCGGAAAAGTCTGGAAGCAACCGTCTGCGGGCGGGGACAAGTACTTTTCGTCCGGCGTTGGAGCGGCGACAGTGAAGTAGGCATTATTTTCTCGTTCAGCCGCAAAAGCTGTCCGGCGGAACTGCCGTTACCGGCCGGCAGTTGGCACAAACGCCTGGATGCCGCGGATAAAAACTGGCTCGGAGGCGGCGGCACGGTGCCCGGCAGCCTTAAATCGGGAGGCGGCGTCCGGATTACTCTGGAGCCCAGAGCGTGTGTATTGTTCGAGCGAATTGAGGAGGCATAAACATGGAAAGACACATCTGCATCCACGGTCATTTTTACCAGCCGCCGCGGGAAAACCCGTGGCTGGAAGACATTGAGCTCCAGGATTCGTCATATCCCCACCACGACTGGAACAACCGGATTACCGCCGAGTGTTATGAACCCAATACCGTTTCGCGCATTTTGGACGGTAATGGCTGGATTAAAAAAATCGTTAATAATTACGCCCGGATCAGTTTCAATTTCGGCCCCACGCTCCTTTCCTGGATGCAAAAGAAAGAGCCGGAAGTTTACCGGGCGATCATCGAATCCGACCGGGAAAGCCTGCAAAACTATTCGGGACACGGTTCGGCCTTTGCCCAGGCCTACAACCATATGATTATGCCCCTGGCCAGCGACCGCGACAAATACACCCAGGTCATCTGGGGCATCAGGGACTTCGAATACCGGTTCGAACGCTTCCCGGAAGGTATGTGGCTGCCGGAAACCGCTGTGGACTTAAAGACGTTGGAGATCATGGCGGAACAGGGGATCCGTTTTACCGTACTGGCCCCCTACCAGGCCCGGCGCTTCCGGCGTATCGGCGACGGAGATGAAGCGTGGCATGAAGTGGGACCCGGAGGAATTGATTCCACCATGCCCTACCTGGTTAACCTGTCTTCGGGCCGGACGATCGCCATTTTCTTTTATAACGGCGAAATTTCCAGGGCGGTTGCTTTTGAAAAGCTGCTTTCCAACGGGGAACGTTTCGCCAAAAGACTGCTCCGGGGATTTGAGGAAAACGGTGCCGGCCGTTTCATCAACATCGCTACCGACGGTGAAACCTACGGTCACCACCACCGGCACGGGGATATGGCGCTGGCCTATGCCCTGCATTTTATCGAAATCAATAAACTGGCCAAAATTACCAATTACGCCTGGTTCCTGGAACAACACCCGCCGGCGTACGAAGTAGAAATTAAAGAAAACACCGCCTGGAGCTGCGCCCACGGGGTGGACCGGTGGCGGGAAGACTGCGGCTGCAACAGCGGCATGCACCGGGATTGGCATCAGGCGTGGCGGGCCCCCCTGCGCAACGCCCTGGACTGGCTCCGGGACACCACGGCAGAAAACTACGAAGAAACGGGGCGCGGGTTTTTTAAAGACCCGTGGGCCGCACGCAACGATTATATCGCGGTAATCCACGACCGGTCGGAAGAAAACGTGTGCCGGTTCCTGGCGCGGAACGCCGTGCGGCAACTTAACCGGGAGGAAGGAATCACGGCTTTAAAACTGCTGGAACTACAGCGGCACGCCATGTTGATGTATACCAGCTGCGGCTGGTTTTTCGACGAAATATCGGGCATCGAAACGGTACAGGTAATCAAGTACGCCGCGCGAGTGATCCAGCTGGCCCATGAGCTGTTCCACGATTCGCCCGAACCCCGCTTTCTGGAAATGCTCGCGGAAGCAAAAAGCAATCTTCCCGAACACCGCGACGGCGCCCGGATCTACGAAAAATTTGTCAAGCCGGCCATGGTTGACCTGCCCAAAGTGGGCGCCCATTACGCCATCTGTTCGCTGTTCGACAACTACGGCGAGCAATCAAGGATCTACTGCTACGAAGTTACCCGGAAAAACCATGAAAACCGCCTGGCGGGCGAGGCCAAGCTGGCGGTCGGGCGCGCCCTGGTCACCTCCATGATCACACGGGAAGCAGCGGATTTAAGCTACGCGGTGGTCAATTTCGGTAATCATAATACCACCGCCGGCATCCGTCTGTACCAGGACGACCAGACTCATGAAAAAATGGTGCGGGAAATAACCGGTACCTTCGACCGGGCCGAATTTCCCGGGGTCATCCGGCTCCTGGACCAGCATTTCGGCAACACCACCTACTCGCTGAAAGAGCTTTTCCGGGACAAACAGCGCATGGTGCTGGACCAGATTCTCAACACCACGCTGTCCGAAGTGGCGTCGGATTACCGCCGCATTTACGACCGCCACGTGGGTTTGATCCGGTTCTTGAAGGATTTACATATCCCGCAACCCAAAACGCTTTTTTCCGCCGCCGAGTTCGTGATCAACAGCAAACTGCGCCGCGCGTTTATGCGCGACCTGCTGGACCTGGAATACATCAGGGCCCTGCTGGGCGAAGCCGAAGAATCAAGTGTGCCGCTGGACGGGGCCAGCCTGGGGTATATCATCGGTCTCACCCTGGAACGGTTGGGTGAGGAACTGCGCGCCGAACCCATGGACCACGGTCTAATCGAACACCTGGACGAGGTCGCCGGCCTGGTCCGGTCGCTGCCGTTCGAGGTGGACTTGTGGAAAGTGCAAAATACCTATTACCGGCTGCTGCGCGCGGTCTACCCGGACGTCCGGGAAAAAGCCGGGGAGGGGGATGAAGAAGCCCAAGCCTGGTGCGACCGTTTCCATTCCCTGGGAGAAAAACTCCAGGTACGGAGGGATTTTTAATGACCGCCCCGGCCATCCCGTCCGCCACCTACCGGCTGCAATTCCACCGGGAGCACCTGCGCTTCGCGGAGGCCCGGTCGCTGGTGCCGTACCTGCGCGAGCTGGGGGTCACCGGTCTCTACGCCTCCCCCCTGTTTAAGGCCAGGCGGGGGAGCGCACACGGTTACGACATCACCGACCCAACCCGGCTAAACCCGGAACTCGGGGGTGAGGAGGATTTTGCCGCTCTTGCCCGGGATTTACAACAAAATAACATGGGCCTCCTGCTGGACATAGTGCCCAACCACATGTCCGCGAGCAGCGAAAACCCGTGGTGGCGGGACGTTCTCCGCCACGGGCCGGAGTCGGCTTACGCCGATTTTTTCGATATCGACTGGGAACCCGAACGGCCGGGTCTGGCTGGAAAGGTTCTGCTGCCGGTCCTGGGCGAACGTTACGGTAAAGTCCTGGAAAACCGCGAGTTCAGCCTGACCCCGGAAGCAGACGGTTTTTGGGTGCGTTACCGCGAGCAGCGCCTGCCGCTCAGCCCCGCCGCGTCGGGATGGCTGCTGGCGTACTGCCTGGGGAATACCGGCGGTCTGAAAAACTCCGCCACCTTTTTCCGGCGGGCCTGGACAGATTTTTGGCGCCGGTATAATGCCTCGCCTGAACTAAAAGCCCGCGTGGAGCAAAAATTAGCAGGTCTTAACGGGAATCCGGGCGACCCGCGGAGCTTCAACCGGCTCGACCGGCTCCTGGCGCAGCAGGCCTACCGGCCGGCCTACTGGCGTGCGGCGCACGAAGAAATCAACTACCGGCGCTTCTTCGCGGTCAGCGACCTGGTGTCGCTGCGCATGGAACGGGAGGAGGTTTTTACGGCCTGCCACCACCTTATTTTCCGGCTGGTCCGGGCGGGACAGGTCACCGGGCTGCGGGTCGACCACATTGACGGCCTGCACGACCCGCAGGAATACCTGTGCCGGCTCAGGGAAAACCTGCCCGGGGCGGAACGGGAGGACGAACCGGACTTTTACGTGGTGGCGGAAAAAATCCTCGGGGAAGGTGAAACACTGCCGGCTGCCTGGCCGGTCCACGGGACCACGGGTTACGATTTTATGAATGATTTAAACGGCCTCTTCGTGGACGAACGGGGCATCCGGGAGCTGGACCGGTTTTACGGCAGCCTCACCGGAACAGAGCAAGATTTTGCCACCGTAGTTTACACGCAGAAAAAGAAAGTCCTGCAAGAGCTTTTTACCGGCGACATGCGCCGCCTGGCGCGCCGGCTGGGGCGCCAGGCGGCGGAAGACCGTCACGGACGCGATCTCACCCTGCGCGAACTGGAAACGGCGTTGACCGAAATCACCTCCTGCCTCGAGGTCTACCGGACCTATATCCGCGACTATACGGTGGCGGAAGCGGACCGCGCTTATATCACGCGCGCCGCCGCCGCAGCCGGACAAAGAAATCCCGGCTGCCGCCCGGCCTGCGACTTCCTGCGCCGGGTGCTGCTGCTGGAATTTCCCGGTTACCTGCCGGAAAAACAACGCCGGGCCTGGCTGAACCTGGTCATGCGCTGGCAACAGTTTTCCGGCCCGGTCATGGCCAAGGGCTTCGAGGATACCGCGCTCTACCTTTACCACCGGCTGATTTCCTTGAACGAGGTGGGCGGCAATCCCGCCTCCCCGGGACTGACACCGGAAGAGTTTCACCGCCGGAACCGCTCCCGGCAGGCACTCAATCCCCACGGTATCAGCGCTGCATCCACCCACGACACCAAACGCAGCGAGGACGTCCGGGCGCGCATCAACGTACTTTCGGAAATCCCCGGCGCCTGGGCACAGAAAGTGGAGCAGTGGCGCCGCTGGAACCATAATAAAAAACGGGCTGTCAGTAACAGTCCGGTACCCGGCGCCAACCTGGAATATTTTATTTATCAAACGCTGGTGGGCGCCTGGCCACTGCGCGCAGAGGAGGTGCCCGCTTTCAGGGAACGTTTTTGGGCTTATCTGCTCAAAGCGGTCCGGGAGGCCAAAACCCATACCGGTTGGCTCGGTCCCGACGCCGCTTACGAAAACGCCCTGCAGCATTTCACAAATTATATTTTAGAGCCGACAGACGAAAACGTATTTCTAAGGGACTTCACCACCTTTCAGAGGGAGGTCGCCGGATACGGGGCCTTAAACTCGCTGTCCCAGGTACTGCTCAAAATCACCTCCCCGGGGGTGCCCGATTTCTACCAGGGAACCGAACTCTGGAATTTCAGCCTGGTCGATCCCGACAACCGGCGACCGGTTGATTTCCGGCAGCGCGCCGGCATACTGGCCGGACTGAAAAAAGCGGCAGAGGCCGACGGACTGCCGGCACTGGTAAAAAATCTCTTGACGCACTGGCCGGACGGGCGGATAAAACTTTATCTCACTTATAAAGCGCTCAATTTCCGCCGGGAACACCGGGTATTGTTTGCCGCCGGGGAATACCTTCCCCTGGATGCCGTGGGAGAAACGCGGGAACATGTCTGTGCCTTTACCCGGCACCGGGGGGAGTCCTGGGTCCTGGTAGCGGTTCCCCGCCTGGTGGCGCGGCTTTGTCTGGTCGCCGGAACACCGCGTCCCGCCGGCAGTGAATTGCCGTTCTGCAACCTGGTGCCGAAAAAACCGGTCTGGGCAGAGAGTACCTTGATTTTGCCGCAGAACGCACCCGGCCGCTGGCGCTGCATCTTAACGGGAGAAACCGTCACCGCCGCAAACCGGGTCCTACCGCTCACCAGTGTTTTCCAAAACTTCCCGGTCGCCCTGCTCACCAGCCTGTAAATTATTCCCGAACAAGAACTGTTACCTTTTAAAAAATATTTAACAAAGGGTACCGGTTCTTTTTTGGGAAGCAGTTCCTATTTGGAAAGCAATGGAAGGAGTGTTGTTGTGACTAACTGGCGTATTAAACCGATCGATCAGTTATTGGCGGCCAAGGACCGGCACAGCCACCGTATGCCACGCACCCTTGACGCGCTGGACCTTACCAACCTGGGGGTCGGCGCCATTATCGGCACCGGCATTTTCGTTCTCACCGGAGTGGCCGCGGCCAATTACGCGGGACCGGCGGTAGTGCTTTCCTTTGTGCTGGCAGGTATCGCCAGCGGGATGGCCGCCTTTATCTATGCAGAAATGGCTACCGCGGTACCGGTAGCCGGCAGTGCTTATACCTATACCTACGTATCCATGGGGGAAATGCTGGCCTGGCTGGTGGGTTGGAATCTGGCCCTGGAATACCTGGTCGCCTCGGGGGCAGTGGCCATCGGATGGAGTTCTTATTTTGTTGACCTGTTACAGTCCGCTGGCATATCGCTGCCGACAGCGCTTACTACGTCCCCCCTGTCCGGCGGGATCGTTAACCTGCCGGCGGCGTTCATTGTACTGGCGATTACGGCCCTGATTATCATCGGCACCCAACACAGCTCCACCGCCAATAAATACATCGTCGCGGCCAAACTCGCCGCCATCATCCTGTTCATCGCCGCCGGCGTGCGGCACATCGACCCGGCCAACTGGCAGCCCTTTCTGCCTTTCGGCGTGCCGGGAATCATGCACGGCGCAGCGATCGTGTTTTTTGCCTACATCGGTTTTGATGCGGTATCCACGGCAGCGGAAGAAGTTAAAAATCCGCGCCGGGACCTCCCCATCGGTATTATTGCCTCGCTGCTGGTAGCCACGGTGCTTTACCTGCTTGTTTCCCTGGTCCTGACTGCCGTCGTTCCCTATACGGAGCTCGACACGGCCTCACCGGTAGCTACCGCCATGCTCAGGTTGGGACTACCCTGGGTGGCGGCGCTCATTTCCGTCGGGGCGTTGGCCGGGCTCACCAGCGTACTGCTGGTCACCCTCTACGGTCAGAGCCGCATTTTTTTCGCCATGGCCCGGGACGGCCTGCTGCCGCCTATCTTTGAATGGGTGCACCCCCGTCTGCAAACTCCCCTTTGGGACAGCATCATCATCGGCATTCTGGTCGCCGCCGCCGGTGCCTTGCTGCCCATCGGTGTAGTGGCGGAGATGGCCAACATAGGTACTTTAAGCGCTTTTACCGCCGTTTCGGTCAGCCTGCTCATCCTGCGCAAGAAACGCCCGGACCTGCCCCGTCCCTTCCGGATCCCCTGGGTCCCCTGGTTTCCCATCCTGAGCATCGGCGCATCCGTCTACCTGGCCGCCAACCTGCCCACGGTCACCTGGATCCGCTTTGCCGCCTGGATCATCCTGGGGCTGGTGTTGTACTTCCTGTACGGGCGAAAGCACAGTCTCCTGGCCGTCTCGAGGGAAAAAACGGCACCCCGGGGCGAGGTATTGCCCACGCCGGCCCATAAAAAAACTCCTGGACCGGATGAAAAAGAACGGTTTTCTAAGAGTCCTGCTCAGCGGAGTGATTGATTTTCTTTGCGCCGTATTTTTTTTCCCAGCCGGGACCAACTTCCCTGCTGCTCAGCAATGAAAGATTACCGCCGCAATACGGGCACAACCATTCGTTGCTGTCCGATGCGGAATAAGAGGCACCGTTGCAAAACGGACATACTTTTATAAACATGGTTACCATTGCCACCCCTTCTTAACTCTGGTATTATGTACATGTCTAAATAACTATAGACATCGCTCCGATCCTGGATACCTGGTTTTACTTTTTCCGCCCGGCCATATTTCTTCTTCTTTTTTCCCAATCGCCCGGGCAATATACGGTCTGACCCGGTATCCCCTGTTCCTGCCGGTGCCGTTAATCGTGTGATGCACATAAGCCGGACTGACACCGGCTTCCACGGCAATGTCAGTTATTTTTACACCGCATAAAATCATTGCGGCTTTAATCTCGCGTGGGGTCATACCGC
>Ga0334898_1003123_pt1 | contig 13877 bp, 12 predicted proteins | sample GraSluR3_MG_10_FD_207228 | JGI IMG/M metagenome (GOLD analysis project Ga0334898, IMG submission 207228) | Sludge microbial communities from methane-producing bioreactor in Wageningen University, Netherlands - Granular Sludge_3_08-R3 | ecosystem: Engineered > Bioreactor > Anaerobic >... | reverse complement strand
ATAAGTATGCAAATTGAATCCAGCTAAACAGAAAATAAACCAAACACAATGACAAGAGAATGGGAAGTAAGATGGCTGAATCAACTTTTGGAGAAAACGATGCTACAGGAAAATAACTACTACGTTTAGACTGCTTCTTGCTCCAAACACTCCAAAGTACACTGAATACCATAATGGTAACAAGAAAAACAAGAATCATTTGCCATACAATATCTACAAGAGGTATGTTTTGAAAGTGCTCTAAAAAGGAACTCAATTGTTCGCCAAAAACTACATCAGCAGAGCTTAAAAGCCATACTACGATGAGTAGAAGGGGAATGGAAATGAAAATCCCGATACACACATTTTTGATTGTATTGCGTGTTTCTTTTGACGATTTATTTTGAAAATCGGACCATTGGATTTTAAAGGGGTAAAAGATGTACTCAAAAGGAAGTTGGAAAACATTTTTGATTGCTTCAGCTACAAATTCAAACTGTGACCATTTGTAGACATGCTGTCTAGAAATGAGAAGAATGCTGACGACAAAAAGAAAGGGGATGAGAAGGAAATTAATGTATAGAAGCAACACATTGGAATGATATCCAAAGGAAAGCGATAAGAGCAAAACGGAGATCATTACGATCCATCCAAAGTTCCATTGGAAAGAAATCTTTTTTCGAAGAACCCAAAAAAAGAACCCATACATAAAGAGAAGAAATAGAAAGTAGGATATACCCAAGGATTTTTTATAGAAAAGGAATACAAAAAAAATCCCCAAGAAGAGAGAATAGATAAGTATCCATCGAGCCTTTGAAGTAGTTGCTTTTACGTCAGCAGTTGTGTTGCTGCTTATTTCTTTACTGTTTGTACATTCAACTACATCATTTTCACACTGTTCATCCATAATATGCTCCTTCACAGGTTTCTAACGGATAATTCCGGGGATTTACTTCTCTAGAATTCCCGTTCATGAACCTCTAATTGAATATTTCACTACTATTATATGCAAATTTACTAAATTTTTTCAAAGTATCGCATCAAAAAATATTGTTTACCCAAGAATAGTAATCATAATATTGTTTTCTAACGCAGTATTAATATAATTTTATATTATGCAAATTGTGAAATAATCCGTAGACAAAACCTATTCAAGAACCGTTGTGGCGAAAACCATGTATGAGACAGAGTACGAAAACAGAAAAGTTGTTGGGAGCTGTACATGTCCATTCAAGAAGGATGAATCAGTGAGTACATCTTGATTTGTATCTATTCTTTATGAAGTCAAATGCCGCGTGAATGCTGTGTTCATTACTGGTTAGATAGATTGTCTTTATATTGTAAACCACATACTCCTTAAGCACTCGTCTTATCAGAGTTTAGCAGATAATCCTGCATCCATGATTCAAGAATGAATACCATAGCCAATGTATCCAATTCACAATACTTCAGGAGTGCTTTACGAATTTCATTTCGTTCGTACTCGGTCATTTCAGAAAACTGCATTCTAGCATACGCAGTGAGGGCAGCTCCGCCATCTTGAAGGCGATCATCGCTACTTAGAAGCCAGGGCTTGTCCTCGGGGATATCTTCAAACAAATCAGGAAGTAAATCGTAGGGATTGATTAGATGATTGTCATCAAACTGACACCATGTCCAGTTTTCAAAGTTATGACTGAAGATTCCATCTTGGGTACCATAGATGGGTTTGGAATACTTTTCCTGCAAATATTGACTCCTGCTAAGAATGGCTGGCAATACCTTTTTTATACTATTGGAACCTTCTGTAAGTGGGTCATAAAAGTATCGTTTAACAAGCTCACAAAGGTCAACCATATTACGTTTTCCGATCCATTTTTCTGATGATTTTCTTGAGGATTTGGTGATCGATTGAATAAAATGACAAAGCTCTTTGCGATCAGGGACAGGGCTTGGGTCACTGTTGAGTTGAGAATAAATAATGGTAAGAAATGTATTTTCATGAGATGAATAACGAAAAATTGTTCCTTCATCGGTCTCTAGTTGCTTTTTCAATTGTCTTATAAACTCAATATTTGGAAAAAAACCGGTTTTTGTATTAATGAACTCACCTGTATGAGATACCGTACCATCAGATTGAATTGTATGATGAGAAAATTGGAAGGCAATGCCTTCGTAGGGATGTCGGTTTTTGTGAAAAGGAAGTGCAACCATTGTCGTTTCAAAATCAATCAGATGCAAAGGGTAAGTCCATGAGTGGACTTCTTTTAAAAGGTTGTCCCGGTCGATCCATACAGTAGGGTCGTTTTCTTTCTCCTTCTGCACTTGCATCCATTGTCGTTGACTAACCGACAGCCCGAGTTTATGATCTGTTTTTGGTTGAATATCTTCTTGTGTTAGGTCTTGTATATAGTATTTTCCTTGCTGAATGCACCGATCCTTATTTCGATAATTCCAAAGAGAAAATACTGTCTTTTTTGAGGAGTTGTAGGAAGGATCTTTTGTAATCTCCTTCCAACACTCCTCTTTTCCACAACGAAGATTCCGAGACGTCGCACCTGATTTTGGAAGAATAAATTCACAATTCCCACATGCTTTTGTTGGAACCGGAGGAATTTTGGTTTGGGAAGAATAAGCTTCAGAAAATAATTGTACTTTTTCGGCGAAGGATAATGATTCATACAGACTGTTAGGGACAGGGCTTTTGGAGGTATAGATTTGATGGCATATGGGATCAATATTGATGGCTTTCAATAGAGGAGGTTCAAGGTCATCTGGCTGAATATTACAGGTGATGACTAATTTTCTTCCATTTGTATCGCGTTTGATAGTAAACTTTTGATTGAGACCATCGGTAGGACATTTTGCATGTTTGTCTACCAATACAAGATGGGCAGAAATCGTATAGGTGGGACAAGCTTTTTGAAGAACATATTTCTGAAAAGCGACATCGTATAAATAAGGTTGCCATACTGCTTTTGGAAACCCTTTTTTGGTCTCAAAACTGGTGTTCTCACTGTCATAGGACTTAGCTTTAACCTCGTACAGATCGAGATGTGTGCCTCTCTTGACAAGAATATCGATCCGTATGAAAAGATTCTGATGGAAAAAAGCACTTTCATACAGGGTAATTGATTTTTTTTCCATACATTTTTTTGTATCCAAAACAGCCCGTTCGGTGTTTAGTGTTTCAATTTCAACGCCACTGGGGTAATAGTATTTTGCTAATTCGTGAACCTGGTAACCACCTTCTGCAAGAGCTTCTAAAAAAGAATCTTCCTGATGAACATTCGAGTAATCAGGTTGACCGAGGTAAAACAACTTAGTGGGGCATTGACATGCTAATTGAAAACGTGATTTAGTTAGAGTTCGGGGCATTTTTAATTGTAGGCAATGCGTGTGCATTCATCAGCAAGTGTATCCTGTAAGATGTCGTCCCATTTGGGATCAGACCATGTTCGTAGTTTGTGATGAAGGTCATAATATTTTTGAGGTATAGGGTGAGTCCCATATACAACTTCAATGGAATACCGCTTCGTAAGGAAATCTTTGAAATATTCAAGAGAAGGACATGGAGGATATCCAACCAAAAACCCCGTAGCAAAATGAATAACGGTAGCACCATTTTGAATCATTTCCGCTGCTGCATATTCTATGTTGCCACCAGGGCAACCGTCACAGGTAGTATAGCCCACAATTTCAGCATCTTGGTGCAAATACCGCGAAAAGGCTCCCTGCCGTTTTTGGAAAGAAGAAAAACACTTCCCGCCAGCACAACGTTTATAACGATCGCAAATGATAATCCCTATTTTGTGAATGGACATTTTATCTCCTACCACTCGTTCTACGAGTAACGTTTATTCTATAGTTATGGTTGTTTGTCTTACATTGTCAAATCAACTCATCCTATACCATCATTTTGTTTCCATTTTGTAACAGCTTCTTCCCATGATATCAGGGTATTATTAATGTCGAGTTGGGTGTGAGCAGCAGACATAAAGCTAACTTCATAGGGAGAAGGAGCAATCATGATACCGCGCTTGACTAGTGTTGTAAATAAAGAGGAAAAAATGGATGCATTTGTTTTCAGCACATCATTGTAGTCGTTGATAGCAGGCTCATTTGTTATAAAAAGGCTGAATACGGAACCGTAGGTATGCAAAATATGTGGAATGCAATGATTTTCAAAAATGGTATCCAGACCACAAGTCAACTTCTTTGTTTGATCTTCAATATCCTCGTATAAAGTTGGTTGGTTTTTCAATTCCATGAGTGTGGCTTTTCCAGCAGCAACAGCAATGGGATTACCCGACAAGGTTCCTGCTTGATAAACTGACCCTTGCGGTGAAACAAGGTTCATGATTTCATCTCTTCCTCCATATGCACCTATTGGAAGACCCCCTCCAATAATCTTACCTAATGTTGTAAGGTCGGGCTGAATATTTAGTATTGATTGCAATCCACCATAGCAAAATCGAAAACCGCTAATCACTTCGTCAAAAATAAGAAGAGATCCATATTCCGTTGTAATTTCTCTAAGCAGCTCTAAGAATCCATTTTTTGGAAATAGTAGTCCCATATTTGCAGGGTATGGTTCAACAATAATAGCAGCAATTTGGTTTCCATAGTCCTGAAAAAGAGCTTTTACTTGATCAACATTATTAAATGAAGCATTTAACGTGCATTGCGCAGTACTAACAGGAACACCAGGGCTTGAGGGAATACGTTCTGTTAGTAAGCCAGAACCAGCTTTCATTAAAAAAGGATCTGCATGACCATGATAGCATCCTTCGAATTTCAATATTAAGTCGCGTTTTGTATAGGCACGAGCAAGTCGGATTGCGCTCATAGTTGCCTCTGTACCAGAATTAACCAAGCGAATCTTATCCATTGCAGGGAATGCCTTTACGATTTCCTCACAAAACTCAATTTCTTCAAGAGATGTACAACCATATGTTGTTCCTTTTGTAGCAGCATTTTGAATAGCTTGTACCACTGCAGGATAGGAGTGTCCTAACAATAGAGGCCCATAGGATGCAATGTAATCGATGTATTCATTACCATCCAGGTCGTAAACTTTGGAGCCCATTGCTCGATCGATAATTACAGGGTCCATGTCTGTGTGTTTCCAGGCACGAACCGGGCTATTTACACCACCAGGTAAAATCTGTAAGGCTCTTTGAAAAGCAGTTTTTGATTCATCATTATTCCAATTCACGGCAACCTCTCATTTCTTTTTATCTACAGTGTATATTTCATACTTGTCTTTTTCCACTCTTTGACGCTATTTAGTACAAGATAGTCTTTGCAATGGAAAAGAATTGACAACTCGTGAACACTCTTTTTTAAATCTTCTTCTGTATGTGCATGAATCATAGTAAATAGTGGATAAGGAAAGGTTTCTGGACAAGAACGGAAATAACAATGACTGACAACTGGGTTAGTTTTTACTACTTCTTCAACCAATGAGGAAGAAGAAGGTGAAATAGCCCATACAACAAGCGCATTGCAAGTATAGCCAACAGCGTGATGATACAGGATTGCACCCATTCTTTTAATGTAGCCTTTGGCTATGAGATGTTGGATGTGCTGAACAATAGAGTCTTCAGAAATGTTCAATTGACGGGATAATTCTTCATATGGTCGTTCTGAAATAGGGATTTCATGTTGCAAGAATTCAAGTATGGTACGATCTATGAAACATAGCGAATTCTTACAAGACATTGAATTGCACCTTGGATTTGATTTTCTTAGTTGTTGGAAATGAGATCACGTTGTATCCGATGTTTGAAGAAATTGTTTGGAGTTCTTGATCAAAAAGTTCTTCCTTTTCAATGAATGTAAACCAAAGTGAAAACTCGTGGTCTCTTTGATAATTGTGTGTGATAGACGAAGATTGATTGAGTATTGCAGCAACTCTAGGTATATCCTCCATAGGGACTTTCGCAGCACAAAGCGTGGAACGATACCCCAGCTGGTCGGATTGAAGTATGCCACCAATGCGACGAATGATATGATTGTCGCATAAATGTTGAATTCGGATCAAGCATTCCTGCGTTGGTATTTGAAGTTGTTTTGCAATATCTGCATAGGGAGAAGCAGTACTAGGAAATGAGGTTTGAAGAATGATGAGGAGTTGTTTGTCAATGGAGTCCAACTTCATGATTTTTGATTGGGTATATAGTCGCAATAAGGATCTTCTGCCATATAATCATTAGAAACGTAGTAAGCTCTTGCTCTGCACCCGCCACATTTTTTTTGGTAGCCACATTGACTGCATTTCCCCGAGTATTCTTCAGTTCGCAAGCGCTGTAGATGAGCATTATCTTTCCATATAACATCAAACGGAGTCTCTCTTACGTTGCCCAAAGGAATGTCTAAGTATGCACATGGTTGAACGTCACCAATGGGGCTTATAATGCAGTATCGTAGTCCTGTTAAGCAACCTCTTGTGAATCTTGTAGGTACATTGTTTTGCTCTGCAATTCGAACAAACTGTGGTGCACAAGTGGGTTTCAATTCGATGGGGCAGTCGATTTGTCTGCGGATAATAGTCGTCAATATTGTTTCATATTGATGCACAGGGACAATTTGATCTTCAATTTCACTCCCTCGTCCTGTGGGAACTAAAAAAAAGATATGGTGAGCCTTTGCACCTATTTTTATTGCAAAATCCGTCATAGCGTCTAGCTCGTGAACATTCCATTTCATAATGGTTGTATGGATTTGAAAAGGGATTTGTGCCATTTTTAAGTTTTTAAAACCTTCCATGACCATATCAAAAGCATCACTTTTCTTACGGAAATCATTGTATTTGTCGGCAGATAAACTATCTAAACTAACGCCAGCAGCGAGAAAACCTGATTGTTTTAATGAGGTTGCAACATCTTTTGTAATCAGACTTCCGTTGGTTCCAAGCACAGGGCGCAAACCGATGGAGGAGGCATAACTGCCAAGTTCAAAGATATCTTTTCTCATCAAAGGTTCACCGCCGCTAAAAATCATGATTTGAAATCCGGCCTTTTTAATCTCTTCAATCATCTTCTTCGCTTCATCGGTTTCTAGTTCGCGTTTCGCTTTTAGACCCGAGTCACGATAGCAGTGACTGCAATACATGTTGCATTGATTGGTACTGTTCCATGAAACCAGCATAGGTTATCCTTTCTGCAATCTGTCAGCTACATCCAATGCAGAGTATGAAATGATCATATCTGCCCCAGCTCTTTTCATAGACACTAAGGTTTCCATTACGATTTGGTCGTATTGAATCCAACCTTGTATTGCTGCAGCTTTCATCATGGCATATTCTCCACTCACACTATAGGCAACAATTGGTTGGTGGATAACGGGTCGAAGCTTTGCAATGATGTCTAAATAAGCAAGTGCAGGTTTGACAATAATCATGTCTGCGCCTTCTTCAATATCAGAGGAAGCTTCAAGAAAAGCTTCTCGAGAGCGTGCAAAATCCATTTGATACGTTTTTCGATCACCGAATGTAGGGGCGCATTGTGCAGCGTCGCGGAAGGGACCGTAATAACTGGAAGCATATTTCACAGAGTACGACAAAATGGGTGTCATGTTATAACCTTCCTGGTCAAGGAGGGTGCGGATGTGACTTACTCTTCCATCCATCATATCCGATGGAGCTACCATATCGGCTCCAGCTTGTGCATGAGAAAGAGCAACTTTGGCAATGCTACAAGCGGAGTCGTCGTTGTTTATTATTCCTCTTTTGTTTACAAGGCCGCAATGACCCGATGTTGTATAACTGCAAAGACAAACATCAGTGATGATAGCAAGCCCTGGGACGGCATTTTTAATTTCTTTGACAGCATTTTGCACAATACCTTCTGGTTGATAAGCATGAGAACCATCTTCTTTTTTTGAAGCGGGAACACCAAAAAGAAGAATTGCATGAATGCCTCTTTTGTAAACTTCTTTGACATGCTGCGCAATGGAAGAAAGAGGATATTGGAAAATAGAAGGCATAGAAGGGATAGATTTTGGCTCAGAAATATCTTCCGCTACAAACATAGGGTAGATAAGATCGGTAGGATGAAGGCACACATCTTGCACCATGCTTCGTACGGTTTTATTTTGACGCAAACGACGTAATCGATGAATTGGATATGTCATTTTTTGATGTCCTTTGTTATCATTTCTTCCGAAAGGTAACAAGCAGGATCCTCATCCCAAATGTCTCCTTTCGTTGACTTTGCACGGATACGGCAACCAGCGCATAAAGTCTTATAATCGCAACCACCACATTTCCCTTTTACATGTTGAGGTTTGTTTCGAAGTGCGTCCATAAGTGGATGTGGTCTGTTCCATATGACACTAAAGGGTGTTTCTCGAATATTTCCTATGGATTCATCTTGCCAAAATTGACATGGATGTACATCACCTGTTGGGCCAACATTGCTGAATTTTGTACCGGCTGAACATCCTCCATGGAGGGCAAGGAGCTTCATAATCTCCTGAGAACGCTGCGGATTTTCTTTCAGTATTTTGTGATACAGGTAAATACCGTCAGCGTGATTGTCGGTGGTTAATACCTCGGTTTTCACACCTCTTTTAGCAAAATCATAGACTCTCTGGCATATGTACTCAACAACACTTTGCATTTCTTCATGGGAAAGATCTTCCTTTGCAGCATCAGTCGCCCTTCCAGCATAAACAAGGTGGTAAATGCAAAAGCGAGGAATTTGTTCCTTTTCTACAAGATCAAAAATGCTGGGTAAGTCTTTGAAGTTCGACTTTGTTAGAGTCATTCGAATACCTGTTTTTAAACCGGCCTTTTGAGACTCTCGTATTCCTTGTAATGCAGCATCAAAGGAACCTTTCTTATGTCGAAAATAGTCATGCGTTTCTGGTTTTCCATCAATACTTACACCGACATACATGATGCCGGAGTCTTTTAGTTGTTTTGCTACGGAAGGAGTAATCAGCGTTCCGTTTGTAGATAAAACAGGACGCAACCCTTTTGTAGAAGCCACCTGAATAAGTTCGAACAAATCTTTGCGCATCAAAGGTTCTCCGCCAGAGAATAATAGAACTGGCACTTGTGAATCTGCTAAGTCTTGTATGAAGATCTTTGCTTCTTGCGTTGTAAGTTCATTATCATACGATTGATCCTGGGCATTTATATAGCAATGACGGCACTGTAAATTGCATCGATTGGTTGCATTCCAAACTACCAAGGGCCTGTTAATATCAGAGAATTGTAATAGATGAGGTGGTATATTTTTCTGATGCTGTTTCTGGATCACCTCTGAAACGGTCGCTGTACCACATAATAACTTTGTAAATCCAATCATAATAACCTCTATTTCTCGCTTTGTTTCAAGGATTGAATAACTGTATCACACAGTCCTTTAATAGTATGCTCTTGAGAAACAATTGGTTCCATCACTCCATATTTCTTGGCTGCACTAGCAGTAATGGGACCGATACAAATGCAAGCTTTTCCAAGAATTTTTCTTTGTAGAGCTGGAGGGATCCGTTGAAAAAAACCATGCACGCAAGAGGCACTAGTAAAAGTGATAGCATCGATCTTTTGTGTCAAAATTTTATCTATTTGTGTAGTTGGAAGACTTGTATCGTACACAGACTCATAGAGACAATGTTCATGTACACAACACTGGGTTTCTACAAGTTTATCAAATAGAAAGGTTCGGGCCTTTTTTGCCCGAGGAAGCAAAACATTCATTCCTGGTTGTACATGTTTTTGTAAAGAATCCCACAAAGATTCAGCTACATACTTTTGAGGAAGAAGATCAGGAGAGATACCATGTTTCTGTAGCTCTTTTTGCGTCGATGGACCAATACATGCAATCTTATTACCATGCAAGGCACGGGCATCCATATTCCATTGTGAAAGCTTTTCAAAAAAGAATTGTACCCCATTCACACTAGAGAAAATAATCCAATCGAAGGAAGAAATAGAACGAATGTCTTTTTCAAAAGAATCGTCCAATGGTAGTCTTCTAATATCGATGGAAGGCATTGACAGTACATTGGCTCCGAGTTTCAACAAGCGCTCTCGTAGCAAACTTGTTTGGTCTTTTGTTCTTGTTATCAAAATGGTTTTATTCCAAAGTGGTCGCTTATCAAACCAAGAAATCGATGTATGCAGGGGAACCGTATTTCCAATGATAATAATGGAGGGAGGATGAATCTTTTCTTCTTGCACTCGCTGTTGAATATCTTCTAGCGTTCCTACTACAGTTCGCTGCTTTGGAGTGGTGCCTTGTTCAATGACGGCAACGGGGGTACGTTTATCTTTTCCCGCAGACAGTAAATGACTTACAATCGTAGGAAGGTTGCGGATCCCCATTAAGATCACCAATGTATCAACACTATGTGCAATATGTTCCCAGGGATAATCTTCAATTGACGATTCGTCCTGAGTGTGACCTGTAATGACAGAAAAACTTGTAGAGAGCCCACGATGTGTAACAGGAATACCAGCGTATTCTGCAACAGCAATGGCAGAAGTAATTCCAGGAACAATTTCAAAATTGATATCATGTTGCTTCAGAAACAACGCCTCTTCACCACCACGGCCAAAAACAAAAGGGTCTCCCCCTTTTAATCGAACAACAATCTTTTCATGATGGGCATATTTCTTAAGAATTTTGTGAATATCATCTTGCGAAACACTGGCACCATTGGGATTTTTACCAACATAGATGCAAGTAGCTTTTGGAGGAAACATTTCTTTAATTGCTTGGCTGACCAATCGGTCGTATATAATGACATCAGCGGTATCAATTAGCTCTTTTGCTTGCAAAGTCAGAAGCTTGGGATCCCCTGGTCCAACACCTACTAAATAAACGTTCAGTTGATCACTTTTTCTCATTGGTATCCATTTCTTTCAAAACAGTGCTTACTCCTTGGGATTGCAGATCTTTGAATGCTTCTTTAGCAACTTCTATCCATTCTTCTGCATATCCAGTTTGTTTGGTTTCACATTTTGTTTTTCCATCCAAAGAGACAATACAAGCATGTAGGTCAATGGTGTTATGACAGATCGTTGCAATAGCTCCAAATGGTGTGTGGCATCCACCACCAAGAAGAGAAAGCAAGATTCGTTCACAGGAAGTTTCTAGAAATGTTTTTGAATCGTTTATCAAAGAGACGATTTCATGGATGGGAGAATTTTTCAGTGTTTCCAATGCAATGGCACCTTGTCCTGGAGAAGGCAACATAATAGATGGAGGGAGGATGGATTGAATGTGGGACTCCATATTGCATCTCTTTAAACCCGCAAAAGCCATGATTGTCCCATCTATTTTTCCGGTCATGCACTTGTTGTAGCGTGTTTGAACGTTGCCCCTGATGGGCACGCACTGTAAATCTGGACGATACGACAAGAGAAATGCTCTACGACGAACACTAGAAGTTGCTACTATTCCGGCATTGGGTATATCGTCAATCGATCTATAGCAGCACGAAAGAAAAGCATCGCGGGGATCTTCTCGTTTCAGCACGCCAGATAACTGAAATGGAGTAGAAAGAACCACTGGTAGGTCTTTTAAACTATGAACTGCAATGTCGATGTCTTTATTCAAAAGGGATTTCTCAATTTCCTCGGTAAATATTCCCTTTCCTCCGATTTCTGTTAAGCACTGCTTTTGATTCTGATCTCCCGATGTATCGAAAGGAATGATTTCAACATGTGGAATGCCTAGTTTTTGCAGTTCTTCTTTTACAAGCTCCGATTGTTTCATGGCGAGAATGCTTTTTCGTGACCCGATACGAATTTTATTCATGCTCACTCGATGAATTCTTTTTTGCAGTCTTTTTCTTATAAAGTGTTTTTGAGGTCTCTTCTAGATGAAATAGTTGGTGCAAAAGCAGTATTGAATCCATGGAATGGCCCGTTGCAAGAATGTGCTTCTTTGCTTCTTGTATGGGATAATGTAATAGGCCATATGTAATAGAATGAGCAAGATCGTTTAGGATTCGTTCCTGCGTTTCGGTTAAAGTACCAAATCGACGAATAGCACGAGATAACTCTTTGTTCTTAACAGATTCAGAAAATGACTTGAGAGCTTCGATAGTAGGGTCAATATGCTTGGTTTGGAGCCATTGGGAAAAGCTTTGAAGTTCGTCTTGAATACAATGGGATACTTTTTGTATTTCGTCGGTTCGATTTTTCATGGCATTTTGTATTCGAGTAGCGAGAGTATCCATATCGATCAATTGAATTCCTGCAATGTCGCTTACGTCGGGTGAAATACTTCGTGGTACTGAAAGGTCAATAAAAAGTTTTGGGCATTGTGAAAGTAGGAATTTGGGTTGAGAAATCATGTCACTTGTAAGAAATGGTTGATCAGCTCGTATGCAACTAATCACCATATTAACAGAGGGCAGGATGGTAGGAATATCGTGCAAATCAATAATGTGAATGGGAGGTTCAATGTCGTGAAACCATTTTACTTTTTGTGGATTTCTACATGCTACAGTGATGCAATGGGGTTGTTTTTTTGCGAACGTTTTCACGACATCGGTTCCCATTTCACCTGAACCAAGTACCAATATATTACAGTCATGCATTGAAGGAAATGCTTCTTTGCAAATATCTATGCACAAACCTGGATACGATAAGGAATGTTGATTAATTTCAGTGTTTGTTCGCACTTTCTTTCCTACATGAATTGCTTTTTGAAACAAGGAGTGGATAACTTTGTCGGCAGCATTCCTATCGAGAGAATACTGATAAGCATCACGTATCTGATGGAGGATTTGATCCTCTCCAAGTAACAAAGAATCTAGACCCGAGGCAACATGAAAAAGATGTTCAACAGCTTGGATACATTGGTATTCTACGAAGCAGTGACCAAATTCTGCAGGTGATAAAGTAGTGGAAGAGAAGAAGATGTTTTGTAGGAGTGTTTTGGTTTTGTCGAGTTGATCTGTTGATATATAGACTTCAAAACGGTTGCATGTGTAAAGAAGTACACAACCATGAATAGACTCGTCGTTCACTAATGAGTTGTAGAACTCATCAATATTAGTTTCCAATGATGAAATCTTTTCTCGCAGCTTAAAAGTCGCTGTTTTATGGTTTAACGCAAGTGCGTAAATATACAATTCTCCACCTTATCTTGAACCTCTTTCAAAGTTTTGTTTTCTAGATCATCTATTATACCATCATACAATACCTGTTTCATTACAGATTGTCTCTGTTTAGAATCTTTACAAGAAGCTTTCATATTTTTGCGAAGGCGTCCTAGAAAACAGACAAATTCGCCGTACTTTGGGGGAATTACCTCCTCGAGCTTTTTTCGAAGGAGCTTTGCAAAGCCGGGGCATTGTCCTTGCGTGGATATTGCAATCATCAAAGAACCTCGTCGAACAATAGAAGGAACATAGAAATCACAATTTGGCGGATCGTCAATAGCATTTACCATAATACTCTTTTGATTGGCAATTGCTTTTACCTTTTCATTGATACTTCTATCATTGGTGGCGGAGAAAACCAAGCTCATGTTGTGTACGTCCATGTCACGAAATTCTCTTTGTATTAAATGAACAAGCTTCTGCTGATTCCAGGAGGCTATTTCTTTTGTAATCGCAGGGCTCACAACGGTGATGATACAGCCAGTATTGAGCAAAGCGTGTATTTTTTGAGTGGCAATAGAACCCCCACCAACAACCAATACTTTTTTTTGATCCAATTGTAAGTATACGGGATATAGATCTTTCATATAGCCACCCTTCGATAATTTCTTACAAGAGAGAGCGCATAGGAGAACAAAAACATGCAACTAGCATGTAAAGTACTATATGTTTTGTAACATTTTTTTTACATTTATCGGACATTAACCTGTTGAATATATTCTTTGCAAACAGTTTGGAATTTTTCTAACAATGGAAGAGGTGTGCGAGGTTTTTTTTGATAAGAAGGATCC
>Ga0334898_1003122_pt1 | contig 13882 bp, 19 predicted proteins | sample GraSluR3_MG_10_FD_207228 | JGI IMG/M metagenome (GOLD analysis project Ga0334898, IMG submission 207228) | Sludge microbial communities from methane-producing bioreactor in Wageningen University, Netherlands - Granular Sludge_3_08-R3 | ecosystem: Engineered > Bioreactor > Anaerobic >... | reverse complement strand
GGAAATAAATCTACAGATGGAAGAGTTTGAACCACTGTTGGCTTTAGAAAAATACGTTACAGACTATCTTGCTTTACGTGATACGAAGATTTCTCTGGAATCAAGCAAGGATGCACTCACAACGCTCATTTCTGATATAAACGCAACTACTACAGCTATAGAAAAACTTAGTACGCTACCAACCAAGGAAACGTGTCTGAACGAAGCTATTGAATCTTTCCAGATGATACGCGCATTGTCCATCGAGAAAAATAACTTGTACCTTCTTTTTACGAACATAAAGGAAACAGATGAGGATCTGTATGATATAGTGCAAGAAACTGATAAACTTCAAGAGGAGTTCATGACGCTATTTCCAGATACTTGTCCTTTATGCGGTAGTAAGAAAGGAGGAAAGAAATGAAACCTACAGCGATACTTACAGCGGATTGGCATTTACGGGATACACAACCGATATGCCGTACAGATGATTTTTGGGAATCTCAATGGATCAAAGCGTACTATATTTCAGCTATACAAAAACGGTACAAATGCCCGATCATCCATGCAGGAGATTTGTTTCACACATGGAAAACTTCTCCGTACCTGCTCTCTGCGTCCATTGCTTTTTTTAGTCAGTTAGAATTAGGTGATGAAGAAGGTCCTGTATTTCTTACAGTATATGGTAATCACGATTTACCGCAACATAGTATGGAGCTTGCGCAACGGTCAGGAATGCACACGCTTCACACGGCACAGAATATTACTATACTTCCAAACGGGCACTGGGGGGAATCAACGCCGAATGGTTCTATTTCAGAATTACTTGCTGGTGATGCATTTGAAAATGTTGCAGTATGGCATAAGTTCACATACACAGGCAATAAACCATGGCCGAGTTGTACGGAACCTACAGCGGAGCAAATACTTAGAAAATTTTCTAAATATAAACTTATCGTAACCGGCGACAATCACACACCCTTTGTGGTAAAATATAAAGGTAGATTATTAGTCAATCCAGGTTCAATCACAAGACAGACTGCGGATCAGGCAGAGCATTTGCCTAGGGTGTATTTATGGTTTGCGGAAACGAATACAGTAACAGAAGAGTTCCTTCCTATAAAAGTAGATGTGATTACGAAAGAGCATCTTGAAATAAAGGCAGAACGTGATACACGTATGGAAGCGTTCATCTCACGCTTGAAAGAAGATTGGAATGTATCGTTGTCGTTCGAGGATAATCTGAAAGAGTTTCTTTCCTCAAATAAATTAAGGAAATCAGTTATAGCACTTATCCATAAAGCGATGGACGGTGAAATGCTGTGAAAAAATATACTAAGAAGAAAAAGTATGTGAAAAAAACGGTATGTAGGTTTACAAGAAAATCGAATGACATTGAGGTTCCTGTCAACGATATCATGGAACCTCCTGTAAAACGACCATGGCTTTTCGGAGATAAACCAACAGTTCTTAGCAGGAATAGAACACAACGATTCAAGGATTTAGCGGCGTTGCATCGCACCGAGTTTATTTGGTGTACTGCGAGGGAATGTATGATTGCTTTACAGGTATGTTTCCATACGTGTAAGAAAAAAGAGCATTGTAGACGTTACCAAAATTACATGAATGGATGTGATAAAAATGGCAAATCGCTCCTTGAAGTTATCTGAAAAGGAACTACTTGGACTAAAGAAAAAGATTGAAGATGGTAAAGCGAAAATAGCTGAACTCAAAGGTAAAAAAGATTATATGCTGAAAGAATTGGCAGACAAATGGGGTTGCAATACTTTGGAAGAGGCAGAACAAGCTCTTACTAAAATTCAAGGGAATCTAGATACAATTTCCGATAAGCTGGAATCGCTCTTAGATGAGATTGCGCAAGTATATATGAACGATGAAGAATGAGATCAGGAAACTACGAATCCAGCTTGAACGATTGAAAGGGAAAAAAGAGCAACTTGAACAATCGTTAGAAACAGCTAAGGAAACATTGAAAGAAACGAAGCAAGAGATTAGGAAACATGAACAGGCGATTGCTGTAGTGAAAGAAGTAGGATTGAAAACACAACAATCCTTGCAATACCATATTGCGGATACAGTTTCAATGGCACTTGATTCTGTATTTGACGATCCATACGAAATGATAGTAGAATTTGTGCAAAGGAGGGGTAAAACAGAATGTGATCTCATGTTCAAACGGGGAAACCAGATCGTGGATCCTTTATCAGCATCGGGAGGTGGTGCAGTAGACGTGGCTAGTTTCGCTCTCAGAGTTGCCTCATGGTCAATGCAACAACCAAAAACTCGAAATGTGCTACTATTGGATGAACCATTCAAGAATCTTTCGGAAGGATTATTGCCGAAAGCAAGTGAGATGTTGAAACAGGTATCAGACAAACTCGGATTACAAATTATTATGATTACCCATTCCGATGCTTTGATCGAATCGGCGGATAAAGTGTTTCAAGTACAGAACAAGAAACGGCGCAGCATACTACTCTAAAGGAGGAGCATCTAAATGGAATTGAAAGTGCCTAGAACATTCATTACACTAGTTGCGGTATTCGTAACATCGTTGGTAACAGCGAATGTATTGGCGACAAAGCTATTCGCATTCAGCGGGTTTACTATCCCAGCTGGTGTGATTGCATACCCTATCACCTTTCTCATGACTGATGTTATCGGTGAAATCTGGGGAAAGAAGGTAGTAACTAGAGTTGTATGGGCGGGTTTCTTTTGCAGTATACTAGCCATGTCTTTAGGATTTCTTGCAGTATTGCTTCCTGCTGCTCCTTTCTATGAACGGCAAGAGTTCTTCACAGAATTATTCGGGAGGGTCGGGAGGATTACTGGAGCTTCGCTTATCGCATATCTTATCAGTCAGTTGAACGACGTATGGGTATTTCATAAGCTAAAGGATTTAACACATGGAAAACATTTGTGGCTTAGGAACAATGTGGGCACGATCACGAGCCAATTTTTCGATACAGTGATCTTTATCGTAATCGCTTTTTACGGGATTATGCCTACCTCAGTTCTACTTTCCATGATACTCAGTCAGTGGGTAATAAAGATTTTACTAGCTTTAGTCGATACTCCTTTTTGCTATTGGCTGGTAGCATGGTGCAAACGTAGAAATGGGATGATACGACTGTCCGCGTCTGTTACAAAGGAGTGGTAGAATGACTGTTATCCTGAAATGGAAACAACTCGATCCTGAATCTACGTTACCAGAATACATGTCTACGGGAGCAAGTGGGATGGATATACGGGCGTGTTTAACGAATCGAGCCCTATACCCGTATCGGAATATGACGATAAAACCAGGAGAAACTGTAGCAATCCCCACAGGGCTTGCTGTAGAAATTCCCGAAGGGTACGAGATACAGATACGCCCACGTTCGGGATTGTCGCTCATAACAAAACTCAGGATTGCAAATTCACCGGGTACGATTGATTCTGATTATCGTGGAGAGATAAAGATCCTTATGGATCATATAGGACCGTCAACATCTCCTGATTTTCAAATAGAACATGGAGATAGAATCGCGCAAATAATCATCGCACCAATCACACACGTGATAAACAAGTATGCGGATAACTTAACCAATACGGACAGAGGTCCTAGCGGGTTCGGCAGTACAGGTAAATAAGCAGCAAGTATCTATCTATTATGAAAGCAAGGTGATGGATTGTGTCTAGAAATATGTCTTGTAATGCTCCTGACAAACTGAACGAAACAATGCGGCAAATAGCAGAAGAAGATGGATTAAAAGAATTGGCAAAATGTTTTACAACAATCCCGCGTACTGTTGAACTGCCTCAACTGAAAAAGGAAAATTCGCATGAGTAGACACCTTATCCTTATTTCAGGAAAAGCCAGAGCAGGGAAAGATACGTTTTCTATAGGGTTGGATGGATACCAAAAATACTCTTTTGCAGGCCAACTGAAAGAGTTCGCTGAAAAATTAGGGTGGGATGGTAAAAAAGACGAACGCGGTAGAAAATTTTTACAAGACCTTGCGACCGTTGTAAGAGAATACAATTCAAACACATGGATACGTATTCTTGGGGATTTAATAGAAGATGAAGACTATCCAGATAAAGTAGTGGTAACGGATTGCAGATATTTAAACGAGATCCAATTAATGAAACAATGGAGCTTGATTCATAATTACAAAGTAACTACGATCCGTATTGAGCGTCCGGGTTTCGATAATGGACTTACGGAAGCACAAAAGAACCATACATCAGAAACAGAACTAGACAATTATCCGTTCGATTATGTTATTAAAAATTCGGGAACGATAGGAGATTTAATGTGTATAGCTTACTCATGTTTTGCGTCGGGTGCCTTTGTGGATTCTTTATTGCAGGATGGAGATACGTAATCATAGCAGAAAATACACTTTCCTGCGATGAAACGATAGACAGACGTAATTCTACATCTCTTTTTCAATATCGTTCAAAATAGACCCAAGGATTCGCCAAGGAAGCACATAGATTCGCGTATGATTCACGTCGTATTTACGAAACAATCAGGAAAAAGAAAGAGGGAGCAGTATTGCACTCCCTCTTTCTTTACTACCATAAAGGCTTCCAGACGATGCCGACCATGCCGACGAACTCCCCGTTTGAGCCGTACCCAACTCCGAGACCGATACCAGGCATCTTCGCTTTGCGATCCGCCCTCTCGTGCGCAACCACCCACCGGGCAATCTCTTCCTCGGAGGCGCGGCGTTCCTGAGCAAGAAGGGCCTCGCGTATCGCTTCCTGATCCCGCAGTTTTACGATCTCGGCCTCGATCTTCGCCACATACAACTTCATCGCGTCGTACTTCTCAAGGTCGAGTTGACGCCGCTGAAAAATGTCGACCGGAACGATGACGCTCTGCCCGTCAGCGGAGAGTCGTATCTCCCCGGCGTTCGCGCTCGTTGGCGCGAGAAATAACATCATCAACAGTGCGATGCTTACCAGCCTCTTCAATTTTTGCAACCTCCTCTTCGTGCTGCTTTCGCAAGTCGTCCAATCTCTCTATCGTCTTCCTCGTTTCTTCCGAGGCTTTGTCCGTCTCTCGGCGGCCCGCCGCGAGTTTGGACGCCGCGACCAAACCAGCACCGGAGAGGGCAAGCATCAACCCCTCGAAGCGCCCCGAGACGTAGAGGGCAATCAGACAGACCGTGAGGACACCAAGTCCAACCCACTGCCATCGTTTCATTCGCCTCCCCCCTTCCTGATATTCGGTCTCCCCACCGCGTACCCCGCAATCGCCGCCACAATGGAGCCTAAGTGCTCGCTGTGGATCTTCTCCGTCCAAATTAGGATGAACATTCCCAAGGCCCCCAGGAAGATGAGCACGTCCCGCGTCTCGATCTGGTCGAGGAGGACGAACACCTTCTCCCACCACCACTTCCAGCTAAAATCAGGCATCACACCCACCTCGTTATCACAGCCGTTATCAGCGCGGCCGCAGCAATCCACAGCCCATTTCTGACTGCGGAGCCGATGAACACGTTCAGCCAGTTTTCCCGCGACATCGACGGGCTTTCCATGTGTCGGAGGCCGTAATTGTACACACGCTCCCGCACGCGGCATGTGCTCTGAATCTCCTTGACTGCCTCCCATACATCGTCATGGGACGTTTCTATTTTTGCAACGCGGTTTTCCACGTTGTCCAGCCGCTGACTGTGGAGCGCGAGCGTCGTTGTCGCCATCGCAAGCTCTTTCAGCGTCGATTTCATTTCCTTGATGTCGGCCCTGAGTTCGTCGTAAACATCCTGTGCGTTCACCGCGTCCACCTCCTGACCACCTGACTCTGCGGAGCCCGCACGTCCACGTGGACCGACCGCCCGTTGATTGCATACGCATAGCCGACGTATATTTCACCGTCTAAGTACAGGCGGCGGATCACGTCGAAAATCTGCCGTGAAGTCATGCCGTCGATGCGGATGTCCGCCGCCTTGCCGTATAGATGACGTGAGCCGGTACCAGGCTTTCCCGGCGTGGCAGGGCTACCACCAACCTTGATATTATGCTCCGCGCACCTGCACCCGGAATTGACAATCACAGGCCGCTGCACCTCGTCCCGGAGTCGTTGCAGAGCGCTCACGAGCAGCGGGTCAATGTCGTCGAAGCCGCAGCCGCAAGGACAAAGAAATTCGTCACGCTCAAAATTTCTGAACGTCCACATCTATGCACCTCCTGACCACACAATCTCTTCCAACTCTTCCGGCGTGCTTGCCGCCCTCGCCCGCACCTCAAGTCCCTGTTGCAGCCCGAGGATTGCAATCGTAGCCTGCGCCGCAGCCGTCGCGTTCGCAGTTATCCGCCCAGCAAACTCAAGGGCGGTCATGCCTTCGTCGCCAGCCGCAGCACGAGCAGCCGCAAGCGCCGCCACATACTGCGCGTCCTCCGTCTCGGTGTTCCCGGCGAGGATGTCAGCAGCCCCGCGCCGCTGTTGCTCGAAGGACTGGACCTCTCCAACTGTGTACCCTGCGGTCATGGAGGCTATCGCGGAATTGCTCGCCTGCTGGATTTCATGGATTTTCTCCGCTCGCAGCTCCTCCACCGGAATCTGCCAGCGTCCGCCTATCAACTGATGTCTCGGAGTCGGCGCCGGAATCATATCATCGCCTCCAGTTCTTCGACCGTGAATCCAAGCCGTGGAATATCCCCGTTCGGATCGTCGCGGTATTCCATCTGGTACGTGTTCCCGGCCTCGTCCGTGCGGAGATAGTGCGTCTCATCCTCTACGCCGGGAGCGGTGTATTCGACTTGTACCCAGAGCTTGCGAGTGTCGAGCAGCGATTGGATGTATGCTTTCGTCTGCTCGGGGAAAAGTTCTAGCGCGTTCATAACGTCTTGTTTGGAATTGAGAAACTTCGGAAACCCTCTCATAAAATCATCTCCTTCAAAAAGTGGAGCTATGCGGCTCCGCAACACCCGCGCGCGCCGACAGTCGAAGCGACATGCCAGCGGTAGGCATTCGCAACACGACACCGCGAACCGCAATGCGCGCCATTCGGCCAAGCACCGCCCGCAAGGAGCTTTACGTCAGCATCCCCTGCGGTCGAGTAGTTATACAGACTGCCCTTCGCACCCGGCAAATCATACCAGTTCCACGCAGCCCCCGTTCCAACGCGATAACTCTGATCCAGCAACCACTGGTATACCACCCCAGCACAATCCTCGCAGCCGATGTTCGAGATCATTCTGCGTCCCGCCGTATCGGTGTGGCCCGTAGTCGTGCCGGGATCGGCGGAACCGGCTATATTCGTCTCCTCGTTCCCACCCGCGGCTATCTTCTGAAACTCTCCATCGTCGAGTAACCGCTTCCCAACCGCACCGAGATCGTCTACGTGATCCATCCAGTTGCGAGTATCCGTGATGGTGCCGCCGTTCGCGGACTTCGTGCTCGTACCAGTGCCGCTCTGGAGGTAGATGTCCACCCAGATACCGGCGGCTTCGCTCCACACCATGCCCTCGGGTGAGCACTGCGGCCTGTGCTGCAAGTCCCATACAGAGGCGGGGAGGATGTCGCCAGCAAGAAAGCCCGAGAGAGGATGCCCGGAGATGGTGCCAACCGCCACGCAGAGGCAGTGGAAGCCGCCGATCTTGCGGCTGTTCGCAGCGGTGTAGCCCGTCGGGTATGTCGCGTTCGCGGATAAAATCAACCCGTCCGCGGTCGCGTACACATAGAAGTCCTTGCCGGAACGATTCGCCGGAGTCGCATAATCGCTGTTATCCCAGTTTCCCGCCGTGTTCAGTCCGATTGTCCCGGCAGCGAAGGAGAGAAGAAAACCGTTTACCTCGACATTGACCGCCGGAGTGCTCAACGTGTTCGCCGAGGCTCGGGCGAACGGCTCCGACCGTGAATAGAGATTCGTCGGAACAAGAATCAGCCCAGCCGCGCTCGTCGTGGCGGCTGCATCGCTCGGTATCGTCGCGTCGCTGATAATCGCGTTCAGTTCCGCAAGCGTCACCGCCGTGTGCGCGTCGAGGGCGTGCGCGGAGGGAGTGAAGTCTGTGGGCTTGCTCGAAACATCCTCCCACGCAACCGCATCCGCGCTATCCGCAGTCGTAGCATTGCCAGCATTCGTCGCGTAGGTAGCTGTATCCGCAGTTACGGCGGCGTTTACCTTTCCGTCGGCGTCGCTGTCGTAGTCCTCCTTGGTCATGTCGCCCGCACCTTCACCGTCAGTGCCCTTGCGCGCCACGATCTGCCAGTAGCTGTCACTTGTCGCCGGAGGGGTTTGATTTGTGCCGGTTTGAAGTGCAAGGTACGAATTCCCGTTGTAATACACCACATCCCGCGCCACGTACTCTGTGGCGGAATTCCACTCGCCCTTCCACTCTACGCCCGGAATTCCCTGCGCTCCTGTGTCACCCGTCGCACCCTTGATATTTCCCTTCTGAACCCATGCGCCTGATTCCTTGCGATAGACGTTAGACGTCACAGTGTCCAACGCCATATCCGTTTCCGCGCCAAGAGAGGTTGAAGGAATACCGCTTACCACATGCCAACGGCTACCCGCCGTTCCCGTTGCGCCAGTCTCACCCGTTGCCCCCTGCGGGCCTTGTGCGCCCGTAGCCCCCGTGGCACCTTTGATGTTGCCGTCAAGTGACCATCCTCCGGCCCCGCGCTTGAAAACGTCGCCGCTTGCGGTGTTCAGTGCGTAGTCTCCGGTAATGCCGATAGCAGAAGACGGGTCAGAAGCGGACGAATACCACTTTGCCCCTGCCGCTCCTGCCGCACCCGTTTCGCCCTTGATATTGCCTCGAAGCGTCCACGTACCGGATTCCTTGCGGTACATATTCCACGTGCTGTAGTCGATACACCAGTCGTCATCTACACCAAGCCCTGCAGCGGGAGCGCCGTTGTTGCTGTATATCGTGTTCCCGTCCGCTCCAGGGTCGCCCTGGTCGCCCTTGAGGTTGTTTTGCAGGGCGAGCTTCCATTCACGGAGGAAAGATACAAGCTGCGCGTTCGTCTCCGAGGTCATAGTCGTATTGAAGTTCCTTACGATGGCATATTCCGCCGCCTCCGCTGTCGTCTCCGCGAACTCGTCCTTGAGTGTCAGGTGCGTATTGTCCGTCACCGCGTCGATCTCGTAGAATTTGACGATGCCACCGTCCGAAAGGATAGCGAAGAGGTCGCCGGTCTTCGCCTGCACGCTCCATATGGTTCCCGATCCGAGCACCGCCTTGCTGCCGTTTGTGGCCGTTACCGTTCCGTCCCTGTACCAGTTTGCACCGGGCATCTACTCACCCTCCTTTGCATACGGCAAGGCCCCTCGTATTTCAGCGAGGCCTTGCATGAGTTCGTTCAGTTTTTCCGGTCTTCCCTGCGCCGCTTCTGTGAGGGCTTCTAACTGCCGTTCAACCGGATAGCGTTCAAGGTATTCTCTTTGTCTGTTTTTCCGCACCTCTTCCGGCGTCGGCTTGTATGCGATTTTCACACGACCACCTCCGCGTCCAAGTACGGCCAGCATGTGATTTTGACAGCGCCGGAGTATCCCGTTATATTCGCTTCGCCGTCGTCAATCTCGAATGTCTGTTCTCCGATTTTGAGCACGCTTCCGGGAGGCATCCCGGTGATGGCCCCATCGGAAACAGAAAGCGGCATGGAAGGACGCTCCACGACGCACCCATCCTTGACGTAGTGCGTCGTCGAATCGACTACGCCGTCGTACTCCACGAAACGTGGATTTTCCGCATAGATTTTCAGCGTGTCCCCTATGACGTCGTTCACCTCGACAAACCCGCAGATTCGCCCGTCCGTGTCGAACTCCACGAAATTAGCCATACTCTCACCTCACCGATAAAAAGCTATCGCCATGATCCCCGCTGCGGCGACCACCTGACCGGAGCCGGAAGGAACCCAACCTTTAACCTGATACAGTTGTTGCCCTGTGCCGGGGCTCGTGTCCATGTAGTTCACGATCATGTGCGATTCCGATTGCAGCCACGCCGTACCCCCAGCGCCCAGCGCCTGACTGCCGTAGTTTTTCGTCAGCTTGCCGTACAGGACGTTCCCGCCGTAAATAAACGATCTCATGTACGCCTGCACCAATACGTGCGTCGCCCCGGTCGTGTCGATGTACAGCTCGCGGAATACGCGCTCGCTACTGTCGACGAATCCGTAAGGTCCGCCGAAGGGCCATTGATAGCCGCTTGTGACGCCCCACGAGAGCGCCCCCGGGCCGCCGGAAGCAAGCTTGATTCTGCCGACCGTCAGGTCTTGGATTTTGGCGTTCTTGATGCTGCCGTCTTGGATGAAGGCGTTGCTCAAAGAGATACGCTGAACGCCGTCAACTACGCCGATTACGAAGGGGTACTGATTTGTCGCCCCCGGACGTCCGATGATGAGATTGTCCACATGGATTATCATGCTGCCGGAGGTTGCCCCACCTATCAATTCCCACCCGGTGACATATCCGTTTGTGTCGATTTTTACCGCGTATTTCCCCTTGATCCCGTCCACGCTCTGAGAGAGCACCTGTACACTGTTCGTGTTGCCGTCGACTTTGGTTTGCAGCGTCGTGACATTGGAAGCGAGCGCACTATCCGCGTTTGCACGCGCAGTTGCTTCCGTTCTCACGGCTGCGTACACCGTCCCCGGAGCGGGGCTCGCGGGGTCGCCGATGGAAGCCGCTACCGTTGAGATGCTGCTTGAGAGCGCCTCGTCAGCATTCGCCCGAGTAGTCTGTTCCGTTTTTATCGCCGCGTAGATCGTACCCGGCCCCGGATTCCACGGATCGCCGATGACCGCCGTCAGAGCGTCGATATTCGCCGCCATAGCTTCGTCCGCAGTAACTCGTGCGGTCCGTTCGGAAACGAGCGCGGCGTAGACCGTTCCTTCTCCCGGATTGTCCGGGTCGCCGAGCATCGCCGATATCGTCAGTATTTGCGACGCGAGCGCCATGTCTTCCTCTTCGCGGGTGATACGCTCTTCATTTACAGTGGCAATCGTAAACTTTACGTCGTTGAGCGCTCCGAGTTCGGCCTGAATCGCCGCCTCAGCGAGCTTGTCCTGATATCGTTGTCGCAAATTCTCCTTGAGAGCGTCGTTGTAGTCCGAGAGCGCGTTCCATATTCCGCTCTCCGCCAGCGAGTCGACCGGCGTATTCAAGTCCTTTATCGCTTCCTGCACCAGCTCGTTCTGCAGGATAATGTCTACGAGATCCTGGTGATCTTCCTGATCCGAATATCCGTACGTACCTTCCTCCGCGTTCCAAGGGCCGATGTTCCCGGTACGGTCGACGCATCGGATCCAGTAGTACCTGCCTTGGAAGCTCCCGAGGTATCGCGTGTATCCGCTACCGCCCGCTTCGGCGATCTTGACCGCTGTCTCGCGGTCATCGACGGCATTCTCCCAGACTTCGGTATGATGCAAATCAGGATCCGGCGGATTGATCCATTCAAGGATGATGCTTCCAAACCATCCTGTCGCCGTCAATCCTGTCGGAGCATCCGGTGGCGTCACGTCCTTGCCCACGGTCATCGAAGCGATTACTCCGGCGGTGGGCCGTTTCGTTTTCGGATGGACGCAATTCACCCAGACATCGATTTTCTTATCTGTCTGGATTCCCGTGATATCGCACTTCGTAATGGTGGAGGTAGTGCTCATGCACATGACCCATTCCTCAGCGCCGTCATATCGCCAACGGACATTGATCACCGACGGCGTGAAGGCGCCCGGGTTCTGCCAGGTCGCCCGCACGATCGGGACCCATACTCCGTCATCGTTCAAATGCCCGACATCCTCCAGAGAAAGCGCGTATATGTCTTCCCTGACGATCGGCTCGGTCTCCTGAATCGGCTGATCCACTGGCAGAGCATCGTCGGAATAAACAGCCGCGTCGTACTCCGCGCACGTGATCGTGACGGTTCCCGTCTGCCCTTCGTCCTGCACGGCCAGTACACGAAACTTCTTCTTGTCCCATCCCGTAAAGTCCGGGTGGCTGATCTCGACGATCTCCCCGGCCTCGATATCCGCGTCCTGCAGGGATACCTGAAAGGCGCAGAAGTTTTGTATCCGCTTCGCCGTTTCAAGCAGGTAGTTTCCGAGCCTGCCGACCTGTTTGGGGCGGGTCACTCCGAGAAGAGAAAAGGACTTCTCGAATACGCCGCGGGCCGCTATATCTTCCTGCCACTCGAACGGCGCCGTGGACTGCTCGTAATGGTTTTCCGGATCGATCCATTCGATGGTGATTCTGTTGGGACTATCGTCTCCGCTCTTCTGCCACCAGGAAAAGCTGTCCTTGACGAAGTTGTCCGGGCCAAGCGATTTATAGACGCTCCCCGGCTGCTCGACATGGAGTTCTATCTTGTCCCGGGCGAGAAAATATCCCCGGAAGCATCCCAGCATCGCCTGCAGATGGTCCACCGCAGGCCGCTGAACATCGATGATATAGTCCAGCGTAAAGCGCGGCTCACCATCGATAGGATAATCGCAGTACGAGGCCGCCGCGGTGAAAGATGGCAGGTCAATGTAGTCCGTTGGAATGCCTACTCCGTAGCGTGTGTTGGTCAGGAAGTCGTAGACGATCCACGCGGGATTGCGAGTGAACCGCACTCCGGTTGGCGTCCAAACTCTTCTACCCTCAACAATCGACGTAATGACCGGATTCCCCGACAACCCTTCCTGGGCTTTCAATGTCACGGCGACGTATGCCGTGTTCGGATACGGATTCTCGTTCGGCTCCCGTTCATCCGCCGCCTGGTCGGGAGTGCCCAGGTGGACATCGCAGGATACTCCTTCAAGCGGCGGTGTTGTCGGGTTCCCGTCGGCGTCGCGGACTTCCTTCGGCCCGTTGAATTCCGCGTACTCCTGATACGTGACTTGCTCCCACCCTGGAAGTCCTCCGGGATCTTCGAGAGTCGGTCTCAGAATCCAGTACGTGTATACCGTCCCGCCGTCGCCGTATAGAATGTGTTCGTCGGCGGCCACCGAGAGGATGGCGTTGATGGGTCCTTCCGATACGCCGACGAACATGTCCATCTGCTGGCGTTCGTCCGTCTCGAAGATCTGAAGGAATATATTCCCGCCGACGCGACATTTCCCGTAAACGATCGGAACGGGAAGAAGCTGGCTCTTTGTGTTGCTGATCGGGCCGAAGGCGTAGTTCGGGGTGGAGCCTCTCCCGAGATCGATGTCCGGCGCGTCGAAAAGGGATCCGATCGAGGCCCCCAGGAGCACCGCCCCCATCCACGTCGCGGCCAGCCCCCAGCCGATGATCGTGCTTGAAAACGCGAAGCCCAGCAGGGCCCCTATTGCTGCTCCCGGCATGTTTCCACCTCCCTCGCCCGGTAAATGGCCGTTATTCTTTTCGTGAGCAGTCTTACTTTCCGGGACGCCTTCCCCGGATAAATGTGCAACAACGCCCCGTCGACCACTGTCCCTATGTGGTGCGACGCTTTACCGTCGATCCCGGGCATGCGGTAGACGATCAGATCACCGTCCCGCGGCGTGTCCGCTTCGTCGGCGATGCCCTCCAACCAGTGGAGCAAGACGCTCTCGTCACCCGTCTCCGGGTCGTAGTCGAACGGGAATTCATACTCCCGCCCGAACAGCTCCTTCTGCGCGAGAAGGGCGAGACCCACGCAGTCGATACCGTCATGGTCCCGCCCCTTCGCTTTCCACGGTATGCCGATCATTTCGTGAACACCTGTCTCGGATCCTTCGAAGACGGCAAATGCGGAAAGTCCCGGATCCAGTAGAGCCGCCGGGGCACGCGGACCGACAAAGAAAAGTCCGCTTTAACCAGCACCTCTATCGCACTGATCGATATCATCGGGCGTTCGATATGCCCCTCGAAGAGATAACGCGCTCCGGCCGGAGAGGCGAGCGTGTCTTCAAACGCCTCAAGCAACTGCACCCTGACGCCGCGTAAAACGTAGT
>Ga0334898_1003121_pt1 | contig 13889 bp, 11 predicted proteins | sample GraSluR3_MG_10_FD_207228 | JGI IMG/M metagenome (GOLD analysis project Ga0334898, IMG submission 207228) | Sludge microbial communities from methane-producing bioreactor in Wageningen University, Netherlands - Granular Sludge_3_08-R3 | ecosystem: Engineered > Bioreactor > Anaerobic >... | reverse complement strand
AATATAAACGCTGAAAAACCAGCAGAGGATTTTACGATAGAACTTTTTGAAAACATAAACATTGGAACTGGCCATGGACCGTTAAATCCGTGGCTGCATGAAGTCCCCGACCCGGTTACCCGCATTGCCTGGGACAATTATGCTTCTGTTTCGCCTGCTGTTGCCCGGGAAATGGGATTAATAAACGGCGACATTGTGCAACTTGGCAGCCTGACTATTCCGGCATTTGTTCAGCCGGGTCAGGCTGATAAAACCATTAGCATTGCAGTAGGTTATGGACGGGTAAAAGGAATTCCGGAAGAATTAATAACCGGAGTAAATGCCTGGCCTCTGGCAAAAGTTGAAAACGGATTCAGGCAATTTACAACTTCCGGTTTTAGCATCACCAAAACCGGCGGCCACGAAGAGATGGCATTGGTGCAGGGGCATCAGTCAATGGAAGGTCGTCCGATTGTCAGAGAATCGACTTTGGACAAGTGGAAAGAAAATCCGGCAGCCGGAAATGAACTGCATGAAGAAATAAAACACCACCATACCACTTTGTATAAAAAACATGAATACAAAGGGCACAAGTGGGGAATGGCCATCGATCTGAATAAATGTATTGGTTGCAGCGCCTGCGTGTTGGCATGTAATACCGAAAACAACATTCCGGTGGTGGGCAAAAAAGAAACTGCACGGCACCATGAGATGCATTGGATTCGGATTGACCGGTATTACAATGGCGATGAGGAGAACCCGGAAGTTGTCCGCCAACCGGTGATGTGCCAGCATTGCGACAATGCCCCCTGCGAAAATGTTTGTCCGGTTGCTGCTACCAACCATTCCAGTGAAGGGTTGAACCAAATGGCTTACAACCGTTGCATTGGTACACGTTACTGCAACAATAACTGTCCATACAAAGTGCGTCGTTTCAACTGGATGGATTACACCGGTGCCGACGCCATTCCCAACAACCGGTACGACCCGGCTAACATGACCCTCGATTTGAGCCGAATGCGCCACAATCCCGATGTTACCGTCCGGGCCAAAGGGGTGATTGAAAAATGTTCGTTCTGTGTGCAACGCATTCAGGAAAAGAAACTTACAGCAAAAAATGAAGGGCGGCAACTGGAAGACGGTGAATTACAGCCGGCTTGTCAGCAGGCTTGCCCGGCAAATGCCATTGTTTTTGGCGATTTGAACGACCCCAACAGCAAAGTTTCGAAAATGATGCAAGACCCGCGAAACTACCATTTGCTGGAAGAGTTGCACACGTTGCCAAGCGTAGGATATTTAACAAAAATCAGAAATAAAAGCTAAAAACTAACACCATAAGATGATGCATGTATCACCGGTTAGAGAGCCATTAATTAACGGAGAAAAAAGTTACAACGACATTACCAGCGATGTAATGGCGCCCATAAAAGCCAAACCCGGAAAACTTTGGTATGGCGGGCTGACAGTTTCTGTTATTGTAATGCTTATAGGATTTGCCATGATTGGTTACACTGTTTGGTTTGGGATTGGAACCTGGGGTGTTAACCGCACCATTGGCTGGGGATGGAGTATTACCAACTTTGTTTGGTGGGTGGGTATCGGCCACGCCGGTACTTTTATTTCCGCTATTTTGCTGCTGTTCCGTCAAAAATGGCGGACCAGCATTAACCGGGCAGCTGAAGCTATGACCATTTTTGCCGTGATGTGTGCCGGTTTATTCCCGCTCATACACATGGGAAGGTTGCCGCTCGGTTTTTTTATTTTGCCCTATCCCAACACACGCGAACTTTGGGTCAACTTTAACTCGCCGCTATTGTGGGACGTATTTGCCATTACCACATATCTTCTGGTTTCACTGCTTTTCTGGTACTTTGGGCTCATTCCTGATTTGGGCACCATTCGCGACCGCATGAAAACATTGTGGAAGAAAAAAATTTACAACTTTTTGAGTTTTGGCTGGCAGGGTTCGGCACGCCACTGGCAACGTCATGAATCCATGAGTTTAATACTGGCTGGTTTGGCTGCTCCTCTTGTACTTTCGGTACATACCATTGTTAGTTTCGACTTTGCCACATCGGTGATTCCAGGCTGGCATACCACCATTTTTCCACCCTACTTTGTTTCGGGCGCAGTATTTTCAGGCTTTGCCATGGTGCTTACCCTGATGATTGTAACCCGAAAAGCGCTCAACCTTCAGGAATACATTACGGTTGGACACGTTGAATCGATGAACAAAGTAATTATTGCCACCGGTTCAATAGTTGGAATAGCTTATATTACCGAACTATTTATGGCCTGGTACAGTGGTGTGGAATACGAACGGTACGCCTTTATGAACCGGGCGCTCGGTCCGTATGCCTGGGCTTACTGGATTATGATGACGTGCAACGTAATTTCCCCCCAGTTGCTATGGATTAAAAAACTGCGCCGGAACCTTGCATTCACTTTTGTTTTGTCGATATTTATCAACATCGGAATGTGGTTCGAGCGTTTTGTAATTGTGGTTACTTCGCTGCACCGCGACTACCTGCCCTCGAGCTGGTCGATGTACAAGCCTACAATCATAGAGGTCGCCATTTACCTGGGGACGTTCGGTTTATTTTTTACTTTGTTTTTTATTTTTATCCGGGTTTTCCCGGTAATTGCCATTGCCGAAGTAAAATCGGTAGCCCGTTCCTCTGCCCGGAAATTTCTGGGGAAGCCTGCAAAAAATCAAAAACCTGAAAATCAGTAGTTATGGAAGCTATAGTTTACGGACATTTTACCGATGAGCTTGAACTGCTGGATGCAGTAAAAGCGCTGAAAAACAAAGGAATTCGAATTGCCGATGTGCGTACGCCTTTTCCGGTGCACGGACTGGATGCCGCATTAAAATTTCCGCGTTCGCATTTGCCAAAAGTTGCTTTTGCTGCCGGTATTATCGGAGGTTCACTGGGTTTGCTTTTCCAGGTTTGGGTTTTTACCGAAGGCTGGCCACTAAATATTGGCGGAAAACCATATTTATCTTTACCCTCTTTTGTCCCGGTAACTTTTGAACTAACGATTCTTTTTGCTGCTTTTGCTATGGGATTTGCATTTCTTTTGCGGTCGAATCTGGGGCCGGGAAAAATTCCGAATATTCTCGATGAAGAAGTAACCAACGACCATTTTCAGATTATTCTTTCAGCAAAAAACAATAATCTTTCAGAAGCTGAACTTGCCGAAGCACTTGAAGCTACCGGAGCACTCGAAGTAAAACACATAAATGCCGAAAAATGATGGAAAAACAAAATATACCTGACCCGATACCCTTTAAATTTGGAAAGAAGCTGAAAACTTACCTCGGCATTGCCGCCGGTGTTGGTTTGCTTGCCCTTTTGATTGCCGTTTTTGTGCAGCAGTTACCATCGGAACGCATTTGGGCCAATTTGTGGATGAATGCATTGATGTTTTTATTCCTTGGTTTGGGAGCACTTTTCTTTTGGACAGTGAATACTTTGGGTGAGTCCACCTGGCAAATCAATATTCAACGTATTATGGAATCGATGGGATTAACGATTCCGTTTGCCGTCATTCTGTTTCTTGTTGCATTTCCGGGGTTAAAAGACCTTTTTGAATGGACCCATACCGAACACCTCGATAAAATTTTACAGAAAAAAGAGGCTTATCTGAACCTGCCGTTCTGGCTGATTCGGTTTGCTGTTTATTTTGGCATGTGGAGCTTTTTTGCCGTTTATCTGCGCAAAATGTCGGTAAAAAATGATTTTGAACCGCATGAAAAATACCTGGGAAGACTTCGGGCCACTTCGGGATGGTTTATGGTTTTCTTTGCCGTAAGCAGTTCCATGGCTGCCTGGGACTGGCTCATGTCTATCGATGCGCACTGGTTCAGTACACTTTACGGCTGGTATATTTTCTCCGGAATGTTTGTTTCGGCAGTTGCTGTAATTATTCTTATAACGATTGCGTTCCGGCATTTTGGCATTTTGCCTAATGTTAACGGAGAACATTTACACGATTTGGGAAAATACCTTTTCGGCTTTAGTATTTTCTGGGCCTATTTATGGATTAGCCAGTACCTGCTGATTTGGTACAGCAATATTCCTGAAGAAACCGTTTATTATGTGGAACGGGTGAATAATTTCGGAACCATTTTCTACATCAATGTCGCAGCAAACTTCCTTTTCCCGTTTCTGGCACTGATGACACGCGGGGCCAAACGTCAGCCACTATATCTGGCTGTTGTGGCTGTAATTGTACTGATAGGACATTACCTCGATTTGTACCTGGCCATTATGCCGGGAGCTGTTGGCCACGAAAATGCATCAATTGGTTTACTGGAAATCGGATTGCCGTTCTTCTACATTGCCGCTTTTCTTGGCCTGTTCTTTATCTTTTTTGAAAAAGCGAAACCTGTACCCGAAAATCACCCATATTTTATTGAAAGTTCAGACTATGAAAACATTTAAGATTAAACATTGGATTAGCGTTTTTTCAGCAGTTGCCTTGCTGTCGTCCTGCGACCACAACCGGAACGAACCCGGCTGGAGTTTTTTTAACGACATGGAACATTCGCAGGCTTATGAAACCTGGAGCGAAAACCCCAATCTGCCGGAAGGGAAAACCATGACCGGCCCGGTGGAAGGAACGGTAGCCGTACACGAACACGCTTTTGGTTTTGTTAAAACACCCGAGGATGAACTGAAAGCCGCCACGCTGGAAAACCCGCTGGCCAACGATTTCGATTATGAACACGCAAAAGGTGTTTATGACCAGTTTTGCCTGATGTGCCACGGCGAAAATGGCGATGGACAAGGGTTTCTGTTTACAAGCGGGAAATATCCCATGCCACCTGCCAGCTACAAAGCCGAACGTGCTATGAACAAAACCGACGGTCAGCTTTTTCACAACATCCGCGCCGGTTTTGGCGTGATGGGCGCACATGGCCCGCAAATTTCGGTGGAAGATACATGGCAGTTGGTGAACTATATCCGGCATCTGCAGGAGGAGCAGGATTAGGTTTAATATCCTGAAAAGCCACTTTCAATAAATCAGCTAAAGTTATGAGAATCATAATCGATGACAAACGATTTTATAACTAAAAGTCATATCTCAAACCAATTTCAACCTTGAGATATTGATGTTTTTGTTTGTTAAATATTTTTGTGTACGAAAATCTTGTGTCGAAATTTAACTGATCAAAAATTGCAGATTCAAAAAGTATTCCGGCAAACGGAGAAAGGCCTAAGTTTTCTCCTTTCAAGGTTGTATCGCCCATTATTTGATGAGAGGAGTGAATGTAACTTGTTCTTAAACCCGCATAAGGAATGTTCCCTCGTCTTTTTAACCCATACTTTATATCAGCAAAACCCGATTTCTGAACATGGTCCGGGAGCATGGAGTTAAAAAAAAGGTGTTCATAACCAATGGAAACATCCATCTGATTTTTGAATTGATAACCTGTTTCTACTACCGGGCCATATCCAAAATCTACCAAATTATTCATTGTTGATAAGGGAAATAAACCTGCCGCATTGATTCCTGCATGAAATTGCCCAAAGGCTGAAAATGAAATGGTTAATACTCCAACAAAAAAGATTAATTTTTTCATGATTTGATTTTTTAGAATTTAAAACTGTATGCAAACGATGGGAAAAACCGGAAAAGGCTTTTTTGAAGTAACCGCATATCTCCTTCAATTCCGGTTACACGAATTCCTCCGCCTGAATTGTCAATGGAAACAAGATGTTCCCTGTCGAAATAATAGTAGTATGGATTTCTGCGATTATAAACATTAAATATGCTGAATGTCCAGGTTTGTTCACCCCAGGAAGTTTCTTTGCTGATATTCACTGCAATATCTAACCGATGATAATCCCTCATCCTGAAACTGTTAACCTTTTCAAAAACAAGTACATCTCCCAACTCACCAGGGTATCTTTCAGTTGGAAGCGTTACAGGATATCCCGACCCGTAAGACCAGTTTCCTGAAAGACTGATATTTTTTGTTACTTCCTCAATAATTACCAGGCTGGCATCTATAAGCCGATCGTATTTAAACGGAAAAGATTTCCCTTCATTCAAATGAACAAAAACCCTGTCAGATTTTGATATTGTTGTGCTTAGCCAACCGGTTGTTTTTCCCCTGGGTTTTTGCAGAAAGAATTCTAATCCGTATGCAGTACCGTTTCCCTCTTGTTCAATGGTTTTTGTCCAGTCTTTCAAATTCCCTATTAACGATTCTCCCGCTTTGAATGTAATCAGATGATTCATTTTTTTATAGTAAGATTCAAGGCTAACCTCCAAATTACCATCCATTATTACACTATTGATTCCTAACGTGTTTTGGATTGACCCTTCCGGTTTTACCGTTTGATTTGATGGCATCCAGTAATCATTAGGCATTCCAACGCCTGAATATGTCAGGAGATGAATATATTGATTCATCCGGGACCATGAATATTTTATTGAAAAGTTATCGGAAACAATATAATTCAAAAGCGCCCTTGGTTCCAAAGAAAAATAATTCTGTGATTTTATGTGATAGGATGAAAACCTCATGCCAAAATTGAATCCAAAATTTTTCAAGGTTACGTTGTTTTCACCATAAAAACCGGTTTCCAATGCCTGCTCCTGCGAATTGTAAACACGCTTTACGCCGGGTTGTCCGTTCATATCAGCATTAAATTTTTCATCATTGGGCATAAACCGGTGAAAGGTGAGATGTTGTCCGAAGCGGATATTAAACCTTGGCTTCAGATACCAGTTAAAATCCGATTTAAACAGAATATCGGTAATACCCGACCTGATTTGACTTTCAAGACGATCGGTTAATGTATCCCTTTTCAGGGTGTAGTCAAAGTCGTTTTTGTTGTTATAGCCAACATATGCGATCGTGTTTGTTCCAAACAGTTTGCTGGAAAAAATACGGTTCCACTTTAAAGCAACAAATTGATTACCCCATGAATTTGTACGATTATCTCTTTGACTCATATTTTCAGCATTAAAACTATTTTTTACACTAACATTATCATTTCCGGAATAGGCGCTTAAGAAGATCTTGTCTTTTTCTGAAACTTTAAATGTTGCCTTTGCATTAAAATCATAAAAATTGTAATCAATTCCTGCATCTAATATTTTAAAAACAGGTACCAGGTTTTTCCGGGCAGAAATCATAAATGAGGCTTTATCTCTAACCAGTGGGCCTTCGAATAGTAGTTTAGAAGAAAGAAGCCCTAATGTCCCATGTGTAGTTAGTTTGCTTGAGTTTCCTTCTTTCATACTGATTTCCAATACGGAAGAAAGCCGGTTGCCAAACCGGGCCGGAAATCCGCCTTTTACCAGATTCACTTCATGAATGGCATCAGTATTAAAAATTGAAAGAAATCCTCCGAAATGGCCAACATAATATAGAGGAACACCATCCAGTAGAATCAGGTTCTGATCGGGGCTTCCACCCCGGACAAAAATATCGGATTTTGCTTCTCCACCTGATTGTACTCCCGGGGTGAGCTGCAATACCTTCATTATGTCCGTTTCTCCGAAAAAACCGGGCAATTTATTTACCTGTTTAGGTTGAAGTTTAACAGCGCTCATTTCATTTTTTCGGATAAAATCCCCTCCTGCGCTTTGGATAACGGTAACCTCACTAATTTCGATACCTGGACTGAGTTTAAAATTAATTAATTGTGTTTTGGATATCCGTTCCATCTTCTTTTCGTACCCGATGAAAGAAACAATAATTAAAGCAGAATCGGATTGAGGGATGGTTAAGCTGTAAAAACCAGCTTCGTTACTAACTGTCCCCAGTTTACTGACTTTGTCATTAACGTGAGCGCCAATTAATGGTTCTCCGGTTATCTCATCAAAGACATAACCGCTAACTGTAATTTTTCCCTGGCCCAATAACCCAAGTGGCAACAAAAAAAGAATAAGAAATTTATTAAGCGTCATATTATCTAATTGTAAGGGTATCTATTTCAATGGTAACTGCATTGTTATAAAAACCGGCAAAAATTCCATACCCGTTTTCAACGTTGGTAAACACATTTAAAGGCTCGCTTAAACCGTAAAAAAAATCTCCTTTTTGATTGTATTTGTGTTGAAGCAGTGTTGTGTAATATCTGTAATATTCTGCTGTTACCGACCGAAGATAAATATCGATAATACTGTACCTGATTTTCAATTTCCCTTTATCGATTACCTGTTCCGGAGTAAAATAAAACACAATCTGCTTTTCTGTGCCGTTAATTTGTTTGTCGTTAAACAATAAACGCTGAGGTAATTTGGAATCAAACGATAAAACGGAAGGATACCATGGTTCTTCAGCAATGAGCTTTTCATTGGTCCAAAGCCGGTATTTGTTTTTCTCATTGCTTACATCGGTGACTATAATTTCGTAGTAGTTTTCAGTATGTTCCGGATCATTAAAGGTTATTGAAACAGAAGAATAGGCGAGATTATCATTGTTAAGCCCGGCAAAAGACACCAATTTATAGTCCTGAATTGGCACGCCCGGCGGGATGGAATTTTGAGCTGAAATATTTTTATACCCATCCTTTAATATTTCAATGCTGTAATTTGCACCTTCGACGGGGAAATAGAATTCCTTTAGAGTATATGCATTGAGTATATCATCAAAATACAGACTATCTAAAAGTTGGTCGTTCTCATACCAAAAAATTTTGGCATCGGTAATTTGTTTTGCCTGGGAAGTGTCTAAAACCGGCCAACTGTTCCATAGTCTGACCTGCAGTGGCTTAACATAAGGCGGCGTAAAAGAGGTGAATGTAGAATTCAATACCAGCTTTTTTTTGGGTTCGGGCAACTCGATCTCCAGTTCCATATCGGTTTGGCATGACCAGGAGATGAATGCAAAAAAGCAGAATATTAAGGCCCGATTCAAAATCATATTAATGTAGTTCATTTTTGATTACTTCTTCTAAAGTGAATATTGCTAATTCATCATCCAAGACTTTTGAGTTTACTATAATTGTTGGAGTAGAATAAATTCCTTTGTTTATCAATTTCTCCTTTGTTTTTAAAAATCTTTTCAAAGTAGTGGGATTTTGATAATCAGTTTTAAACGTTGAAATGTTTAAGCCTATTTCCATTGCTAAATTGTAAATTTCCTCATTACCTAAATCTTGATTTCTGGAAAAAAGCGCATTATGCATTTCAATAAACTGATTTTGCTTATTCGCTGCGTAAACAGCTAAAGCTTTAGATGATATATAGTCGCTAAAATATACAAATCTGAAATTTATTTTAGTTTTATATTTTTCAATAATTTTTTCAAGTTCGGTCTTAATATTCAGGCAGGCTGGACAATCATAGTCTGAGATCAAATAAACCGTTACATTATTTTTTGGTGTTAGGTTAAAATATTGAATGTCATTTATTTCAACATTCTTGAAAAGAAATGGCTGTAAGTATATTTTGATATCAGCATTTTGGATAAGTGAATCTGAAAATATCTCGCGTCTTTGTTTAATTTTAATTGTCTTTAGATATGAAATTATTTCTGATGAGTCAATTTCTTTTAAATTATATCTTTCGATATATTCATGATATTCATATTCTGTTATTTTATCTATTTTATTTTCTATCTCAATCTTAATTAAGTCAGTTAAAGGTAAATGCCTTTTTTCAGCCTCAAATTCAACAACTTTTTGTTTTATCAAAGACTTTAATGCATCTTTTCTGATTTCGTAAATGCCCATTGATGTCACTGAATCGATTTGTTCTTGCAATATATCGCTACCATTTATAGTTGCTATTCTTTGTGTTGATGTCTCTCTTGTACAATTGAGTAATAAGAGTGTAAGAATAAAAAATAATGGGAAATAGTTTAGTTTCATGTTAAAATTTATTTTAAAAGGCTGCCATGGCTTGGCAGCCTTTATTAATTAATTTATTAAGTCTGGTTTTACATACCAACTGTTATTATAAATAAATCCTTCGCAGTTTGAAGGAATATCAACGACATAACAGTTAGCACCATCGAATGAACTTCCCGGATATGGACATTCATTTCCATTTATGGGTGAATAATAAAAATTACCTTGTGCATCCGGCCACATAAATGCAGTTGTCCCAGTTGGTGCTGTTCCAACATAACAGTTTCTGAGGTCATATGAACCTAATGAACAAGTATGTCCATAAAAACTATTCTTATTATAAGCTATAAGAAAATTGTAGGTCGGAACTCGAGGATCGGTATAAAGTAAGGCTCCGATTTTATAATAAGGATTACCTGTACTAGTAAAATCAAGCCAAGCCCAATAGTAACTATCATAAAGATATCCATCCAAAAATCCTTCCCATAAAATATCCCATCCGGCTAACCAAGAATTAGTTTTTTCGAGAGCGCAATAGATATCCCATTTATCTTCATGACTCCATGACCCATAATTCGATACGCCTATGAAATCGCCCCTGGTTTTATAAGTGACACAGTAATCAGGATGAAAAATAAAATCACTTTTTAATTTATTAACTTTGGGTTTTACATTGAGATAATATTTTTCAACATTTTCCTGAATGTTTTCGGTAATTAATTCAATACTTACTTGCCTTTCTAAAATTTCCGGTGGGATTGAACCTTTTTCTGCTACATTTTCAATCTTATTGCCGACAGTACCTGTTTTTAAATTGTTAATAGAGTTTTCAACACTAAGTTCTAATGACAGGTCAACCGTTCGCAAATAATGTTCAATGGCTCCAGAATAGTCAGAATGTAGTAATAAATACAGTGAATTTTCCCCTGACTGATCATATACAATTAATTCTTTCTGAAATTGTCCATACTCGTTGACAAATTCTGAGTCAAAACTTTCAATGGGTAAGTTGATTTCATCTTTTTTGCATGAAAAAACAACTAAAATTAATATTAGAAATAAAAAAAATTTCATGACTGATTTCTTAAATTTATGGGTAATTCCCATCTTTTGCAGTTACCATTTGCAAAAGTCGCTCCCGGATGGTAGTTTTGTATGGGTGGTTTTCAAAACTGCCTGCCTCCCCGGGCCGGGAACAAAGTAACGTGTGGAACTGCCCCCGGGGAGGCTTACCCAATGAATTTGTTTTTACCGGTTAATTGCAAGAATTTTGATATGTTGATTTGTTTATGGGTTGTTTGTGTGAATGCCGTTCCGCAGTGAGAGAGGAAAGTAACAGTGACTTTTTCAGGCGGTTTCCCCTCTCTGAAAAACTCAAAACAGGATAGGTAACAGAAAAGGGCTACAAGTGGTTTTAAATATTTTAACGGTCTTAACATTTTGGGTTTGTCTGCTTTCGGGTCCCGTTAAAGGGGCCTGATTTTGGTTTTATTTTGTTTTTGCTATGCAATTTAAAACAAAAAAAAGAAAAATGCAACCCCTGTTGGAACAAAAGAAAAAGCGTCAACAATATAAATTTCTGATAAAAAAAGAAATAAAATCAGCAATTACTTTTTGTGTTTTACAACATTTTTAACCGATAGATAAATTATTTTTCAGCGGATAACTCAGCAATCTTTTCAGCCGGAATTTTTTTACCAATGAGGTAATCGATTAAATTACTCATAAGTTTTACCTTCTCCGGACCTTCTTTTACCTGTTCAACCAATTTGAATGAAAGGAGTGTGTTTTGCAGGTCTATCAGGTCGTTATGGTAAGTTTTTAATTGTTTTACCGTACGGTTGTACAAATAGAAAAATACACCCGAAATGAATTCTGTAATGATGCCTGAAATGCCGCTCAGATAGGCAATATTCATTTTTTCGCCGTGCCCGAAATAACCCAGTACAATGCCTGTTACAATCAACAAAAAGCCAACTACCCCTACAATTAATGAAAAACTGAAACTCAGAAACGAATGGCGTTTTACTTCATCGTAGTACTCCTCCAAACGCGTAACATTTAATTCAATCAACTTATTGATATAATCCACCGGTGCCTCCGTCTCGGAAAAACCCAGTAAAAGGTCTATCTTATTTTCGTTTTGCTGAATTTTCTTTTTACTGGTAACCGCCTCAAAATGTGCATAAATACCAAAAAAGATTAAAAACAGTACTATAATCCATAAAACCACGAGCAGCCAAAGAGGAAGTCGCAAAACATTTAAATGGTGCAACACTACAAATGCCAGGGGGAATATTGTAAATAACACACAACCAATTACCTGGTTTCTCAGATCATCCCGCCTAACCTTTATTCTCTCGTTTTCACCCTCTAAACTCTGCACTTTATAGCCCTGCAGCGCCGTTTGTCCTCCCAAATAATCTTTCATACATTGCTCGTTTTATTCTTGAAATTCAACAGTTGCCTGCAAACCAATAATCTGTTTGCAATTTACGGCATTCAATGATTAAAAGCAATATGCTGTTTAAAGGGATATTTTTTTGAAACGGGTATAAACTTTCGGGATATATTCCGGATTTGTACGCCCGGGTAAAAGCAACAAGCACTAATACAAAAATTTTTCAATTCTGTCCGTATTTGCGCGTGAACCCTTCAATATCGTCTTTGTTTTTGAATGAAAAAAGGGAACCCTGCCGGATCCCCTTTATTATTGCTTTTTAGTCTTGGCTCAATCACATCTCTGCGCTCAAATTCCATAGTGTTGTACACTATTACAATGACTCGCCTACAACGACTCGCCAAAATCCTTTTTGAATTTGGCCATGAGTTTTTCGGGCCAGTCGGTTTTGGCTTTTAGCCGGCCCATAAAGAAACGCAGTAGCCGCGGTTCTTCAATCCATTCCAGTCCGCCCACCATGTTGCGGTTATCGTAAAGCCATTTCACCCTGTCGATTACAAATTTGGTTTGCGAAAGGGTAAATACGCGCCGCGGGAAAGCCAGACGCAGCAGTTCCACATCAGCCAGGATGTCGTCGCCATTTTCGTCGCGGACGCTGGAGATAGTTCCCCGCTCCATTCCCCGGATACCGGAAATGATAAACAACGCAGAAGCCAGGGCACCTGCCGGGTATTCCTGCTGCGGAATGTGTGATAGAAATCCTTTGGCATCGATATGACAGCCCAATGCTCCCGGAGGCGTAATAACCGGAATGCCTGCTGCATCGAGTTGATTTACGGCATAGGCAATAAACGATGGTGACTGGCTGATTACGGTTTCGTCGCAGGTTTCGATAATACCAACAGCCATAGCTTCAATTTCGCGAACCGACATACCGCCGTAGGTCAGGAATCCTTCGTAAAGTACCAGTAAATCGCGCATTTTCATGTACAGGTCTTTGCTATCGGTTACAATTCCGCCTCCACGGGTAGAACTTACTTTCCGGCTCGAAAAATATATCAAATCGGCATAGCTGCACATTTCACGGAGAATTTCTTTTATCTCAGCATTTTTAAATTCTTCTTCGCGTTGTTTGATAAAGTAAGCATTTTCGCCTATCAGGCTGGCATCCAGCACCATCATGGTTCCGTTTTCTTCACATATTTTTTTTACATCGCGCATGTTTTGCATAGAAAACGGCTGCCCTCCAATAAGGTTGGTCGAGGCCTCCATACGCACAAATGCCACCTTTTCTTTTCCATATTTATTGTAAACCGCTTTTAGTTTTTCAATGTCGATGTTTCCTTTAAATGGTTTGCTGCTTTTAATTTCCAGCGCATCGTCGGCATAAATTTCCAGCACTTTGCCACCGTTCAGTTCCATGTGTTCTTTTGTGGTGGTAAAGTGATAGTTCATGGGAATAACATCGCCCTTTTTAATAAAAGCCTGCGAAACAATATTTTCAGCAGCCCGTCCCTGGTGCGCAGGCAAAACATAGTGTTTCCCAAAAACGTCGCGCAGGGCCTCTTCCATGCGGTAAAAACTTTGCGAGCCGGCATAAGCATCGTCGGCCTGCAACATCGATGAAACCTGGTTGTCGCTCATGGCATTGGTGCCCGAGTCGGTAAGCATATCCAGAAAAACGTCTTTTG
>Ga0334898_1003120_pt1 | contig 13890 bp, 12 predicted proteins | sample GraSluR3_MG_10_FD_207228 | JGI IMG/M metagenome (GOLD analysis project Ga0334898, IMG submission 207228) | Sludge microbial communities from methane-producing bioreactor in Wageningen University, Netherlands - Granular Sludge_3_08-R3 | ecosystem: Engineered > Bioreactor > Anaerobic >... | reverse complement strand
TGTACAAAGAAAATTATGGAATGGCTTCCAAAAAAGCTGTAACACTTAGAAATAAATGATTATCCAAATTTGAATTGGCGAGAAAACAAATGTTTCGTGAATGAATTTCAACGTCAAAAATATATCTCAAGGAATGAAGATCAAGTGTAGGAGATATTGTAGATGAATTTGTGGCTGGTTTGCGTAGTGCGATGACTTATGTTGGGGCTGCGAATTTATCTGAGTTTCATGAAAAAGCGATAATTGGTGTGCAGACCCAAGCGGGATTCGTGGAAGGGACGCCACATGGAAGGGTGAAGAGGTAGTTTTCTGGTGTCATTGCGAATGTAATGAAGCAATCCAAGCTACGATTAGATGTTTGGTTGATCAATCTGGATTGCCACGCTATTGTTTGCCGACTTTAAACTTTAATTATCTTCCATTCGTTATTGTCAGTTTCGACTAAGGCAGTGCAGGATTCTATTCGATCTCAAGAATTCATATAATTATATATTCAGATTTGTTTGATTTCTGGTTTGTGAAGATGTCCGCAGATTAGTCAGTCACATTTTTTTTGGCTAAGAATTTTTATAATTTTTTTTTCAAAAGATTTTTTTCATCAAAGAGCTACTGTCTTTGCTAGTTTTTTTATTTTTGATATCAAAGAAATATATTTTTTTCAATTTTCTTTTCTTTTTTTATTGAATTTTCTATTGAGCCAGAAAAGGAATGTTCATCAAAGAAAAGATATTGTATTAATTATTTTTGCACAGCAATATTCTTTGTCAAATTGTTGTCCATGACAGATGAGATATTTTCTTTTTCCGGATTGGTGAATTATTTCATCAGCAAAAATAATGTTGTTGATTTTTATAGGAAGTAGATTTTTCCAAAATCTTTCATGATTTCATCTAAGATAAGTTATTTTTGTTTTGTTTTCTGCTCAAAGATTAAGAATATGTTCTACAATTGGTCTATGTTTTTTAGGTCGCTTCTGGAAAAAACTTAAATATAATCAATCTATTATATCTCAATTTAGAATTAGATGATCAAAGGTGTTGCCTGTAAGAAAGTCAAAAAGTTCCTGGTATTTAGAGTCAGGAGTACCTAGATGAACATCTGAGATAATGATGGTGCGGTAGTGTATTTTTGTTGATTTTAGATGTTAAATGTTGAATTTTAAATTATTTCTAGATTTATTATAAAAAAAATAACAAGAAAAACAATTAAAAATCTGCTTAGGTATTGGTTTTGTTGTTACACACAAAAAAGATTTAAAATCGTGTTGACATTTATAGGTAAATTGTTATATTAGTTTTACCAACATAAAAAAGTGTTGGTTTGGAAATATGCGAAACAATTTATATTGTCGTAGTCCTGGGGATTAAACCTCGGATGTGAAAAATTTATTGATAATTTAAAAAACCGCGTATGCCTGTTTTGATTCGGAGTCCTGTTGCTATAAATATAGCTAGCTCCAAAAAAATTGCCGATTATCGCCCCAATTGATCAGGGGTAAAAAAAACACTCCGCCCGCACAGAAAATAATAATGATTCCGTTTAGGAATCTATCATGCTAATTGCGGAGTTATTGCAGCCCACGCAGGGCAAAAAAAATGGGGATTTCCTCCAACGATGCCAAGGTCCGCGTATATTGCATGGGACCATTATATCGAGGAAATCGAAGCTCACTAAATGGATGGCTGCCCAAAAAGCTTCCAGCCATCCAAATTTCAACCTCCGGTTGCTTTGCTTCTAATTATGGAAGATCGCCGCACCGGGTGTCCCGCTTATTTGCATTGGGCTCGCCCATATATCCGGAGAGATTATTTTTTTAAATCAGAGGGAGGCTTATTTAGCTCCCTCTAAATCGAAAACTATTGTTTTAAAAAAACTCCTAGTGTATTATACTAGGAGTTTTTATATTATTTTAATTTTTTACCATCAAAAGTCTTCTGCTGTATAATTTTTTCTTTTTTGTTTTCTTTTGTTTTTTTGTTTTTCTTTTTTATCTTCTATTTTTTTTCTTTTTCTATTTTTAAATTCTTCAAAGGTGTCAATATCTTCTTCGTCATAATAATTTCACAACATTTCTATTAATTCGTTTTCGGTGTTTGTTCAAAATTGTTCTTCATTTGATTCTAGGTTTACATGATCGAAATTTTCTTCAAGATAATCGTTTAATTTTGTTTGCATTTGTTTTTTTGTATTGTATAAAATAAAATTTGACTATGTAATTATATTCAGAATTATTTTTTTGTCAAAATTTTTTAATTGACATATGATTTGGATTTGATACATTTGGTTAGTTTTAAAAATGATTATTTTATCTCGCAATAAAAAACAAATAAAATTCATCCATCATTAAGGCAGTATCATATTTATAATTATGGTCTAGTTAAGATTGTATCGCTGTTTTTTGGCTTCAGATGATGTTGGTTTGGTAATGATTTCCTTCTTTTATTTATTCTTTTTATTGCTCGATTTATTGGGTTTATAAGATAGGTTATATATTATAAAAATATAGATTTCCGCCGCAATTGACAATGCGAGAATGATATAGTAATTTTACATTATAAAATTTGATAAGAATGGCTGATTTGATCGGATTGATAGTTTCCAAAACTGGAATGGATAGATGAGTAATTACGACGATTATAGAACTTTTGAATGAAGGAAATACGGTTCCGTTTATTGCTAGATATCGTAAGGAAATGACGAAATGAGCGACTGATGAACAGCTTAGAGATTTTAATGATATTTATACCTATACCAAGAATTTGGAGGCGAGAAAGGCGGATGTGATTCGTTTGATCGATGAAAAAGGATTGATGACTGATGAACTGAGGAAACAAATTATGGAAGCTGAGACCTTGGCGAGAGTTGAGGATCTTTATCGTCCATTCAAAGAAAAGAAGAATACTAAGGCAACTCTCGCCAAGGCAAAATGACTTGAGCCGTTGGCGAAGATTTTGGCAAAAGCTGACTTGACCAAAGAGGAATTCGAAGCAGAGGCGGAGAAGTTTGTCAAAGATACTGGTGATGCCAAGACTTCAGTTAAAGATATTAAAGAAGCTATTCAATGAGCTAAGGATATTGTAGCAGAAGATGTATCTGATCATGCTGATTTGAGAGATGAAATCAAAACTTGGGAAGATACTAACGCTCTTTTGGCAACTAAAGCAACTAAGAAATTTGAAGAAAATGGTGTATATAAAATTTATAAATCATATAGCAAAAAACTCTCTGAAATGCCTTCATATGCATATCTTGCGGTGACAAGAGCAGAACAAGAAAAACAACTTTCTTTGAAATTGACTTTGTCAGATGCTAGAATTTGGGAATCTGCAGTTGGATTTTTTGTGCCAAAACAAGCAAAAAGTTCAGTTTCTTATTTGGAAGAAGCAATTAGAGATGGATTGGATAGATTGTTATTACCATCATTGGAAAGAGAACTCAGATCAGATAAAAAAAGACGATCTGATGATGCTGCGATTAAAGTGTTTGGAGAAAATTTAAAGAACCTATTATTAACGCCTCCGATTAAAGGTATGACCGTGCTAGGATTTGATCCAGCGTTTAGAACATGATGTAAGCTAGCAGTTGTCGACAAGACAGGAAAATTTCTTGCAAAAACTGTAATCTATCCAACCGAACCACAAAATAAAATTGAAGAAAGTCGACAAACATTATTGAAATTAGTGTCTGATTATAAAATTGATTTAATAGTTATCGGAAATGGAACAGCATCTAGAGAATCTGAAAAAGTAGTAAATGAATTTATCAAAAAATATAAATTGAATGTGAAATATATGATTACTTCCGAATCTGGAGCGTCTGTATATTCGGCTTCAAAACTTGCGCAAGAAGAATATCCTGATTTGGATGTGACAATTAGAGGGGCGATAAGTATTGCTCATAGAGTACAAGATCCATTGGCAGAACTTACAAAAATCGATCCTAAAGCGATTGGAGTTGGGCAATATCAACATGATGTAGATCAAAAATATCTCAAAGAAAAGTTGGATGAAAAGGTAGAAGATGTGGTAAATGCAGTGTGAGTTGATGTAAATACAGCGAGTTATACTTTGTTGCAATATATTGCAGGACTTAGTGAAGCGGTAGCGAAAAATGTGGTTGCCTATAGAGATGAACATGGTTCTTTTGAATCAAAAGCTCAGCTTAAAAAAGTGAAGGGGCTTGGACCAAAAGCTTATGAACAGGCAATTGGGTTCTTGAGAATTAAGTGAGGAAAAGAAGTTTTGGATGCAACAGGTATCCATCCAGAAATCCACAAACAAGTATATGCTTTTATTGAGACAGAACTTGGAATAAAAAAGAAGGCTTTGAAGTTGCCAATAGTATCCGATAGATTGCCACACTCCGTTCGCAATGACTTAGTTGATTCACATATCAAAGAATGGGCTCAAAAATATGATATTGGATATGAAACTATGGTAGATGTGATCAAAGAATTACAAAGACCAGGATTGGATCCTCGTGATGAGCTGGAAATTCCTTGTTTTAAATCTGATATTTTGGAAATTACTGATCTTAAAATTGGTATGGAACTTGAAGGAGTTGTGAGAAATGTAACAGATTTTGGAGCGTTTGTAGATATTGGATTACATAGTGATGGACTTGTGCATAAATCACAGATGGCAAATCATTATGTGAGCAATCCAATTGAAGTAGTAAGCGTAGGTCAAAGAGTAAAAGTAAAAGTTTTGGAAATTGATATAGAAAGAGAAAAAGTTTCATTGACTATGAAAGATGGTAGTGATGCTTGATCTCAGAAGGTTAAACATGCAATTTTAGAAGAAAGGAAACGTGATATTGGATGATCAATAGGTGGAAAAGATGATGACAATATACCAGAAACAACTATGAGAGGAAATATTAGTTTTTCTTAAAAAGAAAGCCGCGATACGCGGCTTTCTTTATTTGTTGGTTGTTCTGTTTTTGTTTGGTTTTTGGGCCAAACATTTGATTTCTTTTGTCTGTTTTTCGAAGTGTTTCTCTGAAAAACAAACTTCTTTTTCAATATGTTTTGCTCCAGTTATTGGGCAATAAACAATTGTTGAATGCATGATTTTTGTCATAGTTTTTTTTGTTTTTTATTGTTTTCTTGGTTTTCTAGACAAACTATCTTCGTTTATCTTGTTTATTAGTTCTTTAATATCTTCCATATTTTTTCGTCAGTTTAATCCTTCTTTGCTTGTTAATTTTTCTCATAATCATTTTATGGCGCTTCTATCTATAAGCGTAGCAAATATTTTTGGATCTATTTCTTGTGATTTATATAGAAAAATATGGCAATCTAAAACCATAATTAAATCCAATATTTTTTCTTTATAATAACAATATTCAGCAATTTTTAATTGATTATTTCAAAATGTGTTTATATCAAAAAATAATTTAATAGAATTTTCTTCTAGATTTTTCAAGAAAAAATAAATTATTTCAGGATCTATATCCAAGCATATTCATAGTTCTAAACCTACTGTTTTTATGAAATTTAAAATAGTTTTTTCGTTGCTTATTTTTTTTATTATAAATCATAACGTTTTTATTTGTTGGTTGTTTAATTTGTTTAGAGATTTTGCTAGATTTTCTAAGTTGTTAGTTCTAGATAGAATATAATTTCGTGTAGAGTCGCAGCTTTCTGATTGTATATATAAAAACTTCTCGGGATTCATATATCTTAAAAATTCTGATTTTTTGTTTTTTGCAAGTATGTCTAACAAATGAAATTTAGAATCTTTTATGTTTTTTCTACATATTCCTAATGGTATTTTTTTGAATTCATCAAAGTTTACCGGAAAAATCATATCTTCGCTTTTAAAATATTTTCTTATTTGGTCATAGTTTTTTTCAAAAACCGAAAATAAATACTCCAACTCATTTCCATTTAAGTCTTCAAAATTTTTACCACCAAATGATTTATCTAAACCTGTTTTTATTATCAGTATGTTTATTATTTGTTTTCGTGTTTTTTCTTCAATAATGTTTTTTTCGTGAAGATCGATCGTGTTTATCATAATATATTATTGTATATAAATTTTATTTACAATACAAAAAAGATGGTAAAAGTCAATATTTTGTTTTTTATTTTTCTCAGTTTCGTTCTTTATGAAATTCATCGAGAAATTGTTCCATAAATTTGTGTCTGTGTTCTGCCATGGCTATACCTGTTTTGGTATTCATTCTTTTTTTGAGTAGAAGAAGCTTTTCGTAGAAATGATTTAATGATGGAGCTGTGCTTCTTCTATATTCTTCTTTGCTCATATTTAGATTTGGTTTGATGTCTGGATTGTATATTTCTCTACCTTTATGACCACCATAATTAAATGTTCTTGCAATTCAAATTGCTCCTAGGCCATCTAATCTATCAGCATCTTGGATAACATCCAATTCTAGTGATTTGAATTTTTGCTCAAAGTTTCCTCCAGCGAAGGAGATATTACCAATAATGTTTTTTACGTGCTCAATGATGTTTGATTCTACATTTATTGATTGCAAAAATTCACTGGCAATACGTGGTCAAATTGTATCATCGCCATTATGAAATTTTGCATCAGCAATATCATGTAAAAGTGCTCATAATTCAACAATTAATTGATCTGCTTGTTCTTGTTGATTTATATGTTTTGAAAGTTGTCGTACTCTATAAATATGCCATCGATCATGTGCTCATTCAGCATTGGCCAACGTCTTTTTTACAAAATCAATTGTTTTGTTGATGGTTTCTTGGTTGGACATAAGAAAAATTAAAGGATAAATTATTTTATATTTACAACTCGTTTTTGTGTCATAATATTGCTGTTTTCTTTGCATGGGTATTCAGATTTTAATATTCATCAATTATTTTCAATAACTTTTGCTGAAGCTATATTTTCTTTATCACATATTAGAATTGGTTGTTTTATTCATAATTCTTTACATTTTTCTAATGCCAATTTGAGTGCAGTAGTTCCGTATCATTTTTTTCTTTCACTTGGTCTAATTCCATATCAAATATGTCAGCCAAGTTTTTCTAATCACTGATTTATTTTATGACGGATATTTATACATCAGATTATTTTGTCTTTTTTGTTTAAAATAAAATATAGAGACCCTGGAACTCGTTGTTCTGGAAGGTCTTTTCATTCTTTTCGATCTGCTGTTCTTTGGAGAAAATCTTGATAACTTTCGTGAGGTTTTATCCTCATGGCTCGTGGAATTATTGGTTCATTATTATTGAGAAATTCTTGAAGCATGGTTTCGTGTTCTTTTTTGTGTGATAATTTTGCTTCTTCTAATCTTAAGTTTTCATCTTTCATTTTTTGAATAATGAGATAAAGATTTATGAAGATTCAATATTTTCCAACAGTTCTGGAAACTCTTCTTGTCTAAAATGACCTCTATTTTTAAAAACAATAAATTTTGCTGTTGGTAAATGTTTTTTTAGTTCTTCGCTGTGTCTAAAAGGGACAATATCGTCGTCTTTTGAATGATAAATCATTATTTTTTCACATTGATTTGTTATATTATTTAGATTCTTTGGATCAAACGAAAAATTTCCTATAGTTTCTTCATCAAGATCATTGTTATCAAAAACGACTGAAATAAGGTGAAGTTGTTTAATTTTTTTTGGAAACAAATTTTCACTTAGTCGTTTTGTGAGAAAAACAGCTCATTGAGAATGTCCTATTAGAATAGTATCTTTATCGTTTAGAAAAGGAAGCTGCCTTTCAAACCGTATTTTCCATGCTATATAATCAGCGTTTTGTTTACATGGCATTTCTGGAATTATTGTTTGGTATGTATTTTCTGTTTGTTTAGCTATTCGGCTTTTCCAACTTTTGCTTTTATCAAAAGGATTGTATTCTCGTGTTTTGAGAGAATTATAAAACGCTTCTTTTGTTGTGAAACACGATCATCAACCTATAATTATTATTTGTTTCATAGAAGTTTTTATTAATTAAATTAGATTCCCGCCCCAGCTTCGCGACAAAGCGGGAATGACTGAGAGTTGGATTGCTTCATTTCACTCGCAATGACTTAGATGTCACACTTTATTCGCAATAACTTTATTTCTTTTTTAAAATATGTGTTCTGATAATTGCTCCTAGAGCGAAAAATGTAAAAATAATATCTACTCAGCTGATAATTGAAAAAAATAGAGAACATCCCAAAAGAATTCAGATTTTTTTTCGGTTGTTTAGTTTGTTTTGACTACCTCGTCTTTCTATCAAAAAATTAGTATAGAAATAAACGTTGAGAAGTTTTGCTAACATAATCAATGTAATAAATATCATTATAGCAAGCAATGAAAAAGGAATTCAGATTATTGTTATTGCCAAAGGTATTGATATTATAGGAAGAGCTATATAAATTAAAACACCAAATCTCAATGATTCTCGAGGTTGTTTTTTGAGTGTTGATAATGAAGGTTTGATGTATTGATGAGCAGTGAAAAGAAGAATAAGACCAAAAATCACTAGAAATGCTAGTCTAAATCACGTAAAACTGCTAAACATTCCCAAGATTTCTTTTTTGTTGTTAAATGACTCTTGTTTAAATGTTATTTGTCATGATACGATTTGTTCTAATGAATCATTTTTGTTTGGACTTTCGTAATAAAGATTTCCAAGAATTTTTGCACCGGTTTCTAATTTTATTTTATCAGCTTTTAGTGTAGTATCTCATTTGATGGTTCATTGTAAAATAATTTCTTTTGCAGTTAAACTTATATTGTTTGCAATACCTGCAAAATTTATTTTACCACCAACTATTTTGGTTTCTCATTGGATATTTGATCTTTCTTTTATGTTGATTTCTCCTCAAGCAAGAAGTAAATCTTTTTGTATAATACTTTCTATTATAATTTCTCATCAAATTATTCTTGCAGATTCTCAAATGTTCCCGTTGATAAATAATTCACCTCAAGCAATTAGTAAATCATTATTAATATCTCCGTTGATAACAATTTTACCACCAGCGATAACTAGATCACCATTGGTTGTTGTATTGAGATTTATATTTCCTCATGCAACATAATAATCGTCTTGGATAGGTGTAGTAAGATTGAGATTTTCTCCAACATCTGCTTTGAATGCAAAGCTGCTGAGAGGTGTAAAAATTGCTAGTGTTAGGATTAAAGAAAAAAGTTTTTTCATGGTAATAAGTAAGAGGTAAAATAGATACTTAGTTTAGATTCCGACTCCAAATGGCAAGGCTGAAATTACATTAGGGATTTAGATGGATTGCCACGCTGATGCTCGCAATGATTTAGATTATAATTCTTCATCCTGCGGTTTTTTCTATTTTTCATAATTTGAGGAGTAGTGGTTCTACGTCTTCTTCGACAGCTTTTTCATTGATTCATAGTTGTACTGAGATGGTTTTGATACCAAGTGGTCTGTCGGCGTTACGAAGGATTTCAAGATATTTTGCATGTAGAGGAGTCATTCCTCATTCGTCGATTTTGCTATGGAGCAAGAATGCATCGAGACATATTTGATTTATGATTTTGTGATTGGTTTGCGTAATAGCAAAATCTCTAAGTTTGATGCAAAGGTTGTGGATTTCGCGGGGAACTGCGTCAACTTTGGCAGCGATAGCTGAGAGGATGGAAGGGGCGAAATCCACCGCGTATTGTCTAAGATACTTTTCTATTATTATTTGTTTTTCCTTTGAATCATATTCCATAAAATGAAAATTATATACAAACCTATTTTTGATCGGTTGTGAAAGTGATTCAGATTTTGTTGTTGCCCCAATTAAGGTGAAAGGATTGATAGGAATTCTGACATTTCATCATTCGGGCATAACCATATCGATGACAAAATCTTCCATAGCGATATAAAGTACTTCCTCGATGTTTGGTTTGAGTCTATGGATTTCGTCGATAAAAAGTATATCTCATTGTTCCAATGAATTTAGTATACTGATAATTTCTGCAGGTTTTGTGATTGCATAACCAGTAACTGCTTTGATTCCAACGCCAGATTGTTTGGCAATAATATTTGCCATGGTTGTTTTTCCAAAGCCACTTGGTCCAGAAAATAGAATATGTCAAACGTGAGATTTTCTTTTTTTACCGCTTTCGATAGCTGTTTTTAGTACGTTTTTGATATGTTCTTGTCAGATGAATTCATCAAAAGATAACGGTCTGTGTGTTCCGTTTATGTTGAGAAGTTTTTCAGTGTTGATTTTTTTGATTTCCATAGATTACATATTGGCATAGATAAATAGTATAATAGTGGCGTAGATAAATAGCATAATAGTGATTCTATTTCTCTATATTTCTATTTTTCTTTGGATCTTTATCTAATTTTTCTTAATTTGATAGTAAGCGGTAGTATTTGGTACTTGTGATATTGTATAATTTGTTGTGTCTATTCTAGCTGTTCATTCCAAAATAATTCTATTGCTTACGATAAAATTTATTGTTCCTATTTTTTGATCAGTACCAATATCATAAACGTCTCAATACCATACAAAATTTTTACTAAAATATGTTTCTGTTGATGTTTTTATAACCTTGTATTTTGCGTTAAATATTTCTATATATCAAATATCGAAATTTGTATTTTGAAGTAAGTTAGTATCAATAAAAATATCAGCCTTAATAGCTTCTGGTGTTTCTCAAGAAAATAATCATCAAGTTGTTTGTATTGTTCATGAAACTGTATTGAAAATCATATTTTCCAATGTGTTTGTGTTGAGATTATTGATTAATTGAAATTTAACTCTAAATCTATAAAGGAACAAGGCTACCTCATATCTAGTAATTGGGCTATCAAATGTAATAGCATCAGCAGGTCCTACAATACCCATATCCAATGCTTTTTGATAATAAGATGTCCATCGAGGGTTTTTGGTTTCATCAAGTTTTTTTCCTTCAACTAATCTGATTAGAGCGGTAATAAATTGTCCTTTTGTTAATGTTGTTTTTGGGTCAAAAATTTGGTTTCATCATTTGAGAATATCCATCTTACATACGTTTTGTATGTGTGAAGTTAATGTTTGGTCTGCTTTTGATAAATCCTTAAATTGGCACTCTGTTGGTAATGTTCAAATTAATTTTTCTTGTGAGAAATCAAATGTTTTTGCGAAAATATCAAATATTTTTGCCGATTGTTCTCTAGTTAAAACTTCAAATGGTTTATATTCTCATATTGTTGAAAAACTTGTGAGTCAATTATCATGCATCCATCTGATTGCTTCTTGAAGTTCTGGATCATTTTCTACACTGATAGAATTTGCTATTGCAGAAAATTTTTGAGCAAGCTCTGATGATGTTTCTGTCTCTGTTTGAGGCGTAGTTGATCACGTCTGTACGATTCCTGTCAAATTTTGTAATGTTTGTTGTGATTGTAGTTTGAGAGATGCGTCGTTTGCAATGGTTTGTAATCTGTAGATATATAGGGCTATTTCGTATCTTGATATTTCTTTTTCAAATCAATTATTCTCAAGGGTTGTTAAACCAAGAGCTCTTCATTTTATATAATAATCAGACCATCGTGGGTGTTGGTCTTCAAAAGATGCTTTTCATTCGAACATTCTAATTAAAATTGCCATTGCTTCAGGTCTTGTTAATTCTTTTTGAGCCATATAATTGTTGTTGAATCATTTGATAATTCCTCGTTGACATACATTTTGGATAAAAGGCACTAATTCTGGATTGAAAATTCATTTGTCTTTGAAATCACAGTTAGTGTTTTTTGTTTCTTTTGTGTATCAAAGTACATTATAAGCTTCTGAAAACATTTTTGCAGCTTCTTCTCTAGTAAGGGGGTCATACATTCTATATTCTGTTTTGTTGTCATATTTAGTTAATCCGTTGGCATACATCCAAGAAAGAGCACGCTCAAATTCTGTTCACGTGGTATTTAGTGTTGTTGTAGTAACTATTCCAGTATTTGTTGTTCAAGTTTGTGTTATTCAGCTTTGAGTTGTTCCCGTTTGTATAGTTCAAGTGTTTGTTGCTCATGTGTTTAGAACTACTCATGTAACTGTAATAGTTTTTGTTACAGGATCTATAATTATTTGAGCCTCAGCATTTGCTTTATTTTGTATTACTCATAATGTTATAAAAGTTAAGATAGCGGCAAGAATAATTTTTTTTGTCATTTGTTTTTGAAAAACGAATAAAATTTATCATTTTTAGAATAGTTTTTATGTGCTTATTTTCAAGACTAATCAGTTGTTAATGTATTGATTTAAGTTCTTTTGTCAAACAAAAGATTGACTACAAAAAAAGCCCCTTTTGGGGCTTGGTATTTAGAATACTATGCCAATAAAATTGGCAGAATTTTTTTTTGGAAATTTTTCTTTGGGGATTATTTTTATGTTTTGTCCCCATTTTCGCATTATTTTAAATGCGTCATCCTCACTTGGAAAGTTAGATAAACTTTTAATGAAGATAATTTCCTTTGCAGAGAGTCCTTTCGTATAAGAACTAAAACTGGATTCTGTAGATTCGTTGATTTTGTACCTACTTGTTTTTACTACAGGAATTTGATCCAATGCGCCTCTGGATTTTATTTCTCCAAAGTCAGCTTCAGATATTCTAACAGGACTGCTCTCTAAAATAAAAAAATCTGTTCTCATAATTTTAGTTTTTTTTGATTACATTGTTTTTTAATTAAAATTAATTTAATGTCAAGTTGTTTGTTTTTTTATTTTCCTTTGAAATTCTTTTTGGAAACGCTACATATTTGTAAATGATTTACTTTTAATATTGTTTTTATGAAAAAAAGAATTCTTACTTGAATTAAACCTACAGATAGTCAAATCCATATTTGAAATTATTTTGGTGCAGTTAAACCTATGATAGATTTGTCAAAAGAATTTCCTGATGCAGAGTCTTTCTTGTTTTTGGCAATAATGCATAGTTTGACAGCTTTGCATGATGGTAAAGCAATTCATGAAAATAGTCTGAATGTTTTGAAAATTTATATGGCTTGTGGCGTGGATCTTAGTAAATTTGTAATTTATAATCCTGCTGATGTTCCTGCTCATGCTCAACTTAGTTGGGTACTTGGATGTATAACTCATATGGGATTTATGGAACGTATGCATTCGTATAAAGAAGCTTTGGACAAAGGTAAGGCAAAAGAAATTAGTGTAGGAGTTTTTACTTATCCAATTTTGATGGCAGCAGACATTTTGCTTTATGATGCTGATGTGGTGCCAGTTGGTCAAGATCAAAAACAACATGTAGAATACGCTAGAGATATAGCACAAAAATTTAATAATTTATTTGGTGAAACTTTTAAATTGCCTGAACCGTATATCAAACCTGAGGTTGGTACAATAATTTGAATAGATTGACGCAAAATGTCCAAATCATACAATAATTATATCTGACTTTTGGATGATGAAAAACAAGTTCTCAAGAGAGTTAAACAAATCGCTACAGACACCAAAACAGTAGAAGAACCAAAAGATCCTGACCAATGTAATGTATATGCTATTTGTAAATTGTTTTTAACCTCAGATGAAGATACAGCTTTGAGAGAAAAATATCAAGCTGGATGACTTAGTTATAAAGAAGCAAAAGAATATTTATACGAAAAAATTATGGCTTTTTTGAGTCCTATTCAAGAGCGTTATGCACAGATTAGTGATCAAGAAATTATTGATTTGATGAAAAAAAATGCTGTATATGTAAATGAATTGGCAAACAAAAAAATTGCTGAAGTTTACAAGAAAGTTGGATTTACTTTGTAATATTGCAAATGACAGAAGAAAAAGAGGTGGATTTCAGTGTTATGGGTGCTGATCAATGGAGTGAAACTGACAAAAAAATAAGTCAGATTAAAAATATTCTCAAAGAAGAATGAGTAGAAAACGATCCGGAATTGTTGGAAGCTTTTGATGAAGCGATAAAAGATGCGCTAAATGATAATTAATTTATAT
>Ga0334898_1003117_pt1 | contig 13892 bp, 11 predicted proteins | sample GraSluR3_MG_10_FD_207228 | JGI IMG/M metagenome (GOLD analysis project Ga0334898, IMG submission 207228) | Sludge microbial communities from methane-producing bioreactor in Wageningen University, Netherlands - Granular Sludge_3_08-R3 | ecosystem: Engineered > Bioreactor > Anaerobic >... | reverse complement strand
TCATATTCATAGAATCCCACTTAGAATTACGAAGGTGATTAAAGTGCAACATAGTAATAAAAGTAAAACTAATCGCCGCTCAGTTAAAACTGAGTTATTGAATGCTTGAGCGGTATGAGGTGAAAGTCTCACGTACCGTTCTTAGGCGAGAAAGGGGCAGTGATGCCCCCGACTTAGCCGACTTTTCACAAGGGCGAAATTTATTTTTTAGAAAATTTGATCTTGTGAGCTTTTATTTTATACAATATTTACCACTTCATTATTATAAGCATTTACAAAAAACTGTCCACCCCGTCAACCTTCGGTTGCCACCCCTCAAGAGGGGAATTAATTTCAAATACTTGTTTTAGAGGCTTTTCTAACCAACTATATATTATTTTGGAGGTTTTTATGAAAGGGAAATTGATTATAATTGAAAGTGGCTCTGATGCTAGCGGAAAACAGACACAAACAGAGAAACTTTTTGAAAGATTAAAAAATGAAGGAAAAAATGTTAAGAAAATTACTTTTCCTAATTATAAGAGTGATTCTTCATCATTAATTAAAATGTATTTAAATGGAGATTTTGGAAAAGATCCTTCTGATGTTAACCCTTATGTTTCTTCGACTTTTTTTGCTGTTGATAGATTTGCTTCTTACAAAACTGAATGGGAAAATTTCTATTTAAATGGTGGAATAGTAATTTCAGATAGGTATACTACTTCTAATATGGTTCATCAAGCTGCAAAATTAAATGATGTTGAAAAAGAGAAATTTTTAAATTGGCTATGGAATTTGGAGTTCATTCTTTACGGTCTTCCTATACCTGATTTAGTTATTTTTCTTGACATGCTACCAGAATTAAGCCAAAAGCTTTTAAAAAACAGACTAAATAAAATTGATGGCAATGAAAAAAAAGATATCCATGAAAATAATGAAGAATATTTAAAAAAATCTTATGAAAACTCTTTAAAAATTGCTGATAAATATTCTTGGAAAAAGTTAAAGTGTTATGAAGATTTAAGAATGAAATCGATTGATGAAATTCATGAGCAGATTTATGATTTTGTAAAAAATATTTTATAAAATATATTTTAATGGAGGGATTTTTAATGAGAGTGCGAATTGCTGTTTCTCAATTGAATCAAACTGTAGGAGATTACGAAAAAAATTATAATAATATGAAAAATCATATTGAACAAGCCTATGAAAACGAAGCCGATATTATTTTGTTTCCTGAATTATCATTAAATGGATATCCTCCAGAAGATTTGATTTTAAAAACAAGTTTTTTAGATGATTCACAAAAATATATAGATAAAATAATTCAGTTTTCAAAAAATAAAAATATGAAAATAGTTTTTGGAGCAATTGATTGGGACGTTGAAACTTATAATAGTGCTTTTACTGTTTTTAACGGACAATTACTAGATAAATTTAGAAAAATGTTTCTTCCTAACTATTCTGTTTTTGATGAAAAAAGATATTTTATAAGAGGCAGAAAACCCTTCATGTTTGAAATGAATAAAATAAAAATAGGTGTAACTGTTTGTGAAGATTTATGGGTTCCTAATGGTCCTGCACTTGCATATTCTAAAAGTGGAGCAAATATCATTTTAAATTTATCTGCTTCTCCATATAGCAAATCAAAACATTTATCAAGAACTCAAATGGTAAAATCAAGAGCATCTGAACTTTCTAGTTGGATAGTTTATTCTAATTTAGTAGGTGGACAAGATGAAGTTGTATTTGATGGTGGAAGTCTTGTTGCAAACCCTTATGGAGAAATTGCGCTTCAAGCCCCTCTTTTTGAAGAAGGTCTTTTCACTATAGATATTGACCCTTACGAAGCAACAAGAGCAAATTTGAGAGAAGGGAAAAGAAAACATTATTCAGAAAGTATTTATGAAGATGTTGAGAGTTTAAAAATTGATCATATTTTTACAAAAAAGACTAGAATAACTCCTGTGATAAAAGAATATCAAGATGTTTATGAACAGCTATATCTTTCAATCAAAATTGGTTTGAAAGATTATATGCATAAAAACGGATTCAAAAAAGCATTAGTCGGATTGAGCGGAGGCCTTGATTCTGCAATTGTTGCTGCAATTGCTTCGGAAGCTTTGGGTTCAGAAAACGTTTTAGGTGTTTTAATGCCTTCTAAATTCACTTCAGAAGAAAGCATTCGTGATGCTTTAAAACTTGCTGAAAATTTAAAAATAAAAACTAAAAAAATTTCGATAAATAACATGTTTAATTTATTTTTAGATGAACTTAAAGAACATTTTGAAGATAAAGAAGAAGATATTACAGAAGAAAATTTACAAGCAAGAATTAGAGGCAATATTCTTATGGCTCTTTCAAATAAATTTGGTTATATGGTTTTAGCAACGTCTAATAAAAGCGAATCAGCTACAGGCTATTCAACTCTTTACGGAGATATGGTTGGTGGATTTTCTCCAATTAAAGATTTGTATAAAACTGAAGCTTATAAAGTGGCCAGAAAATATAATGAGTTGAAAGGTACGGATGTAATTCCCGAAAATATTTTAAATAAAGCTCCTTCTGCAGAATTAAAATTTAATCAGACAGATCAGGATACTTTACCTCCTTACGAACTTTTAGACGAAATATTATTCCGATATATAGAAAGAGAAATGTCTATTGACGAATTGATTGAATCAGGTTATGAAAAAGATATGATTAAAAAAATTATTAAAATGGTAGATAATAATGAATATAAAAGAAGACAATCTGCACCGGGAATTAAATTAACTGAAAGAAATTTTGGAAAAGATAGAAGATTGCCTTTAACAAATGGATATAAAATATGGGAGAAATATTAATTCTAGTATGATTAAAAAAATTTTAGTTTTTGTTTATATATTTTTTTCGATTTCTATTTTTACAATAAGTGTAAAAAGGTTAGAAGATGTTGATTATTCAGAATATAACTTTTATAAAAATGCTTATAATCTGATAAAAAATTCTTTTAACAAACCTTGGATGCCTATCAATGAAATCGTAGGCAGATTGGTTACTGGTGTTGAATTAACTTATAGAAAAGAAAAATTTATAACTCAATCACAAGTTGCTGAAATAAATTCTGAATTAGAACCAGCTGATATACTTTTAAGAAGACTTAATTGGCAGATGACAAATATATTGATAACAGGTTTTTGGAAACATTCTGGAGTTTATTTGTCTAACCTTGAAAATTTAGATTTATATTTTAAAGACTTGGAAATATTAAACGGTGAAAAATTCAGCGATTATTTAAAAAGAGAAAATTATGACGCTTATTTAAACCTCAAAAGCGAGGAAAGCCTTATTATTGAAGGTATTCACGAAGGCATTGTAATAAAACCTGTCGAAAACATAGCTTTATCAGATGGTTTTGCCGCTTTAAGACCTATTTTATCTAAAGAAGAAAAATTTCTTATAATAATGAATTCATTTTCTTATTTAGGAAGAGGTTATGATTATGGGTTTGATATAAGAACAAAGGAATATCTCACCTGCTCTGAATTAATTTATCATTCTTTTAATAATGTGATTGAAGGATTCTTTGAAAACAGTTATTTATTAAATGTTCCTACATTTTCTCCTATGGATATTTTAGAAAAGTTCTATGAAGAATCAAAAAGTGAAGATGTTGAACCTTCTTTAAAATTTATTTTATTTTATGATACTTCTGAAAAAAATGCCGAAGCCTTTAAATCTACAGAAGAAGAATTTTTAGAAACACTTTACAGAAATCAATTATATTATTTTTTTAACTGATAAAAAATAAAAGCCGGTTTTCCGGCTTTTATTTTATTAAATTGTTTAACAAAGAGGTTAATGAAATTATTAATAATAAAGAATATCCTATAAAAGGTGCTACTTTTTGTATTTTATCTAGAAATTTACTTTTCATAATTCTTTCGATTTTATTTACTGCAAATTGTGTTAAAAAGCCACTCATAATAACTGTTATTGAAATTCCTAAACTTGTGAAAAATGCTGTTAATATTCCAAATAAAATCATATCAAGCGATAATGAAATTAACAAAACTAACATTATTCCAGGGCACGGAACTAATCCTATTGATGTCGCTACAACAAATAGATTTTTTTTACTTTTATTCTCATTATTTTTAATAAATAATATTTTTACGAGCATATATAATGAAATTATTAAAATCAAAAAATTACCGAATATTTGAATTATTTTTGTGTTGGAATCCACATCAATTAAATATAAAATACTAATAAATCCATAATAAGCTACAAAGAAAAATATTGTTGTCATAATAAATTGGGTTAATGAAAATAATCCTCCAAACATGACACTTTTTATATATTTAGAATCTTCTGTAATGAAATAGCTCATAGCTACAGTTTTTCCATGGCCTGGACCTATTCCATGAATTAATCCATAAAAAAAGGCTAAAAATAATATTAGAATAACATAAAATAATGATTTTTCATCTTTAAAAGATTCTATTATTTCGACAAATCTATCCATAATATTATTTTGAATTCTAAAAATATCTATTTTGCTATTTTTCTGGGAAGAAAATAAAATATTTTCAGCTTGTTTTGCTATATCTTCTTCTATTATTTCTTCTTCTATTAATTCATCAGTTTCTTTAAATTCTTTTATTATTTCTTCTTCATATAAAGAAATAGGATTAATGTTTTTTATGCTAAAAATATATTTTTCTACTGGAACATATTCTAAATAAAAAACTTTATTTGTATCGAAAGATTCTACTACATTAATAATCAAATCTTCAGAATTATTATTAACCATAAAGTTAGTTAAATCATTGTTGACTTTTGAATAAAATGATGTATCTGTAAAATAAAAAGTCAATTCTGTTTTTTCATAAATAAATTCTATATTTAAAGGAACCGTAAAATTAAAAATAACAACGTTGTTCGGAATCCTTCTTACAGTAAATTTTTCTGGAGAAATATTTTCAAATTTCTCTTCATTAATATATAATTCAACAAAATAATCAAAATTTGACAATCTATGAAATATTACTTCTTCAATTTCATCTATTTCTTCTTGAGAAAACTCATTTTTTTCAAATTCTGAAAAAACTTCTATATACAAATAACTTGTGGAACGATCAAATTTCCACTCTATATCAATAGATTCTAAAAAATTTTCTTTAAAATTAAAATTTACTTTATTTTCTATGAAAATATGTGGATGAGAAAATATATTAACTGATAAAAAAAATATTAAAAGCATTAAAACTAATTTTTTCATAAACACCTCTTTTCACTTTTTTTCCAATAATATCTTATATACAATAAATATAAGTTTAAAAAAATTTTTTGAAGGGATTATTTTAATTGTTATTAACAGCTACTTCCCTGATAATTCTTTTTTTCTCATCAATTTTATTTCATGAAATAAAAAAGTAAAAGTAAGTAAAGATGCAAAGAAATCTGCTATAGGAACTGCCATCCAAATTCCATTTGCTCCAAAGTAATTCGGCAAAATTAAAAGTAATGGAATCAATAATATAGCTTGTCTAGAAGTACTAAGAAGCATTGAGTGTTTCGGTTTCCCAATTGCTTGAAAATGATTGGCCCCAATAATTTGAAATCCTACAAGCGGTAACATAAGCATAAAATATTTCATTGCTCTGACACTTTCTTGAATCAATGACTCTTCTGGAGAAAAAATACGTGCTATTTCATGAGGAAAAACTCTAGTAATTAAAAGCCCTAAAGTTCCTATTAAAGCTGTTGTCAGAATTCCTAAAAATAAAGCCTTTCTAACTCTATCATATTTTTTTGCGCCGTAGTTGAATCCTATAATAGGTTGAACTCCCTGTTTAACTCCTATAATTGGCATCATAACAAAAGTATTAATACTGTTGACTATACCTAATGCCGATACTCCAATTTCTCCACTATATATGATAAGTCTATTATTAAATAGGATTACAATAACGCTTCCCAATATTTGAATTGAAAATGGTGGTAATCCTAATGCCAATATTTTTTTTACCGTTTCAAAATCAAGCTTCATATTTTTTACTGTTATTTTCAATACACTTTTTCCATTAAAAAAATATCTTAAAACCCAAAATGTGGACACAGATAGAGAAATAATAGTAGCTAACGCTGCTCCTTTTATACCCATCTTAAAAACAACGATAAAAAGTGCATCAAGAATAATATTCAAAATACCGCCAATAAGCATTGTTATCATTGCTATTCTTGGATTGCCTTCTCCTCTAATAAAATTATTCATTCCTAAGCTCAAAGCTTGAAAAACAGCTCCTATAAGTATGATTTGAAGATATTGAGATGCATAAGGCATTATTTCTTCTGTAGCCCCAAAAGAGATCAACATAGGTTTTAAAAATATAAGTCCTAATATTGTCAATATCAAAGGAATTATTATTAACAAAGAAAAAGCATTAGAAATTATTTTATCAGCTTCTTCTTTTTTTCCTTCTCCTAATTTTATTGATACTAAAGATGTTCCTCCAAAACCTATCAACATTCCAAATCCCATTAATATAAGCATTATGGGAAATCCTATAGTTAATCCGGCCAACGCCATCGACCCTATAACATTTCCAATGAAAATTCTATCTACTATATTATAAATCGAATTAACTAGCATTCCCACCACTGCTGGCAATGAAAATCTAAATAAAAGTTTACCCAGATTTTCTGTTCCCATCAAATTTGTTTTGTTCATACTTCACCTCATACGGTATTTTTAAATCTGTATAATTAGTAATTACTAATTATTTAATTCAAAAAATAATCTCTCAATACTTTTCATTTTTATTTACCAAATGACTGGGTTTGCCTTTCTCTAAAAAACTTATTATATTTTCAAAAGTTCCATCAATACTTCCTTCAACTGCTTCTATATTATATCCTGCAACATGAGGGGATAACAATACATTTTCTAAAAGGTGTATTGGATAATTTGATGGGAGAACAAGCTTTTTCTCGTTTGTAGGGTAATTATACCAAACATCACCAGCAAATCCTTTTAAAAATTTGTTCTCAAGCGATTCATATAAATCTTTTTCTTTTATTATAGGGCCTCTACCAATATTAATTAAAAACTTATTTGACATTTTATTTAAATATTTTTCATCAATAATTCCTTCAGTTTTATCTGTCAATGGAAGGCAAATAAAAATAATATCGCTGTTTTCAAAAACTTCTTCTAAATTATTTGTTATTTTATCTATATTTTTAGGTGGTAATACATCTAAATTTCTTTTATAACCTATTACTTCACAATCAAATGCTTTTAATAGCTTTGCTAAATTTATCCCTATCGAACCTAACCCTAATATTCCACATTTTTTTTCAAACATACTTGTCCAAGTTTTTTTAGCACTTTCATGTACTGTAAAACCATGCCATTTTCCAACTTTTAAATCTTCATGATAACTTTGAATTTTTCCCATAAGAGCTAACGCAAGAGAAAAAGCTCTTTCAGCAACATATTTTCCATTTCCGTGAGAGTTAGATATCATAACCTCTCTTTCAAATAATGGTTTTAAATCTAAATTGTTTACTCCTGCAAAAGGCACAAAAACTATTTTTAATTTTTTACATAAATTAATATATTTTTCTTCTAAATAACCATTAACTATACCATCAGCTGTTTTTAATTCATTTATAAAGTTTTCATCTGTTTTTGAAATTTCTATAAATTCATGGTTTGGAAATTTTAATTTCAATTCTTTTAATCTCTCTTTCAAATATTGACTGTTCTGATCCACAAATAATATTTTCATTTTTACCTCCATATATTTTGTATTCATTATTTCATAATTATTTTTTAACACACTCCATCATATTATATGATACAATAGTTAGTATAACGTATCTTTTTTTGGAGGTGAATTTTTTGAAACAAGAAAGAAGACTTAGCAATACTAAAGTTGATGTTTTTAATAACCCTATATGGAAATCTCTCATTCTTCTTGCTTGGCCTATAATTATAAGTAACCTTTTACAGACTATTTATAATTTGACTGATGCATTTTTTTTAGGAAAATTAGGACCACAAGAGTTTTCAGCTCCTACGGTTTCTTTTCCTATAATTTTTGTTTTTATATCTTTAGCGAGCGGTTTTTCTCATGCTGGTGCTTCTATGGTTGCACAATATACTGGCATGAAAAACAAAAAAGCTGCTGAAAAAGCTGCGGCTCAAACAATTTTGACAGTAGGAGTTGTTGCAACTGGTATAATGATTTTTGGTTACATTTTTGCGGGAAGATTTTTATCTCTAATGAGCGTAACTCCTGACATCTATAATTATGCTCTTACTTATTTAAGGATTATAATTATTTCACTACCTTTCACTTTTTTAACAGAATTGCTTGGCGGAATATTTAGAGGTTGGGGAAATTCTTATATCGCTTTGAGGTTTAATTTTATTGCCATAATAATGAATATTATCCTTGATCCTCTTTTAATTTTTGGTTTAGGTCTTGGAGTATATGGTGCTGCTGTTGCAACATTGATTTCAAGAGGAACTATGTCTATAATCTTTTTAACAATTATTATAAAAGGTAAATTAGGTTTTAGAATTCATTTAAAAGATTTTTTGCCGGATTTCTCGTTTATAAAAAAAGTTTTAACTATAGGATTGCCATCTTCTTTAGGTCAATCTGTAACTGCTTTTGGTTTTACTGTTATAATTGGTGTTGTTTCAAGATTTGGAGCAGAAGTTATCAGCGGTTATGGCGTAGGAAATAGGATAACTTCTATGATTGTCATGTTCGCAATTGGAATTTCTTTAGCTTCTTCTTCAATGGTCGCACAATTCGTAGGTGCTGGAGAAACAAAAAAAGCTAGCAAAACTATTAAAACAGCTGCTGCTTTTACATTTTTTTCTGTTTCATTTTTCTCAGTATTGTTATTTTTCTTTGGTCATAATGTAACGAGGTTCTTTATTAATGACCCTAAAGTAATAGAAATAGGTGGAATATTTTTTAGTTTAATTTCATTTTCTCTTCCTTTTTTTGCTACAATGTCTGTTTTTCTTGAAGCTTTAAGAGGAACAGGACACACTATTCAATCTACGATAGTTGATTTAACTCGTTTATGGTGTGTAAGAGTACCTTTAGTTTTAGTTTTATCTAACCTCTACGGGTTTCATGGAATATTTTATGCAATGATAATAAGTAATATTGCCGCTTTAATAATAGCCTTAATATTTTTTAATGTGGGTAGTTGGAAAAAGAAAACTGTTCATACACTTTCAGAAGAATGCATTTAAAAATTTAGTTTTTCTTTTAAACCGCTTAAATAATTTCTGCCTACTTTTAAAATTGTTTTTTGTTTATCTGAAAGTTCTACAATATATTCTCTCATAAATATTTTTTGAAGTTTTTTTATTTTTTCTATTGATACAATATAACTTTTATGTATTCTTATAAAATAATTTGAATCCATTTGTTCTTCAATTTTTTTTAAACTTGAGTCATAAAAATATTCTTTGTCATTGGTACATAAAAAAGTATATTTTTCTTGTGCTTTAAAATAATAAATTTCTTCTTGCGGGATGACTATTATGTCATCCTTATCTTTTATTGAGTATCTTTTCACACCATTTTCGCCTTTCATATATTTTTGAATAGTATCGAGCATGTTATCATTAATTTTTATATTTTTTTCAAAAGCCTTTTCTACTGCAATTTTTAATCTATCAACAGTAGTTGGTTTTAAAATATAATCTATTGCGTTTTCTTCAAACGCCTTAACCGCATAGTTATCGTATGCGGTAACAAATATTACAAGAGGTTTATAAGTGATTTCTTTTAAAACTTCAAAACCATTTTTTATTGGTATGTTTATATCTAAAAATAGTAAATCTGGTTCAAGTTTTTCAATAACTTGAATAGCTTCTTCACCATCTACTGCTTCTCCTATTAATTCAAGATTTTCAAAATTTGATATCAATTTTTTCATTCTTGACATTGAATGCGGCTCATCTTCAACAATAACACATTTCATATTCATGGTTTGCCCCCCTATAATGTTTTTTCAAAAGGAATAATCATTGTAGCAATTACTCCACCTTCAGGATTATCTTTAAACTTTAATATTTTATCGTCTTTAAAAATTATTGATAATCTTTCAATAACACTTTTCACACCAAAACCAAATTTAAAATCTTTATTTTTAAAACCTATTCCAGTATCAGATATTTCTATATATATAATTTCACCAATTTTTTCTACTTTTAAAGTTATATTTCCTCCCTCTTTTTTCTTTGCAATTCCATGTATAATAGAATTTTCAACTATTGGTTCTATTATAAGAGGTGGAATTTTTATGTTTTCTATTCCCTTATCAACATAAATTAAATAATCTAATCTTTCTTCTAATCTTATTTTTTCGATTTCGAGATATTGTCTTATAAGATTTATTTCTTCTTTTAATGTATACGCTTCAACTTCTTCAGAAGAATATAATATTTTTCTGTAAAGATTAGAAAGATTTATAACTACTTTTTCAGCTTTTACTGGATCGGTATAAACAAGATCTAAAATTGTATTTAATGTATTAAATAAAAAATGCGGATTAATTTTCGACTGAAGTGCTGCGAGTTCTGATTTTAATTGAAGATTTTTAAGATTTTCATTTTCTTTAATTTTGAATTCTATATCATTTTTTATCTTTTTATATATAACAAAAAGAAAAAATGATACTAAAAATAAAATTAAATTTAATGAAACTAATAATCCTTGAAATTCTTGTGGAAAATATATAAAAGTAAAAGGAAAAAACACGCTAGATGCTCTAAAAGCTAATTCAGCCCCACTAAAAAAAGAAACTGCAACTACAAGTATTGTCAAAATTATTCTTATCATTTTTACTTCTACATGCCTTAAAAAATAATAGTTAAAAAAAGAGTAAATTATATAATATGTAAAACCTATACAATTTGAAAAAATCGCAGCTATAGCTATATTGAAACTAAAATTATGTAATGTCCCACTAAAGAAAAGTATTATAAGCGATATAGCTATAACAGATATTTGATTTATTATAAATATTTTTAAAAAAACTTTGAATTTAAACATAATCATTCAACCTTTTAATTTTAATTATTTCTATCTTAAATAAGAAAGCATATATCTTGCTTCACTTACAAAAAATAAATCACAGTTAGTTTCAATTATAGTTTCAAGAAGTTCTATAGTTTTATTAATTTTTCTCTCTCTTTCGTATGATTTAGCAAGTTTAAATCTTGCTTTACATACGGAAATCATCTCTAAAGGGGCTTCTAAATTTTCTAATCTAAAAATTATGTATTCATAATCATTTATTGCCGTTTCTGTACAGAAATCAAATTCTGTCATAATATAGCATGTCTCCGCCCTTATAAACCTAAATAACAAATTATCACTATCTTTTTCGATAACTTTTTTCATGTCTGAAACTCCAGTTAAAACATACCACATTCTTGCTGGCGGAAACCACATATACCCCCCTAATAAAGTCAAAACACTTCCGTATCTAAGATCAATTTCCGGATTTTGTCTTTTTTCCCGTTTGGCTTTTTCAAAAAGAATTTTAGCTCTTTTTAATGCATCATGATTTCCTTCAAGCCCTATATCATGATATATGATGCCAAGATCCACAAGAGTTTCATAATTATTAGGAAAATTTTCTAAAGCCTCTTCTAAAATTGTTATCCTATTTATTAATTTTTGATAATAATCTTCATCCAAATTTTGTTCAATTTTATATGCTTCTGAAAAAATAGTAGTACCAAATATTAATATTAAAAGCACAAAAAAGCTAATTTTCATCAATATCACCCCAAAATAATTTATCATATCAATTATACACAATTTTTTTAAACTAATATTGCATTTTGATAAAATTAACTTCTCTAAAATATTTAGAAGGTAATTAAAAAATTATTTAAAATATTAATTTTATTAAATATACTATTTAAAATATTTATTTTTTAGATAATAAAATAAATTTCATTTGACTTTTTTAATTTAAAATGGTATAATTTTATAAAAATATTTATTTTCATTTTAAAATATTGGAGGTGTAATTATGAAAAGTTTATTTTTAATTAAAGAAGGTTCTTTTGAAAATTTGGAAACGATAAAAATTAAATCCGTTATTTCTGAAGTTATATTTTATAAAGGTGATAAAAATAAATTTGAGTACTATTCTAATTCAGACGATTTTAATGGCTCCATAAACATCAACACAGAAAATAATACTTTTTCTTTCACAGAATATTTCCGAACTCCTTTTACTGATAATTTTAATTTAAAAAATGTTTTAAAAATTTATTTAAGTTATATTCCTGAAAATTTATTCATTACAGAAAAAGCAGGAAAAATTGATTTAGAAAATTTTGAATCTTCTAAAATTATTGAAATCAAATTATTAGCAGGGAGTGTTAAAGGAAAGTTTTTAAAAACAAAAGATTTTAGTCTAGATATGAAAGCGGGAGATATAAATTTTGAAAATATTGAAAGTTCTTTTTTTTCAACAAATATAAAAGCGGGTAGCTTTAAAGTTTCCGAAATTAATTCTAAGAAAATTTTTCTTGATGGAAGTGCTGGAGAGTTCCGTATAAAAAAAATTATTTCTAAAACTTTTGAAACAAATCAAAAAGCCGCTGAAATATCTTTAGATGAACTAAATACTGAAGACTTTGACTTGAATTGTGCTGCAGGAAATATTTTAATTAAATCATGTGATTTTAAATACGGTTCTGCAAAAGTTAGTCTTGGAAATTTAAAAATTGGTATAGGTAAAAATAATATAAAAATATCTTCTAGGGTTAGTCTGGGGAACATAAAATTATTCGGAGAAAATCAACAGAACCATTCAGAATTAATTTTTGGAGAAGGTAATAAAAAATTAAAACTTGATGTTAGTTTAGGAAATATTGAAGTTTATTAAAAACAAAGGCATATTTAAATATGCCTTTGTTTTTTATTTGCTTTTTATTACTTTATTTAAAGCATCAGCTAATTTTTTTATTTTCTTTAAATCATCAAGTAAATTATTAGATATATTCTTCATCGTTTCTATTGAAGAACTTATTTCTTCTATATTTGCATTATGTTCTTCAGAAATTGCAGTTAAGTTTTCAATCTTATTATTTACGCTTTCAAAATTTTTATTTATTTCATTCATATGATTATTCTGAGTAATAATTTTTTTATTTAAATCATTATAAGAATTATCTATTTTAGAAAAAGAGTTTATTATATTTTCTGTTACAGTTTTTCCTGAAGTTAAAAAATTACTTATTTGTCCCATTTCTTCTTTTATATCAGAAGATCCTTTTTTTAATTTAGAAGTAATTTCATGAATATTTTTAGCCGTATTTGAACTTTCCTCCGCAAGTTTTCTAATTTCATCTGCAACAACTGCAAATCCTTTACCTGCTTCTCCAGCTCTTGCAGCTTCTATAGCTGCATTCAAAGCCAATAAATTTGTCTGTTCTGAAATACTCGTTATACTTTCTAAAAATTGATATATTTCATCTGTATGCACGTTCATATCCTCAACTGTATTTGAGGCTTCCTGCACTGCATTATCAAGAGAAATTATTTTTTCTTCTAAATCCGATACATCTGTTGTATTTGATTTTATAGAATTCTGTATAATATTTGATTCCTGAAAAACTTCTTTAGAAATAGATGCTGTTTCAGAAATATCTTTTCCTATTTTTGAAGATATTTCTGAAATTTCCATAGTGTTTTTTGATGTTTCGTTAACCCCTATACTTATTTCTTTCGATGATTCATTTAAATTTTCATTTAAATCATTTGAATCTTTTAATGAATTATGAAATAATTCTACGCTTTTTTCAAGTTTTTTAGATGTTTCTGAAATCAAATCCATGCTTAAATTCAATTCTTTTAACAATT
>Ga0334898_1003115_pt1 | contig 13896 bp, 9 predicted proteins | sample GraSluR3_MG_10_FD_207228 | JGI IMG/M metagenome (GOLD analysis project Ga0334898, IMG submission 207228) | Sludge microbial communities from methane-producing bioreactor in Wageningen University, Netherlands - Granular Sludge_3_08-R3 | ecosystem: Engineered > Bioreactor > Anaerobic > Unclassified... | reverse complement strand
AGTTACATCCATATCTGTCCACCAGCCACCATGTTCGTAAAGCAGTTTATAACGAAAAATATCGGAGAAGCCGGCGTAGCTGCCTTTGCCATGACCAAATTGGTTAGAATATTTGTAGCAAAAAACCACATCTCTTGGAATAATATCTGCTGCATTATGAATCACACAGCCTTCCGGAATTTCGGTCTCTATTTCATCGTAAGCCCAAAGATGAAATGTATGTCCGTTTCTCTGAAACGACTTAATAGTAAGTAATTCAGTTGGGGCAAGTTTTTTGCCAATCCAGAGGGCGTGTATGTTTTGGTTATTGCTTTTCATCTATTCATAATTAACAATGCTTTTCCTTCCTTACACAAATTTACAAATTCGTACCATGTACGTACACTTACAATTCTTTTCAATAAATACGAGGGTCTTAAATAGAATTTACTTACAGCTTTACGTTTTAGTTCCAGAAGTTCCTCGTTGCTAAAGGTTTGATTCTTCCATACCGGCATACCAGCAGACGATTCCGCTTCAAGATTTTCAGGATCAACTACTCCCTGTTCAATTGCTCTTTTACGGAATTTAGTGCCAAAACGAGGCGAAACAATATTAAAAGAAGCATAATCAATTGGCAGTTTACGAGCGAGTTCTGCTGTAGCATTAATAGATTCTTTTGTTTCTCCGGGAAATCCCAGCATAAAAAATCCGCATACCTTAATCCCTGCTTTTTTTATTTTCGTGATAGCATTATAAGTTTCTAAAACTTTAATTTTTTTCTTGTGCTTATTAATTAACTCATCGTTTGCCGATTCTATCCCAATCATTAAAGTGTGACAACCAGCCTGTTTCATTTTAGCAAGTAATTCATCATCTAAAACATCTGTACGAGATAATGCTGTCCATGTAAATTTATATGGCAAGTCAATTATTCTGTTAAGAAGTTCAAAACTCCTGTCAATATTAACTCCAAAAGTCTGGTCTCTGATATAAAGTTCTTTAATCCCAAGCTTATTTAACAACTTTAATTCTTCTATTACATCATCAACTGGCCTGAGTTTAAACCCAAGAGTACTTACCGGACAAAATTCGCATAAAAACGGGCATCCAAAATCGGTAAGAATACTAGCAAATGGTTTATGGCGAGCAAAAGGGAAATGATAAGCATTAAAATTAAATTTGTTCCATAATGGCAGGGGAACATTCCACTCACCAGTATCATGTTTTTCATCTCCTTCAATAATACCGCTTGTTGATCGGTAAACTATATTATGAATAATACTATCTGAAGCATTATTCAAATATTTAATAATATCATCAGTTGAAAAGTCAAGTAAAATCGCATCAATGAAAGAATTTTCTTCTAAAGCCTTTTTTCTAAAATCCCTAAAAATATCTCCGGTAGCAATTATTTTACAATCGGGTAAATGTTCAGCCATTTTTCGCATAAAAGAAATATCCTCTTTATAAGAAGGAGCAGAACTTAAAAACAATATTATATTAGGTTTTAAAGAAACAATTTGTTGCTTGCACTGTTCTGCTGAAATTCGCTCGGCAATAGCATCAATTACATGTAATTCGCCCAAATTTGCAAGTCTCCCACTCAAATACACAAGATCAACGGGGTGATAATAATAATTTGCTTTAGATACTTTGGCACAATAATAATCGCGGAAAAACATTTTGCTCCCCGGCGGATTTAAAAGCAGTATAGTATTTTTATTATTTAATACCATTCACTTATGACAAATGCTTAACTGCATTTTCTTGATTTTCAATATTATAAAACTGTTTAATATAATATTGCTTTGTTCTCCCTTGCTGGTGGTATATTCTAATCAGTACTTCGCTTTGGATACCCATAAGAGCCAGAATTACGGTAATTAGTATAAATAAAACAGTTAATAGCAGCATTGGATTGCCTGTCATATCTGTACCCCAAAATATTTTCATTAATATTACAGAAAGTCCTGATAAAAAACCCAAAAACAAACTGATTAATGCAAATCCGCCATATAGATATATTGGCTTTGTACTAAACGATCTCATAAACTGTACAGTAATTAAATCAAGAAGTACTTTAAAAGTCCTATTTAGTCCATAGTGCGATTTTCCATATTTTCGTGGTTTATGATTTACGGGAATCTCAGTAATTTTAGCACCTACCCTTGCAGCAATCACAGGTAAAAACCTGTGCATTTCTCCGTAAATGTATATCTCGTTTAGTATTTCTCTTCGATATGCTTTAAGGGAACACCCAAGATCGTGGATATTTACTTTACTGATTTTTCTAATAATAAAGTTTGCAATTGCAGAAGGTATTTTCTTAAAAAAAAGCTTGTCTTTTCGGTTTTTTCGCCACCCGCTTACCACATCATAACCTTCGTTCAACTTATTAATCAATGCAGGAATATCGGCAGGGTCGTTTTGCAAGTCAGCATCCATAAAGATTATTATATTACCTTTTGCATATTTAATTCCGGCTGACATTGCTGCAGTTTGACCAAAATTTCTCCTGAAACTAATTAGCTTGAAATGAGGCTTATTCTTACATAAGTCTATAAGTAATTGTAATGAACCGTCGGTGCTACCATCGTCAATAAAGATTATTTCAAAATCGTTTGAAATATTATTTAATGCATTTTCCACCTCTACAAGGAGTTCTTTCAAATTATCCCTTTCGTTATGCACAGGAATAATAAGAGATAGCTTATTAGATGAAGATAATTGAGTCATAAATAAAATATTATTATCAGAAAATATTGTAAATATACAAAACTAATTCTATCGGTGGTTATATGTTGTTGATTTAAACCATAACATAGCTATAGGCACAAATCTGAGTATTTATTTACATAAGTTTAAAATCAATAATTTAATCTTATATTTATGGTTTAATATAATTTAGAAAGCTAATAAACGAATGCGAAAAAGACGCATTAGAAACATATTAATCTCATTTGCAGGAATTCATGCTTTATTTTTTCTTTTAATAGTATTTTATTCTGCAAATACAAATTTTGTTGGGGAAGTGAGTATTGTTTCGAATAACGAAATAAATATTACATCTACAACTCCGCTCAACGAAAAGATTAAATTCCAAGCTGCAAAATCAGATACAATTACAATTTTAAACAGGACTTTTAAGGAAATTGAAATCGATACAAATTCAGGTGGTCTATTATTAATTAGCAAAGATCTTTACAAAGACTCAACATATTTAATTGGGGAAACCGTAATTAAATATGAATCAAAACCATACCACCGAGCTAAGGTTCTGGGTATATTGTTGTTTATATTAAACTACACTCCGGCTCTTAAGCTATATATTGGGTTAATATTTCTGATATGTATTTACTTCGTTTTAATAATCATAATATTTAAGGAAAAACGCAGAGCCTTAAAGACAAGAATCTTTAAGTTCATATTACAAAGGAAAAACGAAAACAGAGAAATTAGAAAACCTTTATTAAACCGCCTACAACTTATTTTTGTTGTACTCGGGCTAATTGCAATTATTCCTGCTTCTTATATGAGACTGGGACAATATCCGTTCTCGCAAGGTTCCGAAGAAAGGAGAAGAGCCCTTGTAAGCCTTGAAATGAAACTACAAAAAGAGTATTTAAGTCCGACCATCTGTGGCGAAGCATATTATAATAAACCCCCTTTATTTAATTGGTTTCTAATCCCTTTTATCGACAAAGACAATGTTGAATTCAAAACAAGAGCTATATCTGTAAGTTTTTTGTTGCTGGCAGCTTTGATTGTAATCGCTTTATTAAAAAAAAGTAGAGGTTTACATCATGCTTTGTTTGTAAGTTTTATGTTTCTGTCGTCGGCTTATATCCTTACTGAGTTTTCCTTAATTCTAAATCTTGATACTTTTTTTGCTTTATTATTAATACCATTGTTTTACCTCAATTACAGATTAGCTGCAAAAGGAAAGATTTATACAATGTTTATTGCCGGATATCTGCTTACTTCTCTGGCTTTTATGACTAAAGGCTTTCCTGCACTATGGTTTCAGGGTGTTTCTCTTTTTCTTGCTCTATATTTTACAAATAACCTGCGTAAACTTTTTACTTTACAGCATTTATCGGGAATTCTTTCTTTTATGGTTTTACCTGTATTGTTCTTTACTTTACATTCCGGATTCTTAGACTCCAAATTATATATAAGCCAACTAATTAAAGAAACTCTAATAGCTCAAAATTTTTCCTTTTCAAATATTGTAATGCACTTTTTTGCATTCCCTTTTCTAAACATACAGGCGTACATACCTATGGCTATACTATTACCTGCATTATTGCTACGCCGAAACATTGTTATAGTTTTAAAAAACAAAGAATTAAGCTATCTTTTATTTGTCTGTATAGCCGGATGCAGTGTTTTTGCAATTAGCCCTTATTATCCAAGATATTATTGCTTAATGTTTGTACCATTAGTTTTTGACATTATTACTTATTTAATACCAAACATGCAAAACTTAAACATAAAAGAGAAAACCGGAGCAATAGTGTGGAATTCACTTTTTGCAATTGCGGCATTACCTCTTTTAAGATTTAATGATGGTCTAATGATACTAATAATAGTTTCAGTATCGGTATTAATATGGGCAGCAAATAACATAAGACTTTATATATTAATAATTTCAAGCCTTATTCTAATTATAATAAAATTGAGTTATCCCTTGCACGAGTTAAAAAACGATAAATTTGGTTATGAAACCAAAGAACAATGCCAAGAAATTGTGTTGTTAAATAAAGATAAAGATTTATATATTTTGGATGGGAGTAAAAAAGTAAATTATGTTTCAATCTTTTACCTTACATATTTTTCAGGAGAAGTAATTCATTATTCAAAACCAACAAATAATATTGATGCCATCTACATTACAGATTTGGAGAACTTGCCCGATAATGCAATCGTAACCGACACTATTGATCAAACTTTTTGGGGATACGACGAAAACACAAGATTAAAAGGTAAGAATAAATACTTACCTCTTTTTGTTATATCATACTAATAATTTATGAATAATCCTTTTTAGAAAAAACATCCTAAATTTGACACATGAAAAGTATAACAAAAAAAAATATCCGCACTTCATTTTATCCTCTATGGCAACAATATAACAGATTCAAGGCATATTTATTAAGATATCCTAAATCGGGCAATGGATTCGAAGCAGTTTCACAATCAAAGATGATACAATACAATAAAGTACGTTTTCATGGTGCCAAGCCTTTGTTTTGTTATAACCCGTTTGTAAATATATTTTTCAATATCAATGGGGATGCAATTGCATGTTGTCGTTCTCACGACAATGTGCTTGGAACATATCCGAAACAAAGTATTAGGGAAATTTGGGTTGGAGAGCGTTATGAGAAAATGCGCGAACACATGTTGCACAACGACCTTAATATGGGGTGCAATTATTGTAAATTGCAAATTGAAAGTAATAGGTTTCACTCATTGCCTTCGATAAATTCTGATAATTTTTCTGTAAGAAAGAAACAATTATATCCCCAGATATTAGAACTAGAACTAGAAAACACTTGTAATCTTCAATGTGTGATGTGTTCAGGTAGGGTTTCTAGTAGTATTCGTAAAAATCGAGAAAAGTTACCACAAATAGTTTCACCTTACGATGATGCCTTTGTTGATCAACTTAAAGAGTTTATTCCGCATCTTAAAAAAATATGTTTTTATGGTGGAGAACCTTTTTTAATTGATATCTATTATAAGATATGGGATCTTATTATAGAGTTAAACCCTAAAGCTGAAGTGTTAGCAGTTACAAATGGAACAATTTTCAACCAAAGAATAAAAACTATTGTTGAATCTACTAATTTCAGTATTGTTCTTTCTATAGATTCCCTTAAAAAAGAATCTTTTGAGAAAATAAGAAAAGGTGCTGATTTTGATGTTGTAATTAATAATTTTCATCAGTTCAGAAAAATAGTCAAGTCTCAAATTAAGATTAGTCATACTCCTATGATTCTTAACTGGAGAGAAACCCCTGCAATTATTGAGTTTGGCAACCAATACGGTGCCCATATTAATTTGTCATTTGTAGAAAAACCCTCTCATCTTGCTTTATGGAATTTAACTCCACAGAAATTACAAGAAATTTATGAATATTACAATTCGATTGAATGGGATATGAGTTACGATTCGGTTATAACTTCATACAATTTACGAGTTTTTAATGAATGGAAAGAGCAAGTGCGATTTTTCAGAGATCGCAATAGTGATATTCTGCAATCTTTTGAGGATATTGACCAATTGTTCAATAATAGCCTGATAAACTTACATGAAGTTTCGAAAAAACTTTTTAAACTTATCTCAAAAAACTGTATTATATACGACGAAGCAATGAAGATTATTGACTACCAGATTATACAGAAAACAAGAACTCCTATACATGTAATTGCAATCGATCATATTACTTCTGATATGGAAAGATTAATTAGCAACAATAAACCTATGGAGGCGGAAAAGGTGTTAAAAGACAAAACTAGTTTTACTCAATATGTATTGAGATATTTAAATGAGGACACTTTTTATTCTACGTACTATTAATGTTTAATGTAAAATGAAAAAAACTGAAAGCATTTTTGGAATTATGTTATTCCCGTTCTGGAAATTATACAATAATGTTATAGCTAATAGCTTATCTTATCCCTTATCAGATAATAAATATGAAGCTATTTCGAGGCAAAAAATGTTACAATACAATAAAGTCCGTTATCATGGAGCGAAACCTTTGTTCTGTTACAATCCTTTTGTCAATATTTTTTTCAATATTAATGGAGATGCAATAGCCTGTTGCCGTTCGCATCAAACTGTTCTCGGCAAATATCCCGAACAGAGTATAAAAGAAATTTGGTTTGGCAAACGTTTCGAAAAAATGCGTGAACACATGTTGCACAACGACCTTAATATGGGGTGCGAGTATTGTAAATTGCAAATTGAAAGTAATAGGTTTCACTCATTGCCTTCGATGCATCCAGAAGAATTTGCAACCGATAAAGTGGGTATATTTCCTCGAATTTTGGAGCTGGAGCTAAGTAACACATGTAACCTGCAATGTGTAATGTGTTCGGGTAGAGTTTCGAGTAGTATTCGTAAACATCGCGAAAAATTACCTCCAATAGTTTCGCCTTACGATGAAGCTTTTGTAGATCAACTTAAAGAGTTTATTCCACATCTTAAAAAAATATGTTTCTATGGTGGAGAGCCATTTTTAATTGATATTTATTATAAAATATTGGATATCGTTATAAAGATTAACCCTTCAATAAGGATTTATGCCGTTACAAATGGAACAATTTTTAATCAAAAAATTGCAAATCTATTGAAATCCGTTCCATTTAATTTACTTGTTTCTATTGATTCTTTAAAACCTGATTTATTCAGCCAAATTAGAGTAGGAGCAAAATTAAATGAAGTAATTGAAAATTTTAAGAAGTTTCAGAATCTTACCAATGGTAATACTTCTATAAGCCATACTCCAATGCGTTTAAACTGGACTGAGACACCAGATATTATCAAATTTTGTAATCAACACAATTCAAGAGTAAATTTATCTTATGTCGATAAGCCTGCAAATATGGCGCTTTGGTCACTTCCAATAGAGAAATTAGATGAAATATATAATTTTTACCAAAGAATAAAATTTGAATCAACCGCAAATCAATATACCGAAAAATATAATATTAAGGTTTTCAACGAATGGAAAGAGCAAATACGTTTTTTCAGAAATCGCAATAGCGAGATTCTGAAATCGTTTGGTAATCTTGAATATAAATTTGAGGAGTTAAATACTAACTTAACTCAAACCATACATTCTTTCTTTCAGCATGTTCCAAATAATTGGATGACTTTTGATCAAGCCCTAAACATTATTGATATTGAAGTTTTAGAGAAACCAAATACCCCTGCAAAATTAGAAGCTGTGAAAACAATTATTGAAGATTTCACTAAAATAGATATGATTCAAACAGATCACGGCAGATCATTTCTAACAGATATAGATAAGTTTAAAGAATATGCTTCGAGCCTAATCTCTGAAGACCAATTTTGGGCAAGATATTATTAGTATATCTGTTCGTTTAATTTTTCAATTATTTCAGTTTCGCCGTGTGTTTCAAGAAATTTAATTGCATCCTTTGATTCTATAAGATACATCAATTCAATATTTTTTCTAAAATCAGCACTTTTACTCAAAGAACTAATCAATTTCTCAAATTTATCGATAATAAAATCTTGAGTAGATATATCAATTAATTTCTCTCGAATTCCATTTATTATACTCTCATTATCCACATCTTTTATAAGCAACAAAGCAATTTCCTTGTGCTTTGCAACTGCAATCCAAGCCTCAATTTGCTTAATAAGGGCTTCAAACATTTTTGAATTATGTGCCGACAAATTATCTACTACATCTATTCTATTGTTTTTATATAGTTCTGCTATTTGTTCTAACTCTTTACTTTTAAGATTATGCAAGGCATATTTCAATGGCGTCCAAACGGTATTAAAAACAATTTGTGCTCTTTTTTCAATAGCAAAATTTATCACATCAGGTATATCTTTCCAATTTTCTCTTAAAACAGTGCATGAAATTACTAAGCCTCTATCTGCATTTCTTAGTTCTATAAAACGATTGAGATTGGACAATACCTCCGGCAGGGTGGCATTTTTTCTTATTCTTGCAAATTTCTCGCTGTTTAGTGTATCAATTGATATTCCTATATCGAATTTCCCTGTAGCAATATATTTCTCAATTTTTGAATTAATTATTGTACCATTAGTTTGTACATAAAATTTGCAATTGGGGTTATGCTGTAATGTATAATCCCAAATCTTGTAATATAAGTCTATAAGAAAAGGCTCACCCCCCGAGAATCGCAATAGTTCGGCTGTTCGTAACCATGGTTTTATATAATCAACAAATTGCTCATCGTAAGGTGTTTCTATTTTGGGTTTATTATCTCTGTGTTTTCTAATAGAGCTAGAGAGATCAGCTTGGCACATAATACACTCTAAGTTACATGTATTATCCAGTTCAAATTCCATCATTACAGGATATCTCTTTTTACGCAGCAAAAAATCAAAATGCTTGGCTATAACTCCATTGAAATTTTCATTATTCAATTCTCGCAAACACACTTCGCAACCTTTCTCTAAGGAATTGTTTTTGAGCTTTTTCCTAAAATGCTTAATCTTATTGCCGGTCCAAATTTCATCAGGGGTTTGGTCAGGATATTTTCCTAATACAAAATCTCTATTGAAACAGCAACTTACAACATCTCCTGTACGCGTAAAATACATATTTGTAAAGGGCGCTTGGCACAAGGTATATCTTACTCGTCTGTTTCTGGTAAGATTGTAGTCTTTTACTTTTTGTTTCTCAATTTTGTACATTTTTTTACAATTATTCAGGTAAAGCCAAGCTGCAATTTTCAAGAAAATTATTCAATCTTAGACGAATACTTTCAATACATTCATTTTTAATCCCATTTGTAAACTCATACTTATTTACTCTCTGTAGTAAACTAATCTGAGCATCACTTAAAAAGATTTCATTATCAGGAAGTTCATTCAATGCTTCATTGATTTTTTCTATCAACAAAGTATCATTGTATGTCAAATTCCCAACAAATAGCTTTAACAATTTATCTTTATTGTATGGCAATCGTTTCTCATTAAATATTTCTTCATCTTTTTTTTGCTTGTACCAATCTTCTATCTGGCTAATTAATGATTTGAAAAAACTAATATTCCGTTTACTAATATACGATTTAGATTTTAAATGTACTGATTTGTAATTTTTAAGAAGATTGAGGAGTTCTCCGGAACTAAGTTCTCTAAGATTGTAAGATTTTGTATAAACAGTATTAAAATAGACAAAAATTCCTTTGTTATTACAGAACTTTACAATTTCAGGGATTTCGTCTCTGTTCTGCTTCATTGGGCAAACCGACAAATTAACAAAAGTATTGTGTCTGTGGCTATAATCAATAAACTTATCAAGATTTTTGAGTACCTGTTCAAAGTTTGCGTTTTTTCTTATTTTCTCAAAACGCTCTTTTTTTAAGGAGTCAATCGAAATTCCAATCTGAAATTTTCCTCGTTCTAGTAAAGACGCAATTTTATCATTAAAAACAGTTCCGTTAGTCTGAAGGTTGATTGTGCATGCTTTATTACACTTAATAATTTCGTCCCAAATATTGTAATACAAGTTAATAAGAAAAGGCTCACCGCCAAGAAATTTCGCGACTTCAAGATGCTTAAGATAAGGAATAAGTTGATTAACAAATTCCTTATCGTAAGGGCCGGGTTGATACTGTTTTTTATCTCTGTTTTTCAATATACTACTCGAAAATTTCCCTTCGCACATTAAACATTCCAAATTGCAGGTATTATCAAGCTCAAAAATCATCTCCGAAGGATAATTGTTTTTATTATGTTTTAAACCATCGTATAATCGTGCTTCTACACCTTGAAAATTATACGATTCAATAAGATTAAGACAATGCTTGCAACCATGAGAAAAATCTTGTGTTTTTAGATGATTTTGCAAAAATGACCTCTGTCCGCTTTCAATTATTTCTTTTACAGAATTTTTAGGATAAATACCATAAATATAATCTCGATTGAAACAACAAGGCACAACTATACCTTCGAAACCAAAATATATGCTTCTTGAAGGAGCATAACAGATATCCTGTTCAGGTCCCGAATGCCTTGTAAACTGATAAGATTTTATTGCCGAATTGTTGAGTGTAAACACTTTATCTTTACGCAAGGGTAAAGCTAACCAGTTTGATATCCAGCGTTTTTTTAACCTTAACAGTTTATAATATTTATCCAATCTGTTAGACATACTTTTTTATCATATCTTGTATTTCAGATTCGTCAAAATTTAATAAGATATGTTCCAATTCCTTATAATCAACATTTTGCAACACACCCAATAGACGCTCACTATCTATCTCATTACCAAGCACTTTAGTAAGTTTAATCAATTTTTGCCAAGCATCAATGCTAAGCTTTAATTTCAAATTAGTTAAAATCGTATCTACATCTACTAAAGCTGTTCCCATATCACTGACATGCAGCAAATCATTTTTCCATGATTCAAGCAAATGAATTAAATTTCGATAATTCTCAGCATTTATTTTTTGTTTTTTTGTTTTTTCGGGAGCTTGATATTGGTTCAAAAAATCCGTTAAATCGTCTAAATACTCTTTTGATTGAAACTTAAGAGATAAATTTTCAGGTTTTATTACGGTATGAAAATAAACGCATATATCATTTCGGTTAGCAAATTCAATTATATCTTTAAAATCTCTGCTATTAATTGTGAGCGGACATACTAGAATATTACAAGATGTTTTGTGTATCTTACAATACTCGATAAATTTATGTGTATTTGCAATTACTTTCTCGAATTGAGCATTTTTCCTAATCTGCTCATAATTTGACTTATCGAGGCTATCTAAAGAAATATTGAAATGAAGATTCTGGAATGTAGTGAGCATTTTTTCGATACGCTCACTCATAGTATTTGCATTAGTTGTGATTAAGATGTCGCACTTAGGATTTATCTTTTCTATCTTTTCCCAAATCTCGTAATAAATCGGAATAAGGAATGGGTCTCCACCTGTAAATTCTGCCATTTGCAAATATGGGATAAACTCTTCGAGTTCTTGAACAAACTTTTCGTTATAGTTATCTTCGACCGGGGGCAATTTGTCTCGGTTTTTTCTTATTGAAGAACTCAGGTTACCATCGCACATCACACATTCCAAATTGCAACGATTACTTAGCTCAAATTCCATAATTTTGGGATATTGAAGTTTGCCAATACCATAAGGTTCGTATTTATTGGGTAACAAAGACCCAAAATCTGCAGAATCGAATAATGGTTTACAAAACTTACAAGCATAGTTTAAATTTCCATTTTTCATTTCTTGCCTTATAGCTTCAAATTCACCATTAAACCATGATTCGTGTATGCTTTTATGAGGCCATTTGTCAGACTTATATCCATAAGAGGCGTAACATGGTGCCATTTTACCTATTCGTGAAAAAAACATGCCTGTAAAAGGAGCGTAGCACAGATATGGTCTTGGTCCATATTTACGTTGCTTATTATACAAAAGAATCCGCTCTCTGCTAAGACAGGAGTGGTTAATAAAACTCTTTTTGTTAAGCAGAAACTTAATTTGTCCCTTCTTCCTGAAAGCCTCTATAAAAAGGTTTTTCAGCCAAAGCGGAGATTCACTATAAATCTTTCGTAACATACTGTAAAGGTATAATTTTTTAAAGCTTATAAAATAAGTGCTCAAGCATATTTTTAAATTTAATACCTTTAAGTTTTATTTTAAAAAAAAGAATCTGAAAAACAGGAGTCATAAAATATTAGAATCTTTTGTAAAACCTTTTAAGGCAACACCCCCTATTTGTAAAGCTCCTTGGGTTTCTATTTCTATAGGTATGGACGGAACAATAAGTCCGTGTTGCTACACAATTAATTACGACAGAAACAACGAAAAGGCAAAATGGGGAAAATATGCAATAAAAGAAATTTGGGAAAGCGAAATATTTCAGATATATCGAAAGAGCATAAAATCGGGACTTTTACCTGATGCATGCTCTATATGCAGAGATAAAATTGCAAGAAAAGAATTTAGCAGTCTCAAAACCCAAGAATTTGTAAGGTTTAATCATAAAACAAAAACACCTTTAATTATAGAATTATCGGTTGACAACACTTGCAATTTGGAGTGCATCATGTGTAATAGTATAAATTCTTCTAAAATTGCGAGCATTAAAAACTCCGGTTTTAAGGGAATAAACAATTACGAACGACTTTTTATTGAACTTAAAGAATATATTCCAAAACTTGAAGAAATGATTTTTACAGGAGGAGAACCTTTTTTATCAAAATTCTATTTTAGGTTATGGAACGAAATAATTGAAACAAATCCAAATTGTAAGATTACTTTAAACACAAATTGCACTGTATTAAGCAAAGAGGCAAAAGAGATAATTGAAAAAGCTAATTTCAGTTTTAATGTTTCAATTGATAGTTTCAATAAAAAAACATACGAATCAATCAGAAAAAATGCTGATTTTGAAACTACTTTAAATAACTTTAAATATTTAGTGAATTATTCTGCAAGAAAAGAAGTCCCATTAGCAGTAGCAGTTTGCCCCTTAAAGCAAAATTATAAAGATATACCTGAATTAATAAATATATGTAATCAATATGGTGCATTTGTGCATTTTGTTCATGTTTTTGGGGCACAAAATTCGGCATTAAGCAATGCCGGCGTCAACACTTTAAACTTGGCACTGCGCATACTTGAAAACAACACTCCATTGTCTGAAACAGAAACGGAACAGCTTAATTTACAGGAATATAATTCACTTATTGAGGATATTAAACAATGGAAAGAAAATAATACCATAATAGAAACAAAATTAAGTGAAATTAACACTCAAGAAGAAAACGATAAATATATTAATGATTTAATTAATATTAAGACAAAGCTTAACAAAAAACAGCAAGAACAACTTGAAAATGCAATTAACTGCTTACCCAAAAACTATAAAAACGGTGTTTTAATTGATGTAATTAGTTCTATCCCACATATTAGGCTTATTAATTATCTGGAAATATTGCCAGAAGATGAAATTGCTGAATATTTGGGTGAATTATTTAGATCCAATATATTAAATATTAAATATTAAATCTCAAATTACAAAATACAAATAGCAATTAAATAACAAATTACAAATAGCAAATATCAATTAAATAACAAATTACAAATAGCAAATATCAATTAAATAACAAATTACAAATAGCAAATATCAATTAAATAACAAATTACAAAT
>Ga0334898_1003113_pt1 | contig 13904 bp, 8 predicted proteins | sample GraSluR3_MG_10_FD_207228 | JGI IMG/M metagenome (GOLD analysis project Ga0334898, IMG submission 207228) | Sludge microbial communities from methane-producing bioreactor in Wageningen University, Netherlands - Granular Sludge_3_08-R3 | ecosystem: Engineered > Bioreactor > Anaerobic > Unclassified... | reverse complement strand
GCAAGTGGCTTCAATTTGGGTTGAACCGTTTTCTGTCTGTTTTTTAAACTGAATGATTGCTTCTCTGTTTTTCAGTGACCAGCTCACCGGGTCAATATTGTACGAGCTGCAAAAACCCCTGGCGAGGGCAGCCGTTTCTGTGTCATCTGTACAGAAAATAAGCCTTTTAGATGTGGTAAACAGCTTCAGTTTTTCCCTGGTTTTCTGTTCTTTCGAACTGAAATTTTCCTGGTGGGCATCGCCAATATTTGTGAGAATTCCAATTTCGGGCTGAATGATATTTCCCAGCCGATCCATTTCGCCCGGTTGGGAAATGCCTGCCTCGAAAATACCCAGGTTGTTATGGTTTTCCATTAAAAGCACCGAAAGCGGTACCCCAACTTGCGAATTGTAGCTTTTCGGATTTCGGACAATTCTGAATTCTTCTGAAAGCAATTCGTGCAGCCACTCTTTTACAATGGTTTTTCCGTTGCTGCCGGTAATTCCAACTACCGGGAAATGAAAGCTGTTCCTGTGATGTGCAGCCAGTTTTTGTAAGGCTTCGGTGGTGTTTTCCACCAAAACAAAAGCTGCGTTTTCTGAAATCACTCCGGGCTGGGAAACTACAAATGCATTCAGGCTACGGTTGAGCAATTCTGCAACGTAATTGTGTCCGTTATGGCGTGGACCTTTTAAAGCAAAAAATAAGGCATTTTCGTTTTTGAAAAAGGTGCGGCTGTCGGTTACAACCTGCACTATTTCCATGTTCCGAAAACCTTTGGGCACAAACAGTTTTCCATCAACAATTTGGGCAATATTGTTCAGTGACCAGGCTGTCATTGTGCTTTTTGAGTTTTTAAATAGCAGCTGCGACAAAGCGGTTCATACACATCTTTTTCGCCCAGCAACACCACCTGTTCCTTTTCCGAAAAACGGTGCGAAAACTGCGCAATGCTGCCACACCGCATGCAAATGGCATGTACCTTGGTTACGTAATCGGCTACGGCCATAATGCCCGGCATGGGGCCGAACGGCGCCCCCTTAAAGTCCATGTCGAGCCCGGCTACAATTACGCGTATGCCCATATTGGCCAGTTTTACAACTACATCAATCAACCCCTTGTCGAAAAACTGGGCCTCGTCAATTCCAACCACGTCCACATTTCCTGAAAGAAGCAGAATGTTGGATGAGTTTTCAACCGGTGTGGAGCGAATGGAATTTTCGTCGTGCGACACCACCTCGGTTTCGGAGTAACGCACATCTATGGCAGGTTTAAAAATTTCAACCTTTTGCTTTGCAAATTTGGCCCTTTTCAACCTGCGAATGAGTTCTTCCGTTTTCCCGGAAAACATGGAGCCGGTTACCACCTCTATATTTCCCAGTTTTTTATGGCTGTTTACATCTCTTTCAATAAACATTTGACGTTCGATCAATAAGCAATTAAAATTTGTATTTTTACAAAATTAATCTTTAAAAACAATAGCCGCGCAAAGTAATGGAAAATAAAAAGCTGATAAAAATTTTAATGAAAGATATGGGCGAACTGGAAGAGTTGATTGCCGAAATAAAGTCAAATCGCCGGTTCAACGACCTCGAAATGGAATTTATTCATACCCGTGCCAAAGGAATTTTACAGTTAATGCAGTTATTTAGTTCAAGGGGAGAGGGAATTCAGGAAAGCCACGGGCTGGCTCATCAAAAGACTGAAAGTCCTGTTATTCAGACGAAAAGTGAGGAGCCTGTTTTGGATAACGAACCAGAAAGGGATGAACAACCTAAAAAAGCAGAAAAAACTGAAGAAGAAACACCTCCGCCGGTGGAGCCGCAAATAATGGATGTCCAAAAGAAGGAGTTGGAATTGGATGCACCTGTTTCGCCCCCTGAAATTTCTTCCCGTGAAGAGACGGAACACAGGGAGCCGGTTGAAGCAACAGGTGATGATGACAATGATGACGACATGCTGGAGGAAGAGAGCGAAGCACCTGAAACCCTCTCACGTTTGGGCGACAGCTTTTTGAAAGGAAAATCGGTGAATGATTTGATAACCGATCAGCACAAACTGGAGTTCAAATTGTCGAACCGTCCTGTAAGCAGTATCCAGTCAGCTATTGGAATCAACGACAGGTTTCAGTACACCAGGGAGCTGTTCGACAACGACAGTGAAAAATTTCTGGAGGCTGTAAAAAAGCTCGATTCAAAAGAAAATATTAAAGAAGCTGTGGATTACCTTCGCCATAACTATAAATGGAAAAAAAACGAAACCAGCCTGAAATTTGTGAATCTGGTTAAACGTCGGTTTATTCATGAGTGATTCCGGGAAATTAATTTTGGTGCCAACTCCCATCGGCAACCTCGACGACATTACTCTTCGGGCGGTTGAGGTGCTAAAGACTGCGGATATGATTCTGGCCGAAGATACCCGCGTTTCTTCCAAACTAACGAAACATCTGGGCATTGAAAAAAAGCTGACACCACACCATAAATTCAACGAGCACAAATCGCTGGGAATGGTGATTTCAAAACTGAATGAGGGGAAAACGGTTGCACTGATTTCCGATGCCGGAACACCCGGAATTTCCGATCCCGGGTTTTTACTGGTACGCGCTTGTGTTGAAAATGAAATTGATGTGGAGTGCCTGCCCGGCGCAACAGCATTAATCCCGGCGCTGGCCGTTTCAGGTTTGCCAACCGACCGGTTTGTGTTTGAAGGTTTTCTGCCGCAGAAAAAAGGTCGGCAAAAACGTTTGAAAGAGCTTTCGGAAGAACCCCGTACCCTGGTTTTTTATGAGTCGCCCCACCGTTTGGTAAAAGCGCTGGGACAGTTTGCCGATTTTTTTGGTGAAGAACGCAAAGCCTGCGTTTGCCGCGAACTATCCAAGTTTTTCGAAGAAATAAAACGGGGAACCGTTGCTGAACTTCATCAATATTACTCGGAATATCCGCCCAAAGGCGAAATTGTGGTGGTGGTGGAGGGGAAGCCGAAAAAGAATTATGATGAAGTAAAGGATTAATACCGCATTTTATGAAAATTTACTGCCTGACGATATTAATAAGTGTTTTTTCTTTTTTGGTGATGCCACCTGCAAAAGCACAGATTAATATTGCAGGCAGGGTTTTCGATGAAAAAACACATGAACCACTTGCAGGTGTTAACATTGTTATAAAAAATACCACCATAGGTACGGCCACCAGCGGGGAAGGTTATTTTCGCTTGTCGGCAGGTAATATTAAACTTCCCTGCACCATTCAATTGTCAATGATTGGTTTTAAAACAACAGACATCCAGATTGAGCAAAACCAGAATAATCTTGAGTTTTTTCTGACACAGCAATCTTTTCTGAATGAGGAAATAGTTGTTGTTGCCAAAGAAATTGAAGTAGAAGAAAAAACGTTTAGAACGGTTGTTACTATGGAATTGATGGATGCCCTGGCCATTCGGGAAGTTCCTTCTACCAGTTTTTATGAGGCAATCAGTCATTTAAAAGGGGTGGATGTAGTAAGGCAGAGTTTACAGTTTATGACCGTAAATGCCCGTGGTTTTAATTCTACCGAAAATAACCGCCTGGTTCAGGTAGTTGATGGAATGGATAATATGGCGCCGGGGCTGAATTTCCCAATCGGCAACATTGCCGGATTAACCGAATTGGATATTGAATCGGTTGAGTTTATTCCCGGTCCTGCCGAAGTGCAATATGGTGGAAATGCACTGAATGGTGTACTGATTATGACAAGCAAGGACCCGTTTAAACATCAGGGAGTTGGCCTGTACATCAACCCCGCCATTAGCGATATTGTGCCGGGTAGCGACTATCCGTTTCAGTTTTCAGTAAAGCCACAAATGGAATCAGCCATCAGAATTGCAAAAGCATGGAAGGACCGGTTTGCTTTTAAAATGAATGCTTCCTATTTTTCAGGAGAAGACTGGTATGCAGACGATTCTACCAATATCAGGCCGGGAAATATAAAATGGGAGCCCGACCCGGGGCATGATGCCATTAACAAATACGGCGATGAGGTAATATCCGATTTGCCTTTGGGAACTTCCAAAGAGGGTATTATTGTGGCAAGAACAGGTTACCGCGACAAGGATTTGGTTGACAATAAAGTGGAAAACATGAAGCTGAACGGTTCGCTTCATTTTCGCCTTTCAGATAAAATAAAAGCTGTTCTGCTCGGCAACTACGGGAATGCTACCACCGTTTACACGAGCGACAACCGCATTTCGCTGTCGGGGTTTAAAATTTACCAGGGTAAAGCCGAAATTGAGGGCAGTCATTTTTTGTTAAGAGGGTATTCATCTGTTCAAAACTCCGGCAATGCCTACGATGCCAGATTCCTTGCTGTTCATTTAAACGAAATGGGCAAAAGCAACGAAGATTGGTTTCACGAGTATTATCATGCGTATAAAGGTTCTTATCGACAGTTTGGGGTATTGCCGTACCTTCATGATGAAGCGCGAAAATACGCCGACAGGAACAGGTTGGAACCCGGTACACCCGAATTTGAAGAGGCCAAACAACAAATAATTGATGAAACTGATTTTGGTAAAGGCGCCGGAATTTATGATCATTCTGCTTTGCATCATATTGAAGGAGTATTTGACCTTAATAAATTTACCGGTGCAACAGAAATAAAACTGGGAGGCAGTTACCGGTATTATGATCTGGACTCCAGGGGTACTATTTTCCCCGATACAACAGGGAACGAAATTTCGTTTTATGAAGTGGGCGCATTTACAGAAATACAACGATCGTTTTTTAATGATAAGTTATTGATTAAAGCATCGGTACGTGCTGATAAAAGCGAGAATTTTTATCCGGTATTTTCGCCAAGGGTTTTCCTTGTCTTCAATTTTAATGAGCACAACAACCTTCGGCTCGCGGTATTGTCAGGCTCGCGCAACCCGGGGGTAAAGGAGCAGTTTATGAATAAAGACCTGGGGACAGCCAGGTATCTTGGTGGATTAAATGGCATTGTAAATCCTTATGAAATTGGGAAAAACAGTTTTTTTCTCGATCAGGTACATGTTTTTAATGAAGCTGTTACCCGGGATGTTTTAGATGAAAAATTACCCATGGGATCGGACCAGGCTCTATTAAACAACCTTTTTATTCTCGAAAATGGTATAGTGCAATCGGATTACATAACACAATTAAAGCCTGAGAGAGTGTTTTCGCTTGAAGCAGGTTTTAAAACGAAAATTGGAAACATTCTTTTTCTGGATGCGTTGTACTATAATTCAATGTACCGCGATTTTATTGGGATTGCCAAAGTGGTAAAACCACGGACCAGCCCACAGGTTGATCTGTTTACATCCGCCACTCAAATAAATAAATCGGCGCAACATGAAGTTTTTTTTCTGAATGTTAATTCGCTGCACCCGGTAGGAATACACGGACTGGCACTGGGGTACAAATGGTTAACCCCACTGGGAGCAATCATTTCCGGGAACACAACATTAACCGGAATTCTTTCAGACACAACTGATCCTGTTGCTCCGGGGTTTAATACCCCCGGGTTTAAAACCAATTTGTCGCTACAAAACCGGCGTCTCGACCGGATGGAAAACAACCCGGGATTTAGAAATATAGGTTTCAAGGTAACCTGGCGTTTTCAGAACCGCTATTTTTGGGAAAGTGCCTTTGGCGACGGGTTCATTCCCCGAATCAGCACCATCGATTTACAGTTTACTTCCCATTTTTCAAATCCGAAATCGATTTTAAAATTTGGGGCTTCAAATTTCTTCAACAATAAGTTTTCCTATTCATTCGGTGGATCGAAGGTCGGGGTGGTTTTTTATGTGTCATATACGGTTGATGATATTTTTAGCTTTTATAAATGAAACGATACAATTGGCTGATATTATTTTTAATTGTAACTCTCGCTTTGGGAGCATGTTCCTATCAGTTTCCCGAAGAGAGCCCGCCTTCTGCCGGGGATTTGGGAACTGTGAATGTGGAATCGGTAGTGGCAATAGGCGATGATTACATGGCTGGAGTTATGGATGGGGCCCTTTACTCATCGGGTCAAAACAATTCAATTCCGGCAATTATTGCAAAACAAATGAATCAAATCGTTCCTTTCAGTTTTGTACAACCCGAAATTTGTTCAGAAAATGGCTTCAACTTTCTGGTTGGCAACGAAGCAGAAATTTACGGGAGATGGAAGTATGTATATGAAGATAAAACCTCGGATTTTCCAAAAAGAAATCTTACTGTTGGGGAAATGCCGGGAGAGCTGGAAGTTGACAGAAAAACCATAAGCAATTTTTCAGTTCCTGAATTAAAAATTCAGCAGGTTGACAACCCCGGACTTTCAGCCAATCCATATTATTTACGTATAGCATCAGCTGCCGGAAGTTCAACACTTTTATCTGATTTGGAAGAAGTAAATCCCACGCTTACCATGGTTTGGATTGGAATGAATGATTACCTTCATTATGCAATAAAAAACGCAACAAATGAGATAAAACACCAAAACAGCGGGTCAATTGGCAATTTACTTACACCGGTTGATGAATTTACTGCTTCATTCCGGTTGTTCGCAGAAAGATTGCTTCAATATCCGGATAACAAACTGGCGATAGGTAATTTCATTTCATTACATTCTTTACCTTACTTTTACATCAGGCCATACAATAAATTGTTTTTAACCAACGAACAGCTTTCTTCAGTTCGGGCGGTTTACCGGGAATTTAATCAGGCAGTGGCTGAATATAATCGCACTGTGCCGGCAGAAGAGCAGCGGCCATTTGTCGATTTCTATGATAACGGCTGGAATCTGCATCCCCAGCCAATGGTGGTTATTGATTCTTTATTGCCCGATGCGGCTTATTCCAATGGTACTCCGCTTGAAAAATACCGGCAACTGAATGAAAATGAGTTGGTATTATTAAACCTGACAAACGAAATGGTTGAAGCCGGTTACGGCTCAGCTATTCCGCTTCCGAATGAATTTTTTCTGACCGAAATGGAATTATCGGAAGTTGAAATGCGAACAAGCAGGTTCAATGCAATGCTTTCCGAACTGGCAGCCATGCATCCGGAGCAGATTGTATTGGTTGATGTGGCCGGGCCTGTGGAGGAGATTGCAGAAACCGGAAAAACAGATGCCCACGGAGACAAGTTGAGCAACAACCTGTTTTATTTTAATGGAGTACCGGTTGAAGGAGGTTTGGAAATGAACAGTATTTTTTCACTGGACGGATTACACTTTAACCAGAGAGGCAATGCATTTGTTGCAAATGAATTTATTGATGCCATCAACAAGAAATTTGGCGCACGCGTACCTAAGGCCGATATCAACCGGTATCCAGGTAATGTTTATAATTTATCATTTTAACTTCTTTTAAGTGAAGGCCAACCCAAAAAAATATACCCACCTTTTTTTCGACCTCGACAATACCCTCTGGGATTTTGAGAAAAATTCTTATTATGCGATGAAGGAAACGTTTCTGAAGTTTAGATTTGGCGAACAGAAAATTGAATTTCAACTGTTTTTCGAGACGTATAAAAAACATAATCGCCGGTTATGGCAGGAATACAGAGATGGGAATATTCACAAAAATGAACTGAAGCGACTACGGTTTCAGCAAACCCTGAATGATTTGAGTATTGCGAAGGTTGATCCGGTTGAAATGAACGCGTTTTATTTAAGTGAAATGCCCAAACAAACGCATTTGGTGCCGGGGGCGATCCGATTGCTTGAATACTTACAATCGAAAGGTTATTTGCTTTTTATCATTACCAACGGGTTTAGGGAGGTGCAGCATCAAAAGTTGGAATTTTCGGGCCTTAAACCGTATTTTAACAAAGTCTTCATTTCGGAAGATGTAAAAGCGCCCAAACCTTCGAAGGAGATATTTGAGTACGCCATAAAATCGGCCAATGCCAGAAAAAAAACGAGCCTGATGATTGGCGACGATCCCGATGTTGACATTATGGGAGCACTTAATTTTGGGATTGATGCCGTATTATTTGATTCAGGAGCCCATCAAATAAGCTGGTTTGATGCCCGGGTAAAACTGTTTAAAAATAAATTTTATGTTGTCAAATCCCTTTTGGGGCTAATTTCATTACTTTAAAAACCTGGTCAAAGCATTAAAATTTTAAAAATAAATATAACAATTGTTTGTTTATTCAAAACTTTTTTTAAAATTTGCCTTTAATATTTTTTAACAAATATTAGTTTTTAGTTTAGAATGTTTGTTGAGGGGTAAAATAAACTGTAAAATTATAGATATATAAAGAGTTTTGGGGGAAATTCTTTATTGTTACGTAAATTTTAATGCTGTTTAATTGCTAACTTAAAACCGTTTTTTTTTATGAAAAAATCAAAATTGTTTCCGCTATTCAGGAAAAACAATCCAACATTGTTTTCAGGTTAGTAAAATTTACATCCATGGCCAGGAGGAACTCACTCTTCTTATTTACAATTACCCTTCGTAGATTATTATCTTTCCTCCTGACCTTTTTAAAATATTATGTAGAGTTCAAATTCTGTTTAATTTAAAACTATTTTTATGAAAAAGTTCACTTTCTTATTTGCAATTGCCCTTTTTTGGGGAGTACAATTGCTTTATGCCCAAACGAGAGATATCTCGGGTGTAGTAACAAACTCCGGAGATGGTACCACTGTACCGGGGGCCTCAGTGGTAGTTGAAGGCACTACACTGGGGACTGTTACAAACATTGATGGGGAGTTTTCTCTGAAAGTTCCAGAGGATTCACGAAGATTGATTGTTTCGTTTGTGGGGATGAAGACTGCAAATGTTGTGCTCGACTCCCGTACGAATTATGAAATTGTACTTGATCCCGACATCTTTGGAATTGACGAGGTTGTGGTTTCAGGTGTTTCTGCCGAAACGCCTCGCAAAAAACTTTCCGTTTCTGTAGGTCGGGTAGGAGAAACGGAGTTAAAAGAAGTTCCTGCCAGCTCGGCTGCTTCTGCCCTGCAAGGGAAAATGGCAGGGGTTACGGTAACCAATTCAACCGGGGAGCCTGGTTCAAGTTCTACTATTCTGGTGAGGGGTGCCACTCAAATTGCCGGAAGCCAAAATCCGCTAATCATTGTAGATGGTGTTCAGATTCAGGGTACCCTGGCCGATATTAATGTGGATGACATTGAATCCATTGAGGTTGTGAAAGGTGCTTCTGCCTCTGCATTGTATGGCTCTCAGGCTGGTAACGGGGTTATTGTGGTAACTACGAAACGCGGGAAAACACTGGGAGTGAATGAAACGGTTATTACTGTGCGTAATGAGTATGGTACAAACCAGGTAGCAACCAAATATGATCTTACCAAATCTCATGCTTACCTGCTGGCCGATGACTGGCAAAACTATTCTACATTTACAAAATTTGCCGGAGTAACCTATCCCGAAGGTTATCAGGGAGGCTACGGCAATTTGGTTGGGTCGCGAACACTTAAAGCAGATCGTTATATGGATAATCCGTATGCTGCCTATAACGATAATCAGGAAAATTTTTATTCCGGAAATGATTTTTACACCAATTATGTAAGCGTTCAAAACAATACAGGAAATACCAATTTTCTTGCATCTTTCGAAAATTACGAACATCGTGGGATTCTTTTTGAAACAGACGGATATAACCGGCAAAGTTACCGGGCCAATATCGACCACCGGATTACTGACAAGGTTTCTATTTCGGCCAGTAACTTGTTTGTTAAAGCACATCAAAACTATCCGGGTGGCGACAGTAAATATAATGGCGGGGTTTTCTTTAACCTGCTGCTTACTGCTCCCGATGTTAATCTGGAATTACCCAACCCCGATGGACAGCCTTATGCTTTTATTCCCGACCCCTGGGAAAGTACTACTGAAAACCCGCTTTATAACTTGTGGAAAAAAGAAAACAACACTGAACGGGACAGATTCCTGGGAAGCTATGCATTAAACTGGGATATCACCAGCACAATAAGGTTTAGGGGAGAGTACTCTTTTGAGAATACAGCCAGTAATAATACAGAATATCATCCTTATGATACGTACGGTAGAGGCAGTGGCCCCTATGGGTTCTTATACACAGAAGGTTTGTATTATAAATACAACTCAAAACTTTTTTCTGAAAGGGCACAGGCAAATCTTTTTTATTCCGAACGAATTGGAGATATTAATATTAGGGCAAAAGCAAGTTATTTATATGAAAATGAGCAATTCGAAAGCTTCTCATCCACCGGTAGTGACTTTGGTGTCGTCGGAATTCCAAGTTATGATGCCATTAAAGGAAACATCTCCTCAACATCCTATCAGTCTCAGGTAGTTGCCAATAATATTTTTGGGATATTATATTTAGACTATCAGGACAAGTATATTTTTGATGGGATGTACCGTTACGATGGCTCTTCACTATTTGGAGAAAATGAAAGATGGCAACCCTATTACCGTGTTTCCGGTGCCTGGAGAATTTCCGAGGATGTATCAATTAATGGTATTCAGGAATTTAAACTGAGAGCTGCTTATGGTACGGCTGGTCAAAGGCCGCCATTCTCTGCACAGTACGAAGTAATGTCGGTTAGTAACGGGGTAGCCTCCAAAAATTTTAAAGGGAATAAAGATTTAAAACCATCTCATACCAGTGAGTTTGAAGTAGGTATGGATGTCGATTTCCTGAACCGTTTTAGTTTCAGTGTGGTTTATGCTAACGGCATTACTACAGACCAGTTCCTTCAGGCGCCTCAGGCATCATTTGCCAATGGATGGAGAAATCAGTGGGTGAACGCCGGTACGCTTGAATCCAATACCATTGAGGCTTCTTTGAATGCAAAAATTGTAACCACTGCAGATTTTGCATGGAGCGCCAATTTGGTGTTTGACCGCAACCGGAACAAAATTACAGAACTGAGTATTCCTCCATACCAAACAGGTCCTCAGGGGCAGGAAGCAAATAAAGCTTTTTATATTCGCGAAGGTGAAACTTTTGGGGTGATGTATGGTACAAGTTTCTTAACTTCTATGGATGATTTGGCGAAACAGATTGAGTTTATGGCCGGTGATATGGAAGACTATACAATTAACAGCGATGGGTATGTAATTCCATTAGGTACTGAAGGTACCGCTGAAGAAAAGCCTGTTAAAGCTATGGACGAAGAAGGTAAACTCGGTTTTGTAAAAATCGGAGACACCAACCCCGATTTTAAAATGGGGATAGCCAATACATTTATGTACAAAGGCCTGTCGTTATACGTTCTGTTAGACTGGAAACAAGGCGGTGATGTCTATAATAAAACAGCCCAGTGGCTAACCCGCGACGACCGTCATGGAATGATGGACCAGGCCGGGAAGCCCGAAAACCAAAAGAAAACCATTGACTATTACAAAGCTTTTTACGATGTAAACGATTTTAACGATTTTTGGGTTGAAGACGGAACCTACGTAAAACTGCGCGAAGCTTCTCTTTCTTATAACTTAAAACAAGCTGATTTGAATAAGGTAGGACTGGGACTCATCAAAGGTGTTAAGTTCTCTGTTATTGGCAGAAACCTGCTCACTTTCACAAACTATTCCGGTTTCGATCCTGAAGTAGGTACTACTGACGGAACTCAGATTTATGCCTATGACTTTATGGGATATCCGAATTTCCGATCCTTTTCGGCTTCAATTGAATTAAAATTTTAAACATTAAATGGATATAGATATGAAAAAGATAAGATATATATTAATAGCGCTGTTTACCGTATTTGCGATAACAGCTTGCGAAGACCTGGTTGTTGAAAACCTGAATGACCCGGATTTCGATACCGCTTTTTCAAATCCCAGCGACATAAAAGGGGTGGCAAGCGGATTAATAAACCGTTGGTTTATGACCAACCAGGAATATGAAGGGCCCGGACTGGCACTATTTACTACTTCAGATGCAGGAACCTGCTCACATGGAAATGTTGGAATGCAGGATTTTGGGAATGAACCCCGGCTTGAATTCAACAACAGACCATCCTATTCCAATGCAGTGATTACAGTGAATTATTACAATTCGCTTTATTCAATCTTGTCCCAGGCAAACGACGTGTTGGCCCAAACAATTAACAATGGAGTTACAATGGACGACGGTTCAACTCCACTGGTGAATTCAGTAGCCTATTTTGTTCAGGGATTAACTTTAGGGTATCTTGGATTGCTTTATGACAAAGCTTTTGTTGTAACACACGAAACTGATTTGACCCAGGAAATTGAACCTTCACCCTATTCCGATATGTTGGCTGCGGCTATTGCAAGTCTCGATAAATCCATCGAAATAAGTAAAGCAAATTCTTTTACTATTCCTGCCGAATGGCTTCCGGGTGAAACCTGGAGCAGCGCTGAGTTCGCTCAGTTGGCAAGTTCATTTGCTGCGCGTTTCCTTGTTTACGGCTCAAGGAATAAAAATGAAGACAATGCTACCGACTGGGCTAAAGTTTACAACTATGCGAAAAACGGAATAAAAAAAGATTTTGCGCCACTGGCCGATGATATTCAGTGGTATTCACTGTATCAAACATACAGTATTTATCCCGGATGGGCACAAATTGATATGTATGTTATTAATTTGATGGATCCCAACATGCCGGCACGGTTCCCTTCAACCGGTTTGTTCAGCGATTTACCGAACAATGGAAAAGCAAGTTCTGATGATGCCCGGCTGGAATCCGATTATCAGTATCTTAGCTCCTGTCCTTTCAGGGCAGAAAGAGGCTATTATCACTTCTCTTCCTACCGGTATAAAAGGATTGACCAATACATTGATACGTGGGTAGAACCTATGCCTGTGTTCAGAAAAGCTGAAAATGATTATTTTATTGCCGAAGCTGCTGCACGGACAGGCAAAGTTCAGGAAGCTGCTGATGTGATGAACGCTTCTGCTCGCGTAACTCGCGGTAATCTGCCACCGTTGCCAGCCAACGAAGCTCAGATTGCAGCCGCCATTCATTATGAAAGGATGGTTGAACTGATGCTTAGCGGTATGGGAATACAGTATTTCCAAATGAGAAAAGAGAACAAGTTGCAACCAGGTACCATTTTGCACTTTCCTATTCCTGGTTCACAGCTCGACGTTATGCAGATGGAGTATTATACTTTCGGTGCTGGATTAGGCGCCGCTGGTGTTGATTACAGCAACGGCGGCTGGGATTAATTACAGATGTTAAATTTTAAATTGATAATATGAATATTATGAAAAAAATATTAGTCGGTCTGTCAGCCACAGCATTAGTGTTGGTACTCATTATTTCTTCGTGTACCACACCACCCATTGAAGCAGCACAGGAAGCTTACGATTACAATGCTATTGTTCCAAAAGTATTGGGGCTAAATGGCCCGTCAAGTACAATAGGGCACGGTCTTTCCGAATTTCCGGTGGAATATTCCGCTTCCTATTTCAGGGGCGGATCAACTTTGGAGTGGAGTGCCTCAGGTGGAACAACTATCCTTGAAGTGATTGATGACGGAAGTTTCAAAGGCAGAAAAGCCAAGATTGTTTTTCCGCAGGTGAGCGAAGCTACAACAGTTGCTATTACAGTAACAGAGACCACAATGGGAGGCGTGAAGAGCGAACCTTTTGCTTTCGAAGTAGATTTGTCACCCTATTGCCCGTTGGATTTGGATGATTTTACAGGTAACTATACCGTGTGGGACGGCGATGACTCGGGCGCTTGCACCATATCGAGAGACCCGGCTGACCCATTGTTCGGTTTAATAATAAGCGGTCCACTTTCGTATTGGACGGGAGACGGAAATGGTGGTACGCTTAAAATTAAACTCGATGGCTGCACCAACGGTGTAACCTTTGCAAGTCAGGCTACAGGTGCTATTCATGCAACCTATGGTGACATAACCATGACTCAAAACAATGAGGATGGTCCTAACAGCTTTGACCCAGATGACAAATCCATCACAATTACAGCAACACATACAGTGGCCGCCGGAAGTT
>Ga0334898_1003111_pt1 | contig 13906 bp, 14 predicted proteins | sample GraSluR3_MG_10_FD_207228 | JGI IMG/M metagenome (GOLD analysis project Ga0334898, IMG submission 207228) | Sludge microbial communities from methane-producing bioreactor in Wageningen University, Netherlands - Granular Sludge_3_08-R3 | ecosystem: Engineered > Bioreactor > Anaerobic >... | reverse complement strand
AGTTTCTTTCAACTCCTTTAATACTAATAGTAACACGGAATCCGAGTAATAATATGGAAAAACTTAATTAGTTCCCTGAATATTTATTATTTGAATGGATATTGCCAGATTCAAATAAAATAATCAGAAGAAGAACTTAAGAAATAAATAGTATCTGTTAACGGATAAGAGTGTGCTAAGAGATAAGAGTGTTAACAAACTTTTTTATTCTAGGACACGTTGAGGAGGCGTTAAAACTGAAATGTCCCAAATGTGGCACAGAAAATCAGGAAAATGCTAATTTTTGTGAAGAATGTGGGAGTGAATTATCAACTCCAGCTATTAAAAGTGAAGGAATGAAAACTTCCCCAAATAAAACTACTCTGGGAAAAAAGAATAAACTGATTATAGCTGTGGTGATAATAGTAGGATTAGTAGCAGCCGGTGTATACATTTTCTACCAGCCAGCAGCTATTTCACCTCAAAATGCCACTGTTTTCATTGTATCAGCAGTTTCAGGCACTGCTCAAGTGGTTGATCCCACCAATAACAATACATATGATGTTAATATTGACTACTATGGAATATCTGGTGGTTCTGGTTTTATTATAACCAGTGATGGTTATATCACCACTGCAGCTCATGTGGTGGGAGATCCCTGGGAACTGGAAAATAATGGTATAATCCGTGAAATAACTGATGATGATCTGAAGTTTTATGTGGATAAAGCTGCCATCTACATTTTCCTCGAAAAAGCCCATCCAGAACTGGTCGAGAATTTAACTGACACACAGTTAAATGAATTAACCAATCAATTTATGGCAGCAGGGGCTGTGAAAGCAACTTCTTATAACAACGACATCTATATAAGGGGTCCTGCATTCCCTGAAAGTTCAAGTGATCCTGTAAAAGCAACACTGGTTGATATAGGTGATTCAGATAGTGAAACTGATGTGGCACTTTTGAAGGTTGATAATGTCAGTAAATTACCTTACCTCCCCCTAACCAGCCAGAAAATAAACGTAGGGGATAGTGTCAGAATTTACGGTTATCCGACAGAGCAATTCGCATTCTATAGTGATATGGAGACTGAGGGAGGTAGTAAAGAACTATGGAACAGTATCTATACTGCTACCCTTACCAGTGGTATAGTTAGTGCAGAAAGACCCACAAATGAGGGCACCATGTACTACCAGACTGATGCTGCAGTTGACAGTGGAAGCAGTGGTGGTCCAGTTTGCAACACTAAAAACCAGGTGATAGGTATCCTGGTGCAGGGATTCGAAAAACAGGGCTTTAACTTTTTCCTGCCATCAGAATATATTATTCAGATGTGCAATGAAAACGGGGTTAAACTGGGAGGTTCAGTAGGTTCAATACTTTCCTTTTAAATCCCCCCATTTAAACCCTTTTTTAATAGATTCTTTATATTTTCAACTTTTTTATCTAAAAAAAGAAGTTTAGTATCTAATACTATTAATTAACTCTAATATCTAAGTAATTCTAATTTTGATTAATTCTAATTCTATATTTCTAAATATCTTATTTCTAAATATCTTATTTCTAAATATCTTATCTCTAAAATTTACATCTGTTCTAAGTATTTGTTCTTGATTTTTTCAAATTCTTCCTGGGTAATGGCACCCAGATCAAGGAGTTTTTTGGCTTTTATAATTTTTTCAGCCGGATCAACATCCACATCTGTTGCCTCTGGAGTTACTGGTTCTTTTTGAACTGGTTCAGATTCAGAAGAGGTTTTTGGAACTGGTTCTGATTCAAGGGAAGTTTCCGGAACTTCAACAACTTCATCAGCTGGTTTTTCCTGGGGTTCTTCCTTAGTAGGCTGTAAGTGTTCAGGAACCTTTATCTCTGGAATTACTGGACTTTCTTCAGATTCTATTTCAGGGACTTGTTCTACCTGTTCTGTGGGTTTTGATTCGGGAGTAGTTGGAATAACAGGTTCAACTTGTGGTTCGCTTTCAGGTGCTTCGGCTGCTACTTTTTCACTACTTTCAGCATCTTCAAATTTATGGCCACAGATTATACAAAATTTGGCATCTAATTTATTTTTTTGATTACATGAGGGGCACACTTTATAATCAGCAGCTTCCTCAACTACAGGTTCTGCTGCTGTAGGAGATACAGTCTGCTCTTCAGGACTTGTAACTGTTTCAACTTGGGGTGCTTCTTTTTTAGCCATTGGCGCCCCACAACCCACACAGAACTTGGCAGTGGAAGGGTTTTGTGTCTGACACTCAGGACAGTTAATGGTGTCTGGTTGGGGTTTTCCTTCTTCAGAAAGTTTTACACCTCTTCTTTTAGCCTGTAATCTTCTTCGTATTTCATCACTGGAAACCATAAATACACCTCTCGATTAAAATCCTTTTATTAAAGCTTTATTAAATTTCTGTTTAATAACTTGATTTTTAACTTGATATCTTAACGATTTTTATTGGTTTTCAATTAGATTTAATATGTTAACTATTTCTATTAAATATAAATATTAACCATAATCCAAATAGGGGGTTAAGTTAGTTTTTTAATAATCTGTTCAATATTATCTAAATTATAACACCATATAATTAAGGTTTTATTGTATCTATGTTTAATTATACTTGGTTTTTATGTTTAAATTACTTGGTTTTATAAAATATTTCAACAAAGTGGAATAAAAATAGAACAAAAATTTAACCTACATAAATTTCCATAAATCATAATCTGTTTCCATAAATCATAATCTGCACATTTATACTCAAATTTTATAACCTGCATATCCATATCAAATTATATCTCTTTTTAATTTCCAAAATTGATTTAAAGTACCATATTCTCCTTTTTCAATGGCTTTCTTGGTAAAATTAGCTGCTTTTATAAGAGATTCCTTTATTGGAATTCCTTTAGCCATGAAAGCTGTTACTGCTGCGGAGTATGTGCACCCGGAACCATGGGTGTTATGGCTTTTTTGGATTTCACCTTCAATTACATTTACAGAGTCTTTATAAAAAATATCCCGTCCTTGTAGATGTCCACCTGTAACCACAGTAGGGCAAAGTTTTCCCAGTTTCATAGCAGCCTGACTGGCATCTTGTTCATTGTTGATCTCAAGTCCGGTTAGTGCCTGGGCTTCATGGATATTAGGCGTAGTCAACCTGGCCAGGGGTAAAAGATGCTTTTTTAAGGGTTCAACCAGGTTTTCCTGGGATAACTTACCTCCTGAACCTGCTACGAGTACAGGGTCCACCACCAGATTCAGATCATATTCTGTGACTTTAGTGGCAACCATCTTTACCATCTTGGAAGAATATAACATTCCAGTTTTGGCATAATGGATATTCTCTTCTTCCATTATAAGGTCAATTTGTTCTGCCACATAATCTGGATCAATGGCTTTAATTTCACCCACTTTTTTCACATTCTGAGCAGTTAATGCGGTGATAACAGCAGTGGGATAAACTTCCAGGGCTTGGAATGTTTTCACATCTGCCAGTATACCCGCCCCACCCGATGGATCAAAACCAGCAATGGAAAGAGCAATCATGTTCTTTTCACCTTTAAACGCTCAGCACCATGGTTTGATCTAGCCTGGAGCCCTATACTTTTGAGGAATTTCCGTGTTTCTGTTCCAGAACCATGTATCATTATTTCCCCCAGATCTTCGGCAGTGTTCACATCCAGGGAAAGATAAAATGAATCATAAACATAACCATGTAAACCTGCATTTTCAGCCTCTTTAAGATGTTGGAAGAAACTGCAATCACCAAATTTCATGTGTATTCCCTGGGCAGGTATTAACAGGGCGTTAGTTCCACCACCTTTAGCTGGGGCTATAACCATAGGCCATTTCTTTGCCAGTTCAACCATTTCCTGGGCCTGGTTTTCGCGGATTAAAGGGACATCAGAAGGTACAATAATCACTTGTTCAGCATACTGGGAACACCATTTCACAGCCTGCGTTAAAGCCCCATTAAGGTCCGTTTCACCCTTCTCTGGAAGGCAGGTAACATTCAAATCCTTGACAAAATTAAGTACATTATTATCAGAACTGATAACCACAACTTGGTTAACACTACCCTGTATTGCACCAATAACATCCTTCAACATAGCTTTAAGAAGATTTTCCCTTTCTAATGGTGTGAGAGTTGGTGATAATCTTGTTTTGGCCTGTGAAAACCGGGAAACTGGGATTATTGCAAATGTTTTTCTCATGTTAATCTTTTCGTATTATATTCCAACAGTAGTTTTAATCCACTGTCTGAAGTCACTGACCCAACTACCTGCATTGGTGGAAGAGTCTGCTGTGCTGGATAAGGTCTGAAGTTCTTCATCAGTAAGATTAAATCGGGTTTTTACGGTAGTGTTAGCTGCTTCGAGTTTTTCCCGGAGTTGGTAATATTTAATGTTCTGTTTCTGTACCAGGGCTGCAGCTTCACCTGTGAAGGGATCAACCTGGCCATTACTGGTAATTATCCATATCTGCAGTTGGGATGCCGTGGCATTCTGAAGGTCAGATGGATTGGAACTATCAATGATCTCTTTTATCTGGTTGGAAACATATCCTGCTGGTGTTAATGTTGCCCCAGGAACAGCTTTCTCATCTGCTTCCATGCAATATGCGCGAAAAGTATCATTGGCACCAGGACTGATTTTTTTATCATCAATGAGTACCAGATCCTGTGAATCTTTACTTTTGAGTATGGTTCCCTTATCTACTATCAATGGTTTACTACCATTATTGGTGATGGTTACATTATGGGGTACAGTTCCGGCAGCTGTTTTTTGAATAATATCTACCTGCTGATTGTTATAGGCCTGTTCAAGAGTAATTCCTCCCCCTGAAAGGTAGCTAATGGCTCCGCATCCAATAGCAAAGCCGAAAATTATTATTAATAATAATATTAGCCTTATATTCATATAACAATCTCCTTTTTCATTTTTACACCAAACTTCAATTTAGTGGATTCCAGCTATTTATGAGTTGTTATTTTTAATCTGATAGATTCATTATGACCTTAAATCAGGTAATGACCTAAATGAATTATGTAATGACCTGATAGATTTATTTAACGACCTAATGGCTTTCATATTATGGCCTTAACTTAATAGATGCCACATATCGAACTTAATGGGATTAATTTTTAATTGTTAAATGGTTCTTCTTAACCCCTGATAATCAAATCATATCATGGTCTATTATATTATCTGATTCTTCGTATTTATTTACTTTAGTATGTTTTAGCAAGGAAAGCTAAATTTTTGGCTGGTGCACCGCAATTTATGCACTTCCCATCTAGTGATTCTTCTCCAACTCCCAGGATATCCACTTTAACATATTCTTCTATTGCTTTACCACAGGATTCATCACCACACCATTGGAAAGATATAATGCCCTTTTTATCTTTTAGGATATTTCCAGCTTCTTCCAATGATTCTGCAGGTCTTATGTTATCCTGGAATTTATTCCATGCTTTATTTTTAAGGTTTTCTTTTATTTCATTGAGTATATTGTTCAGATCATTAATGAGAGTTTCTTCCTGGTAGTCTATGGTTTCTTTATTCAAGGTGTCTCGACGTAATATTACCATCTTTTCATTTTCAATATCCCGGGGCCCTATTTCCAGACGTAGTGGAACACCCCTCATCTCCCATTCATAATACTTCTTACCTGCTCTCAGATCACGATCATCCAGGTGAACTCTGAGTCCAGCTTTTTGGATTTTATCCTTCAGTTCTTGGCAAAAGTCCAGCACATCCTGGGCTCCTTTCTTAAAGAGTACCGGGACTATTACCACTTGATATGGTGCAACACTGGGTGGTAGGCTCAGACCAGAGGGACCACCATGAATTCCAATTAAAGATGCAATTACTCTGTCAGATAGCCCATAACATGTCTGGTAAACATATTCGTGTTCTCCTTCTGAGGTTTCATAGGTGATGTCGAAGGTGCGGGCAAAGGTTTGTCCCAGGTTGTGCACTGTACCTATCTGCAGGGTTTTACCATCAGGCATAAGAGTGTCGAAGGCCATGGTATAATCAGCTCCTGGAAACTTATCCCAATCCGGGCGCCTGGTAACCATGTAAGGTATTCCCAGCTGGTCAAAAAAGTTGCTGTATATTTCAATAGCTCTTTCCACCTGTTTTTCAGCTTCTTCAGAATTGGCATGAATGGTGTGGGCCTCTTTGAAAGTGGTAATTTCCCTGACCCGAATAAGAGGTCGGGTATGTTTAGTTTCATATCGGAAGGTGTTAACCACCTGATAAAAACGCATAGGCAGGTCAGAGTGGGAGCGGACCCAAAGTGCAAACATGGGATACATGGCAGTTTCACTGGTGGGCCTTAAGGCTAGTTTCTTGTTTAAGGGAGTTAACCCGCCATGAGTAACCCAGTAAACCTCTTCTTCAAATCCCTTTACATGTATGGCCTCTTTTGCCAGTTCATCCTCCGGTATGAGAAGTGGGAATAATACTTCCTCATGATCCTCATCCAAAATTTCTCTAAGCAATTGAAGAGCATGTTTCCGTATTTTAAATCCCTGTGGTTGCCATACATGCATTCCTTTAATAGGGTAACGTGTATCAATAATCTCTGCTTCTTCCAGTATATTATGGAACCATTCACTAAATTCAGACATTTCTTCACCAGTATAATTTTGATAGAATATCTATTTTTATATTCTAAGATATTTTATTCTGAAATTAACAATTCGGATAATTTTTCATTCCTTAAATTAAATTCTATTTTAGTAAAATATTTATTCAAGCATATATTACTTAAATTGAATTATCAGATTAAAATTACAATAGCAATCTATAATATTAGTTAACAAATAGGATTTAAAACTGGGTTATAATAAATGTTTTGAATTAGGGTAACCTTCAAAGAAAAAATTAGTTTAATTTCTTATTATCCCAAACAAACCATATACACACCGATAAAATCCTATGAAAACCATGAAGGTGGATAAATGATTAGAATAATTAATTATATTACAGGTGTAATCTTATTATATTAATTAATAAAAAAAATTTTATAAGGTTCCGTTTTATAAATTCTCATGATAAAAAATTAAAAAAATTATTCACCATTAGTATGATAAAGGCACAGCCCTTAAAATTAAGATTATTTTAGAAAGGAGATTTAAATGGATTTTAATCGGGTTAAATTACCCCGGGAGATTCACAGTGGACCCGGCGTGATCACAGAGACAGGTGTCATTTGTAAGGATTTGAAACTGGAAGGTAAAGTTTTACTTGCCAGTGGTCCCCGGACAATGAAAATTGCTGGGGAAAAAGCCATCACCAGTCTTCAGGACTGTGGTTATGATGTGGAAACTATAACCATTGAAAAACCATCTCATGATGCAGTTAGTCAGGTACAGGATTGTATGGGTAATGTAACTGCTGTTTTAGGAGTTGGTGGTGGGAAAGTTATTGACGTGGCTAAAATGGCATCCACCCAGTCAGGAGTGCATTCTGTAAGCATTCCTACAGCTGCTTCACATGATGGCATTGCCTCTCCAAGGGCGTCCATTAAAAACAAAAAGGGTAGTGTTTCCCTGGCAGTTGAACCTCCAGTGGGAGTTATTGCTGATACTCAAATCATCAGCCAGGCCCCATTTCGGCTTTTAGCAGCCGGATGTGGTGATATCATATCTAATTACACTGCCATATTGGACTGGAAATTAGCTCATCGTTTATTAAATGAAGAGTTCAGTGATTCTTCAGCAGCCCTATCTTTAATAACCGCAGAGACCATGATCAAATCCGCCGGTGACATAAAAGAAGGTCTTATTGAAAGTGCAGCCATTGTGGTGAAAGCTCTTATCTCCAGTGGTATGGCCATCAGTATTGCTGGTAACAGCCGACCAGCCAGTGGAGCTGAACACAAGTTCAGCCATGCCCTTGATGTCATAACTCCTGAACCTGCCCTTCATGGTGAACAGTGTGGTGTGGGAACCATTATGATGATGTATCTTCATGGTGGAGATTGGGAGTTCATTCGTGACACTCTGAAAACTATTAAAGCCCCGGTAAATGCAGATGAACTGGGAATTGAACCAGAATATATAATTAAAGCATTAACAATGGCTCATACTATCCGAAAAGAAAGATACACTATTTTGGGTGATAGGGGACTTACAGAAGAAGCTGCTGAGAAACTTGCACGTAAAACTGGAGTGATTGACTGATCCTGGCTGGTTGTGTCTTCTTGGATTTTATACATATTATCTATTAATAAAACTGAGAAAAGAAAGAGAAAGATCATTATAAAGGAAAAAGAAAGATCATTAATATAACATTCAAAACAACATCCAAAATAGGATTTAATATCAACCATTAAATTTGATGGGCATTTGACCATGGATCTAAAATTGACATAGATCTAAAAATATAATCCCAGGGAGAGGACAAAACAATGATAACCCTCATCGGAAATAAATTAGCAGAAAAAGGACTCAAATTCATGCACTATGGAGCTGCCAGCCAGTGCGAGGAGTGTCGCTTTAAGACCACTTGTATAGAATCCCTGGAAGAAGGGAGAATGTACAAGATTAAGGAAGTTAAAAATACTGAACATCCCTGCCCAGTACATGAAGGTGGTAATGTAAAAGTGGTTGATGTCGAAAAAGCCATGATAAAAACCACTATTGACTCTAAACGTGCATTCGAAGGTTCTAACGTAGTTTTTACACCCCCAGAATGTGAAGAAGAATGTTCCTTACATGAACTCTGTTTCCCCGAGGGCCTTTACCGTGAAGATAAATGTAAAATCATGAAAAAAATGGGAAGTCCCCATGAAGAATGTCCTAAAGGTTTAAACCTGACTGTTGTTCTTCTTAAATATTAAGGTTTAATTAACGTGGGGATATTAAAATTAAGAAAGAAATTTAATCCATAAATTGAAATCAATTCAATTGATTTAGAATAAATCCATATCTAATATAAATCCATGATTAATTTAGAATACTATTAATTTAGAATTACTATCAATTTAGAATATTATTAAGTGTAGAATAGTTAAGATTACTGGGAGACTGATGAATGCATCCGAAAAAAGAAGTTGCTTGGGAAGCTGTTCAGCTAGTAGATGATGCTAAAAGACAAGTTGCCAAAGAAGCAGCAATGATGGTTACTGATGGACAGATACTGGGCCTGGGAACCGGTTCAACCACCCATTACTTTATCCAGAAACTGGGAGAAAGAATACAAGAAGAAGAAATAGATATTATGGGCATACCCACATCTTACCAGTCATTTTTCCTGGCAAGGGATTGTAATATACCCATAACCACTCTGGATGAACACCTTCCAGATCTTGCTGTTGATGGTGCTGATGAAGTAGATCCTCAACTTAATCTTATTAAAGGTGGAGGTGCAGCCCATACACTGGAGAAGATTGTTGATTCCGCAGCGGACCATTTTCTGGTGATAGTGGATGAGTCTAAGATAGTGAAAAAACTGGGTGACTTCCCGGTGCCTGTAGAAGTTATTCCCTCAGCACTAAAACCCGTTACAGAAGAAGTCAAAATCATGGGAGGTGTTCCTTCTTTGAGAATGGCTCAGATGAAAGATGGGCCTGTGGTTACTGATAACAACAATTTTATACTGGATGTTCAGTTTTCAACGATTCCTAATCCTGAAGAGATGGAAAAAGAACTTAACAACATTCCAGGAGTAGTGGAAAATGGTTTGTTCATTGACGTTGCCCATGAAGTCCTGGTTGGAACCTCTGATGGTGTAAAACACATGAAAAAATAGGGTTTCATTATCATATAAAATTGATTTTAAAAAAGTAAACATATACCCCTTTTTTATTCCTTACTCTTTTTTTACTGCCCTTTACAGTCATATCTATTTCCTTATAGAATGAATTCTTAGTATAAAAATGTTCCTAGTATAAAATAATTCATTGTTTAGTGATTTAAAATTTAAATATAATATCCCAGGATAATTCCCACCATAAATGTGGTAAAGTTAGCTGTGAGGGATATTAAAATAGCTTTTTTATAATCAAGTTCCAAGAGGAATTTAAGGAGCAACGCCTCCACCAGGAAGACTGAACCTTCCAGTACAAGTAAATTCTGGTAAAAGTAAATGTAAAGGTAGGTGGCCAGGGGTAAAGTAACCATATTTACCAGAATTGAGTAAAAAAATAGTTTTAGGGGATTATATTTGATAAATAACCATATTATAATAAATTCAATGATTATGGTTAAAATCAGAGGAAAAAATAAGTTATACATTATAATTCACATAGTTAACGTTTTAATCTGATTTTTTATCATTCTAAATTTCTTTACCATTATTCTAATTCAATGATTCATTTATTAATTTATATTCTAATGGAATGACTCAATTATTAGTCAGCATTATAATTCATTAATTCATTATTTAATCCTTTTAATCAATTAATTCATTATTTAATCCGTTGATCTTTTCCTGATGATGATAACAAGCACAACAGCCAGTGCCAGAATAGGCAGTACTATGAAATAAATGTAATCCCACCAAGAGCCAGGATTATCTGGTTCAGGGGTCTGATTCTGGGCAGTGAATTGTTTTTCATCAGTTTGACCATTTTCATAGGAATAGAGGATGCTGGTTTTTTCAATATTAAGGTCGTTACCCTGAATGGAATTTATTTTAAGCATTATCAGGGCGCTTTGGAGAGGGTTACTGTCACTAACTGTTCCATAAGTACCATCCAATTGGAGATTGGACCGGGCTACTCTGGAATCATTAGTGAGGAACTGTTCTACCTGTGTTTCATTCATTTCATCCAGTTGAACTGAATCATAAACTGTGCGGGGCACTGCATATATAGAGCAGATACTTAATTTGTAGAAACTGAATTCAGAGGAGTTTAAAACTTCCATAGAAGGGTTAGGAGTTCCATGAAGAATGAACACATAATCCGAGTAGTCCTGAATGTTACTTAACTGATAACTTATGGGGATGGTTTTCTGTCCGGGTTCAATAACATCTGCCGAGGATATGCCTGTGGAAAACACTAAGATGAATAACAAAACAAGTATTTGGAAATGTTTTGAGGATAACATACATTATATTATATGTTCCTTCATTTTTATAGTAGTTGGAATAGTCGTTGCAGGATTTAACATATACCATACAGCCTTACCTCAATAGATAGTGGAGCAATTAAACTTGCAATAAAATGAAAACAGGCTTAGGGGAATAATGAAACTTGGGGAATAAAATGAAAACAGGCTCATTCTATGATTTTCTGGATTAGTGTTGAAAAAAGAAATCCTAACCCCAGTACAATGACAATGGTAGCTCCAGATGCCAGGTTGAACAGGTAAGATAGGTATAAACCACAGGTGGTGAGTATCATTCCCAGGACAACTGCCAGTGTCATCATCCGCCCTAACCGGTAAGTGTATTGTTTAGCTATGGCAGCAGGTATGGTTAAAAGTGCAATTACCAGTATCACACCCACCACTTTAATCATAACCACCACTGAAAGGGCAACTAAAGATAAAAGAATTAGATATATGGTTGTGGTGTGCATTCCCATGATCTGGCTGAATTCTTCATCAAAAGAGATACCCATGAATTCTCTATTAAATAATAACACCATTATTATAATAGCAATATCCAGAACAAGCATGATTAAGATGTCGTTGAATGGTACGGTAAGTATGCTTCCAAAGAGGTAACTCATAAGGTCTGGAACATAACCCGGAGTCAGATTGATGAATATGATCCCAATGGCCATTCCCAGACTCCATAATATTCCTATGGCTGTGTCTTCACTGATTTTTGCTTTTTTACTGGTGATTCCCATGATCAGAGCAGATACTATGCTGAAGGGTATGGCTGCCATTATAGGGTTAACTCCCAGGAAATAACCCATACCAATTCCTCCGAAAGCTGCGTGTGAAATACCTCCACTGATGAAGACTATTCTTTTTATAACCACATAGGTCCCCACCACTCCACAGGCCACACTAACCAGCACAGCTGCCAGGAAGGCGTTCTGCATGAAACTATATGTTAAGATTCCCGCCACTTGAGATCACCATTATGATGTTTACTCTGATTTAATTACTTTGATTTAATGATCCTTCAGAATTCTATGGGGAAGACCATGACTTATATAGCCAATTGGGCATTCATATACTTTTTCCAGTCCTTCAGCAGACTCTTCGACCGATCCATGGTAGTATAATTTCTGATTTAAACAGGCAATACTTTCTACATGGGTTGATACTGCTCCCACATCATGACTAACCAGTACTATGGCCATCCTCTTTCTAAATTGAGCTAAGAGTTCATAAAATGACTCTTGCATCTTGGGGTCTATGCTGGCCATGGGTTCATCTAAGAGGAGTAGTTTAGGATCTCTTACTATGGCGCGGGCTATGAAAACCCGTTGTTTCTGACCACCTGAAAGTCGGCTCATCTGCCGATGGCGCATCTTCAGCATACCCACCTCTTCCAGTGCATTCACCACTTTTTCTCGATCGTCATCTGAATAATTTTTAAAAAGACCATGGTATCTGCCGGATAAAACTGTGTCAAAAACATTTATGGGGAAATCTGGGTCAAAAGAAACATACTGTGGTAAATATCCGATAGGATTAGAAGGATCTCCTGGTTTTTTTCCAAACACACTGATTCTACCCTGATCTGCTTTAATCAGTCCCAGGATAACTTTTAGAAGAGTGCTTTTCCCACCCCCATTAGGACCAATTATTGCTAAAAACTCATCTTTATCAATGGAAAGATTGACATCTTGAAGAACTGATTGTCTGTCAAAGGATACTGACACATTCTCCATTTCAACAACATTACACACCATATTACTCACACTAGATCATTTTTTTAAAATAATTTTATTTCCATAGTAAAAAAATTCCCGTTTTAAGTGCTGGCGAATGCTTCTGCCACTTTCTGCATGTTTTCCAGGTAGTTGGAGTCGAGTGGGTCAACCACCACTACCTTTCCACCAATTTCATTGGCAATTACCTCAGCATTACTAGTACTGAACTCTGGGGTTACGAAGATTATTTTAATATTATCTGCACGTGCTTCATCCACCAGGTTAGCAATTTCCTGTGGTGTGGGTTCTTTACCCTCTGATTCTATTGCTATTTGCTGGAGATTATAATCTTTGCAGAAATAGGCCCAAGCAGGATGGTAAACCATTATTTTTGTGTTATTTTTCCCAGATAAGGTTTGAGTGATGTTTTTATCAAGTTCATCGAGTTCTTTTAAGTATTCATCCCTGTTTTCAGTGTAATAATCTTTATTCTCAGGATCAGTTTGGATTAGAGTCTGATAAATATTTTCCACCATGATTTTGGCATTTTTAGGTGAAACCCATACATGTGGGTCGCTGCCTTCTTCCTGTTCTGCAGTGTTGGGCAGGAGGGTTATACCTTCAGATGTGTTTACTAGTTTCATTTCAGGATTCATACTGGCAATTTTGTCCATCCAGCTTAGTTCGAATTCAATTCCAGATCCTACCTGGAAATATATCTGTGCATCCTGAACCTGTTTCATCTGATTGGGAAGAGGTTCATATGTATGAGGATCAGCACCAGAGGGCACCATGACCGTTACATTAACTCGGTCTCCACCCACACGTTTTACAAATTCTTCCTGTGGTCCTACAGTAACCACCACACCTATTTTTCCATCTGGAGATCCGGATGAATTATTACTTGCAAAATAATAGATAACAGTGAATGTGATTGAAATTAAAATTAAGGTTAAAATGATGTATATTATTTTTTTTCTTTCCATTTTGGCACCAAAAAAATATTTTGATTGGCATTAACTAACAATTACAACCTCACTACAATATTACAATTGAAAAATATTATAGTTTTATTAATATTTATAAATTTTCTTAATAAAAATTAGTAAGTTTTTTATATTAAATTGGCTTTGTAGAAACCCT
>Ga0334898_1003107_pt1 | contig 13917 bp, 9 predicted proteins | sample GraSluR3_MG_10_FD_207228 | JGI IMG/M metagenome (GOLD analysis project Ga0334898, IMG submission 207228) | Sludge microbial communities from methane-producing bioreactor in Wageningen University, Netherlands - Granular Sludge_3_08-R3 | ecosystem: Engineered > Bioreactor > Anaerobic > Unclassified... | reverse complement strand
TTAAACGTTCCGACTAGAACAACAAGCCCCAAAGCAATAGTTAAAGCTATTGAATATCGATTTAAAATCCTTAAAGACAACAACAAGCCCAGCAACGCCATAACAAACGCCCCCGTGTGATAGCTTAAGCTGAATAGGTGAAAGGTGAAAATAAAATCGCCGGAGATAAGGGTCGATAAAGGGAAGAGAATTAAGAACACATTAGATATGGCCAAATGATGGAATGTAATCCTTTTGTCGACCTGCAATAGAATTGCGTCGAATAGCAATGCAATTAGCACCACCTGAATAAGGCTGAAAACCAAATAAGCTAACCTTATGTTGGAGATTACTGAATTTATTAACGAAAAAATAAAAAAATCGGGAAAAAAATTGGGTGCCGCATTAAGGTTCCAACCCTCTAACCCACTCCCATCAACAAATACATCGCGAAAAATGGAGGCCAAGTAAAAGGTGTCGGAATTGAAGTAAACCGAAACTTGCTGAGGTGTTAAGCTGGCAAAGGCTAGCACGGAAAAGCCAGCTAGCAAAACCAAGCTGGCCAACCATACAAAGTATGGGGTAATGTTTTCGATTTTAATCATCGGCTGGAGGTTTGTAAAGCGTAGGAGTTTGAAACATTTCATTGTCCCACGCTACGAATCTACGAAAAAGAAAGAAAGCATCCTAACACACTGTTGTAATGCTTTTTACCAACCTATTATTAGCAGCTGGCAGATAATCTTTTCGTATTGTTTCGATGTCATTTCTTTTTGCTGCATAATCTTTACGTACTATTTACCCCTTAGTGGGATGGGCTGGAAGGCTCTTTGGCAAATAATCTCAATATTGTCCTCTCCAAGTGGCGTGCTTCCAATAAAATCTAAAATCGCAACTACATCTTCTTTTGCCCTCTTTTCTAGTAAACGTGGATTACCACTTATAGGAACATTACTAAAGTGGAAGGTAACCACTTCAACCTTTTTGCCAATAAATGACGGAATGCTTAACTTATTGCAGATAATTAGTCTATACGGAAATTTTATTGCATCTAAAATATCTGAATTGTATCAATTACAACAAATTCCTTATTCTCCTGCTCTAAAAAATCAAGGAAGAGCCTGTCGGTTAGTAAACCTGTATAGTCAGATATTATTTATACAACCCTCTCATCGAGGCGGTACTTGTGGTATATTTTACTTTGCCAGCTCAAATCTGTTCAGAATTATTCCTTTTTACTTCTAATTATATTTAAAAAAGCAATCCCTTTTACAGTGATTTTATACTGCTGCTTTGAGCTGGTTGCAATTTCTGGCTCGGTCCATTCTGCTAAACCATCGGAAAGGAGCTTTGCCAATACTTTTTTTAGCTGCCCTGATATGGTTTTTTGACCAAGGTGTGCAGATATATCTTTGGTTGGCAGTGGATTGCTTTCAATTATTCTGAGTGTTCTAGTGTAAAGCGTCTCATTCTGCAGTTCACTCTGTAACTCGTGCTGCAACTCGTGCTGCAACTCGTGCTGCAACTCGTGCTGCAATGTCTGTTGCTGTTTGTAGTTGTTATTTATAAACTGAATCTAAAATTGCATTCCAACTTCTTGCCATTTAAAAGATATATCGGGGTACTCCTTTAACTCGTTGGCAATGAGTTTTAATCCATTACCCCATTGGTCAATTATCCCCAACTTTTTAAAAACTGGTGCAATTACTTTATTCCGAATATCGGATTGGCGAGCCTCCAAGTCGTTAAAATCAATTGATGGCAGTAACTTGCCTGGGCTGGTAATTTCAACCATATCGTCGTAAATGGCAACCTTAATATCTTTACCTGTTAGCGAGTAGTCGCGATGCACAACTGCATTTCGAATTGCCTCACGGATTGCCTTTACAGGGTACTCCCATCTGCTTTCGGTATAAACGCCCTTTACCTCCGCTCCCTTGTTAATATGTCTCAAAACAAACTCGTAAGCCTGCTCGGGTTGTAGTGCTATGTTTGTATCTATGGTTTTTTGGTCGATAAAAACATCGGTGCTTGTACCTTTAAATCGGGCGCACTCTATTTTGGCGTAATGAAAAAGTTCTCGTCGAAGCTTATCGTCCGAAAAAAGGATGCAGGCGTTTGTTGGGACTCTTTTGTCCTGAAACTCTTTGAAAAGTTCCAACTTGATAAGTGCTGCTTCATCCAGCTCTTCTTCGGTTTTTTCCTTGAAAAAAATGGCAAATGCATTAAGGTCTATTTCGCCAATGGTTCTGTCGTAAACCAGCTCGCTATCGAATGAAATGTTGCGTTTCTGCCTCTCCAGCTCATTTATAATCTGTTCATCGGCAAGACGGTTCGATGAGCCTACCCTTACGTACGTTCCCTTTAATTTCCCCTTTTCCTTTAGGTAAAAGGGCATACTGTTGCCTCGGAATATCTGAATGCGAATAATATGCTTATCGTCAACTGTGTAGAATGAAATGTTGGGGATAATTACAGGATAGCATCGCTCAAAGATTATGCTGCTTATCTGCTCTTCGAGCAGAATTAAATCGTCTTCGGGTAGCCCAACTATTTCTCTGGGGCTGTCCTTGATTCCAATAAAAAGGTCGCCTCCTGCATCGTTGGCAAAGGCAATAATGGTTTTGGCAATATCGGCTGAGGTTGGAAGGCTCTCCTTGAACTCCAACCTGCGCCCCTCGGGCTTTTGAATTAACTCTTGTATCTTCATAGACTAAATTATTCCCTTAACGCACATCTCAGCTGCAACAATAATTTTTTACCAGCATTCTTTAAAATCCTCTCCTCAAACTTAAACAGGGCTTTTGGTGTAGATATCAAGTTCGCTTTTAGCATAGTTTGAAGTGATAACTTGATAAAAACCACTCAACTTTTTGCCTAAAGTTGCAACTGTTGAAAATAACAAAACCTTCTTTACTCATACTATTCTAAATTAAATTTCAAATTTAGAATTATGGAATTCAATAGTAATCTGTTGAATAAAAAAAACTAATGTCAAATATAGTGAACTGTATCCATTGTCTGGGCGAGGTGGACTATCCTAATTTTTTAATTTCGTTCAATAATGCAGCAAAATTAGGCTTTCTGTGAATTTTTCACTACTTATTACTATCATGCTGTTCTGCGGTCATCCTTTTTACCGAATAGTCATCAAAGAAAGCGGTTTCACGCTTGGGGCTCCAAACATATACCACAAGCAAGCTGTCGGGATAATCCTTGGGGACTACCAGTGTGTACACCAGCTGATCCCAGTCGCCCTCGGAGCTAATCTTGCGATCGGATTTTTTGTAAAAATTATTTGCATCCTGCGCAGACATGATTAGAGCAGCCTCGTGCGACGATTTGGAGTGTCGCCAAATCTCAAACTCCAGCTGATCGCCTGGTTTAACGCTAATTCTATGGTTTAGGGCAAACGGAGTGTCGCTATTTACCACAACCGAATGGCTGCCCGATCGGGAGTACCTACTGGTTTGCTGTTTGGCGTTATGTAGCTCCAGCGATCCATCTACAGAAAGGAACCGTGCGCCCGTTGCATCTATTGTTTCCATATCGCAAGCCGCAGCCTCGGCAACAAAAGTGCTGGGCTTTTTCTCGGGTATATAAATACCCTTACGCGCAAATTCATAGTCTAATCGTTGCAGGTAACGATTTAGATTTGGATGTTTTGTAGATCTGAACAAAGATTTCCAGTAAGCCTCCCTGGTCATCGAATCCCAGTGTATTACTCCAGAGTAGTACTGAATATTCATAAATAGGCCCTGGGCAGTGAATAGCATTATGGTAGAGATGGTGGCAATCCGCTTCCATCGGGCACCCGAAACGCCAGCATCAATAAAAGCGGCCATAGGAAATGCCAGAATAGCATACGACTCTATTAAAGCACGCTGACCGAAACCACCGCCGTACCACCAGTTCCACCACGAAAAAACCACGTACAGGTTTACAATTAGAAACAATGCCACTGGGGTAAAAAACTCTCGATGTTTCCTGTAGGTTTGTATTAATCCCAAAATGGCAAAAATCATGATGGGCGTGTAAACAAACCAGCCCTTCCGGTAGCTAAACAACCCATTAATAAACTGTGGATTAGTCCAAAAAAACTTAGCGTTATCGCCATAGGAGTAGTAAAACCAGTCCCCTGTAAGCCATTTCCAGTAAACCAGCTGCGGTGCCCAAACCAGCAGAGCGCAAAGGCCAATAACTAGCACATAATTCCATTTTTTGATAAAGTAAAGTATGCGCTCTCCAATACCCTTGAGGGTTGTTACGCCATAAAATCCGAAAACAAGCAGTACCACAATATTTGTAGGACGGATAAGAACGATTAATCCCAATAGCAAACCAACCAATGCAGTCTTGCCAAGCGTTGGCTTTGCCCACCATTTTATGGTTAGGTACAAGAGGGCTGCGTACAGCGCAAAGCTAAACCCGTGCGACATGGCACCCTCGGCATTGGAGTAATAAAACAGATTTGTCCCCAACCCAACACCCGCCAAGGCAAGTGCAGTGGCTATCTCCGAAAAATATTTGAGCATAATTCGCCGCAGTAAGATTAATCCCAGCAGTAGGTATGGGAGCACCGAGAATTGAATCATCACAAGATAGGGCAAAGAGTACCCATCGGCTTCATACCCACCCAGCAATGCCCAGACATGGGCAATAAAGAAAAAGGGTAGATACAGGAAAGCCATCCCCATGCTGGTAACAATTACTTTTGCCCCGTTGGGCGCCGTGCCGGGCCAGTAGTTTTTTATGTACTTATCGGGATCGGACTTGGTAAACTCCAACGATAAATCGCCATGAATAATAGCAGCGGGCAAATATGCGTAGTACGACTTAACGTCCCACTGAATAATTCGATCTTCCCACGTCCACATCTTTCGCTGAAGATTGGCAAATATGGAGGTTAGAATTACAACCGCTATTACAATTCGAGTGAGAGTTAGCCGCTTATAACTGTTCATATTCATTTTTATCAACATAGGTTTAGCAACAAAAATAGTTAACAGAAAGTTATTACAACCACGCAAAACCAAATTTCAACGGCTAACCATCCATTCCTTGAAATAGTTTAGCAATTAAGTATAACTATTTAGAAACCTAATCGATGTAATAATGCAAAAATTTGCTTAAAATTGTATTATAATTCTATTTACGATGAAAAGTTATATCCCTAGAACAGTAATTTCGATAGTAACTGCCGCTATACTTACTTGCCAGCCAGCATTCTCGCAGGTAAACTCAACGGGTATTCCCATACTTCAAAACTATTCGCATAAAACGTACAACGCATCAGAGGCAAATTGGTCTATTACTCAGGATGAGCGTGGAGTGATGTATTTTGGCAATTCCGAATATATTTTAGAATACGATGGAAGAAGCTGGAAACGAATAAGCGTTCCAGGTCAAACGTATATCTTTTCGCTTGCCACAGGCTCCGATGGCATAATATACGTTGGGGGAACCGATGACTTTGGCCGTCTCACCTCCGATGATCAGGGACAAATTATGTACGAATCGCTTAGGCCTCTTGTGGGCGATAGCATTGGCGTTAACAGGGTTTGGAAAACATATGCATTCGAGGACAAGATATTTTTCTGCACCCTTCCACGAATATTTGTATACAACACCAACAGCAACAGCATTAGCAGCATTAATTTGCCCGAGAACAGCTTTTGGAGTTTTCAGGTTAACGATAAGCTTTACGTTGATAACTACGAAAGTGGGCTGCACGTGCTAGAGGATAGTGAGTTAAAACTGGTTAAAGGGGGCAAACAATTTGCCCAAAACGATATCTTTTCCATCCTACCATGGAGCACCAATACTCTTCTAATTGCCAGCGCAGGGGAGGGCTTGTCGCTTCTTAACACAGAATCGGGCGAAATATCGAAATTTATCTTTAACCCCAGAGCCCAGCAAACCCAAAACATTCTTATTGATAAGCAAATATATGCAGGAGTAGTGGTTGACGAAAATCACTTTGCCTTTGCAACTCGGCTCGACGGATTATATGTAATAAATCGAAACGGCGAAATAGTTACCCACATTAACAAGGACACAGGGTTACCCACCGAGATTGTAACCAACCTTTTCCATTCGTCAATTCACCCGGGTGTATTGTGGTTAACGTTAACAAACGGAATATCTGCGGTTAACATTGGATCCCCCATACGTTACTTCTCCGATGAGCTGGGGCTAAAGGGAACTGTTTACAACGTGGTTTGGTACGACAATAGGTACTACGCTTCAACAATGTACGGAGTTTCGTTGCTTGAACAGAACTACAGCAAGACTTCCCAGTTTATTCAGGTTGAAGGGATTTTTGGCGAAGAAGTATACTCCATGATTAACTACAAACATAACAACCAGAGTAAACTTATTGCAGCTAGCGTTCGCGATATATACGAAATTAAAGGTAAAAAAGCATACCCGTTTAACCTTGGAATCGAAACATACCAGCTGCTACAATCCAAGATAAGCCCCGAGGTAATATATGTGGCATCCTCAAGGGGAATACGCAAGCTACGCCAACAGGGCAATCGGTTTATCCTCGACCCCGCCGTATTTGCATTGGCCGACACAACGGTTACAAGAATTGTTGAGGACACCAACGGGAACCTTTGGTGCAACACCCTATCGGGCGCCAAATTAGTAAGCAGCAAAGGGAAAGCTATGCCGCTGCCAAATCTAGCTGCCCAGCTTAACGGCGATTTCTTTACATTTCAGAATAGAATACATTTTGTTGCAAAAGGAGAGGTATTCCAGCTCAATGATCAGGCTAACTCCTTCACCAGCTCTAGCCTAAACAATCACTTCAAGCCCAAGGATAGAAAAATCAAAAATTTCTTCACCCTCACCGACACCTCAGCACTGGTATCGTTCGAACAGCAAAATGCTACGCTGGCTGCGCTAGCCTACAGAGCTGATAGCGACTGGCGAATTGACACAAGTGCCCTTAGGTTAATCCCCTCAATGACTATTGCTTCGGGCTCAGCACACAACGAGTTGACATTTATTGGAGGGCAGGAAGGGCTATATGTTCACAACCGGAATACCGAGAAAGATTTCAGGAGGACATTCAAAACCCTTATTCGGACGGTGAAGGTGGGATACGACTCAACCGTTTACAGAGGAGCAGGTGGACTTACCCTTTTTAGCTCCGCAGACAACAAGTTAGATTTTCACAGTCCGATTGCAAACAGGCACAACAGCATCACGTTCACCTTTAGTTCTCCATACTTCGAGTCGGAGGGTGAAACGCTATACCAGTCGTACCTTGAGGGTTTCGATAATGGGTGGTCAGCATGGGAAGATAAAGATTTCCGTAACTACACCAACCTATCGGGTGGTACATACCTATTCCACGTGAGGTCAAAAAACATCTATGGGGTTGTTAGTCAGGAGGCAATTTTCGAATTCAAAATACTACCACCATGGTACTTAACCTGGTGGGCATACCTTATATACGTTGCTGGGGCATTCATTATCATTCGCCTAACCATAGCCTGGTATACCCGCAAGCTACAGGAAGACAACCGAAAACTAGAGGCCATTGTGAAGGAACGAACCGCTGAGGTTGTGGAGAAGAACAAAAAGATTGAGCAGCAGAATATCTCCATCACCGACTCCATTAGGTACGCTAAGCGTATCCAAACCGCCGTGCTACCCGACAAGCAAACGTGCAAATCGTTCGATTACTTTATCTACTTTGCCCCTAAGGACATTGTAAGCGGCGATTTTTACTGGGTACACCATTTCGAGAAGCAGAAAAGGCTTATATTCATAGCTGCCGACTGTACTGGGCACGGAGTCCCAGGAGCATTCATGAGCATGCTGGGCACCTCTTTCCTCAACGAGATTGTGGCCAAGCTGGATATAAACCACGCCGACTCCATCCTCAATCTACTGCGCCAATATGTAATAAGCACCCTAAGCCAAGGGCTAAAGGAAGGCGACAGGGAGGAACGAAAGGATGGAATGGACATGGCCCTCGTATCTATCGACCTAAACACCATGCAGCTTGAGTTCTCAGGAGCAAACAACCCACTTGTATTTATCAGAAATGGTGAGCTAACCGAGTACAAACCCGACAAGATGCCAATTGGGGCATACGTTAAGCAAGACATTCCTTTTCAGCGCACCGAGATACAGCTCCAACCCGGCGATACTTTCTACCTATTCTCCGATGGGTACATCGATCAGTTTGGGGGGCCAAACGGGCGGAAGTTCATGAAGAAGAACTTCAAGGAATATCTACTATCGATTCACCACCTACCAATGGAAGAGCAGAAAGAGATCCTTCGTAACGAGATGAACAGCTGGATGGAAGGCTACGAACAAATAGACGATCAAATTGTAATCGGGGTAAGGGCAAACTTTTAAATTTATAAAACCGATAAGTTTTATTGGTTAGCCCCACACGTAAGAGCCTACTAGAACCTAACAATCCCAAAATCAGATTCAACATAAATGGCTACGCTTTCATTTTTTTTACAAACCAATTCAAGAATTGTTGGCATTTGGTTCTTTTTTTGATGTATATTTGGTATTGCTACAATCTGATTATTAAGATGCTGCATATGCATTAAACCAGACGAAATACTAGCCAAACTCAAAAGAATTTATTATTAACCTAACCTTTATAACTATGAAAAGAACCCTACTCACCTTACTCTTTTCGGGTTTGTGCACATTGGCAACCATGGCACAAGCTCCGTTGGGAATGAACTACCAAGCTGTAATACGGAATTCGACGGGCGAGGTTGTGGCCAATCAGCAGATAGGGCTACAACTCAGCGTCCTGCAAGGAAGTTCTTCCGGCACCTCGGTTTACTCCGAAACATTCACCCCCACTACCAATGAATTTGGCCTTGTAAACGTAATACTGGGGCAAGGCAAATCGAAAAGTGGTGACTACTCAGCAATCAACTGGTCTACTGCAAACTACTACCTAAAGGTTGAACTCGACCTGAACGGTGGAAGTAGCTACCAAACCATGGGTGTAACCCAGCTGCTCTCAGTACCCTATGCCAACTTTGCTTTCTCAAGCAAAACCGTTGTGGGCGATGGAGGAAACGCAACAATCAGCGGAACATTGCAAGTTGTATCCGATGGCACCAACAGCGAAGAGGTTCCCATTTTCCAAGTGAAAAACTCTAAGGGCGAAACCGTTTTTGCCGTTTACGAGAATGGTGTTGAGATCCTTATAGATGAAACAGGTGGAGCCAAAACGAAGGGCGCATTTGCCATTAGCGGCAAAACAACCACCAAGGGAACCCAGGAGATACTTACGGTAACCCCAGAGCTCACCCAAATTTATGTTGACGAACCCACCTCCAAAACCAAGGGTGGCTTTGCCATCTCGGGCCGAACAACCACCAAAGAAGGTGAAGCAGATATATTTACCGTTACCCCAAGTTTAACCCAAGTATTTGTTGAGGAAACCACCACAAAGACCAAGGGAGGATTTGCCATCTCGGGACGAACCACAACAAAAAGCACTGGCACGTACGATGTGTTTACCGTGGTTCCTGAGCGCACCGATGTGTACGTTAAGCCATCACCAAGCAAAAATGCATTGCCCATCGGCTTTAGCGTTTCTGGGTTAGATGTGAACTACGAACCTAACGAGCTGTTCTCCATCTCGGAGCAAGGAACTTACGTTGCAACAACGCTTGCAACTAAGCCCGAAGTTGCAACCAACCTAATAACCAACATTCAACAAACATCGGCAAATATTGGAGGTTCGATTGTAGACCAAGGTAGCTCGAAGATAACTACCATGGGGATATTGTACTACAAATCGTCGATGCAACAACCCACGCTCGCCGCTGCTGCCTTGCTTAACCCCTCCGATGGTGGAATTGTTACTGTTGATTCGGAAGAAGATCTTAGCGGTGTTACTATTTATAATCTCTCACCAAACACCATATACAAAGCATTGGCTTTTGCCACCAATGGCGATAAGCTTATAGGATACGGTGTGGCCAAGGAGTTCAAAACCCTTAGGGCAACCAAACTTACAATTAACGTAACCGATGACTTAGAAGCACCGCTCAATGCATTGGTTACCGTTTGGCCTCAGGGGGCTCAAACTCCAATAACAAGTGGCCCGCTTAGCACCCATAACCTGCTCCTAGCCGATGGCTATATGGAGATTCGCATTGAGGCCGAAGGGTATGAAGATGAGGTTTACTATGAATATACTCTTATGGGCGATCAAACCATAGATGTTCAGCTAGTAAAGACCACTACTCCAAAAGTAGTATTTATCATAACAAACCAATATGGTCAGCCTGTTAACGAGGTGAACGTATCAGTTGACGATAGTGATGAATACACTCGTCCCGATGGTAAAGCATCCTTCTTCCTATCCCCTGGCGATTATGAATATATGGTTGAATCCTATTCAGACGGTTACGAAACCACTGGCGGCAATATAACAGTTACCGAAACCCCAGCCGTTCAGTACGTTAACGTAACTATGACAGAAAACCCAAAAATCACCATAATTGTTCTTGGCCCTGATGGGTTGCCTTTAGCTGAACAAGAAGTTGAGGTAAGCATTACTAATGGGGAGGACTATCTTTACGGGTTCCTTTACAATGGCATTGCAACAATATATGGTGTAACTGCAGGTGAGTGGGAATACTCCATTGATACATATATGAAATACCCAACAAAAACAGGAACTATTAGTATTACTGGAGCACCCGATCAAACAGTAACTATTAGACTTGATAACTTCCCAACGGAGTATAAAGTAACAATACTAGTTACAAACGATGAGGGCAAACCACTTAACGATGCTAAGGTAACCTTTGGAAACGCGCTATACCATTCGGTAAAATACACAAGCGATCCTGACTTTAACGAACAGCAAGGTGAGGTTACGTTCCTAGGTGTTCCTGAATTCTCAAATTACAACTTACTTATTGAGAAGGAAGGCTTTACTAATCTCAGCAATGAATTCCCCGTTGATAGATATAGCAGTTTCATTGTTGAACCTGGGCATATCAAACTTACCTTCGTTCTTGAATCGATGGTAAACCCTTAAAAAAGAAACGTTATGATAAAAAGGTTTCTAAGTATCGTACTCGGATTAGGGTTAACCCTTACTTCTTCGCAAGTGATGATGGCGCAAGAGCTTCAAGCAGTGGTCTCTGGTGGTGCATACCACCAGGGGTCCGCTGGCTCCATCAGCTGGAGCCTTGGCGAGGTGACTACGGAAACCCTAAAAGCTGGCGACTACATCATCACACAGGGATTCCAACAAGGTAGGCTGGGGCTAACATCTGTAAAGGAAATCCCAAACCTTGACTTTACCATCTCGGCCTATCCAAACCCTACGCATGATCACATAAACATCGAGATTATTGGTGAGATCACCAATATGCACTACGCGGTATTCGATATAAATGGTCGGGCAGTTAAAAGCGGAGAGATTATCGAGAATCCAACTCAAATTTCATTCAGCGACATGAGTTCCGCAATCTACTTTGTCCGCATTATGCAGAATGGGCAGGAATTAAAAACTCTGAGGGTGGTTAAAAATTAACATTCCGCCATCCAAGTCTACCAAGAAGCGATGCAGGGTAGCCCTCTGCATCGCTTCTTTTTATACCAATATCACCTAAAACCTATCCCTCTGCTGAGGTTTTACGCCATGTTAATACCGACAACAGTATGTATAATAGCATAACAATTAACAATGAGGCCTGTTTGAAGAAAAAAATGGTTGGTACAGACACAAACAACAGAATTTGTTGCCGCCAGGTATCTTTAAAATAACCTCGCTTAATCTTTAGCGAGAACATAGGAATTGGCGACACCAACAAGGCTGATAGCACCAGCACCATAACGATTATTGCAACTGGCGAGTTGGTAAAAAAATCAAACCAATCGCTACGCGAGCTGTTTAGCCCAAGCACAATCCCCACAATGAAAAGAGCATTGGCTGGGGTAGGCAGCCCAATAAACGAGGTGGCTTGCCGCGTATCGATATTGAACTTGGCCAATCGCAAAGCCGAGAACACCGCAATTAAGAATGGAATGGTCAGCAGTACCTGCCCACCGGTAAAACCGCCAGCAGCACTAGTGCCCAAAGCATCTTTTAAAAGATGAAAAACAATTACCGATGGCGCCACGCCAAAGCTAACCAAGTCGGACAGTGAGTCGAGTTCCTTGCCCATAGGGGAGTATGCCTTGAGCAGGCGAGCCGAGAAACCATCGAGAAAATCGAAAACAGCAGCAAAAATAATTAGGTACCCGGCCAGCAGCAGGTTACCCTCAAACGCTGAAACAATTGACAAACAACCAAGGAGAAGATTGGCTAGCGTTAGGCTATTGGGTATATGCTTTAGCGGATTGGGGAGGCTCATAGTATCGATGATTTAGTGCAATAATTAGGGCAAAAGTAAGTTATTTGGAAGACAGATAACAAAAAGTGGGTCATCAAAACTGTTTTTCACCTCCTTTTTGCAATTATGTTGTAACTTTGAGCTAAGCTAATTTAGAGGTGTTATGGATGCTATAAGCACACTAGTTAAGGAAAAAGTTAAGGAAGCATTACCTTTTTCAAGAATACTACTTTTTGGCTCTCGCGCCAGAAACGATGCTGACGAGCAAAGCGATTACGACTTGCTAGTTGTTGTGCCAAACTCTATATCAATTCGTGAAAAAATCTCTGTCCGAACTTCCATTCGAAAAAAGTTACTAGCCAGTGGAATACGTAGTGATATTTTGATACAAAGCGAGGAGGAACTAAAAAGTAAAAAACTGATACCTGGGCATATTATTAAAACGATTATGCGCGAAGGGGTTACCTTATGAACCAAGATATAAATGACTATATTGAAAAGTGGATTTTTAGGGCTAACGAGGATTTTGCAGTTTGCCAGCACCTTGCATCGATTGACATTGAGCAATATCTAAAAGTTTTCCTCACATACAAAGGGGTTGACTTTCCTAGAACTCACGATCTCGATTATCTTTTAGCCGAATGTTCCAGTGTTGACAACAATTCATTTAATGATATTGATCTTAAAGAGCTATCCGAATTTGGTGTAACCATAAGATATCCAGATGATTTTTTCATCCCCAGCCATAGCGAAACTAATTACTTTGTTGAGTTAACACAACATTTAGAAGTAGTTGAAAGGCTAATCTGCTTTTAATGAAACGATTTCTCTCCATAGCAGCTTTGATTCTACTTGTCTGCACTCTCTCCTTTGCCCAAACAGCCAAGTACAGCAACGATTTTCTGAATATCGGTGTGGGGGCAAAATGGTTGGCCATGGGCAACACGGGTGTGGCCACCAGCTCCGATGTGGAGGCGGCCTACTGGAATCCGGCAGGGCTTACAGGCATACAAAACACCTTCGAGTTGGGCGCCATGCACGCCAGCTACTTTGCCGGCATGGCCAGCTACAACCATCTGGGCTTTGCCCATAAACCCGACACGCTATCGGCGCTGGCTTTCACTGCCATTCGCTTTGGGGTGGATGATATCCCAAACACCACCGACCTAATTGACTCCGATGGCAACTTCAGCTACGACAGGCTAAAGCTATTCTCCGTGGCCGATTACGCCTTTCTCCTCTCCTACGCCCGCAGGTTGCCCATCGAGGGGCTTACCGTTGGCGGCAACGCCAAAATCATCTATCGCAATGTGGGCAAGTTTGCCAATGCCTGGGGATTTGGTGTTGATGTGGCTGCCCAATACCAACGCAACGGGTGGCAATTCGGAGCAAACTTTAGGGATGTGAGCACAACCATAAATATCTGGAGTTTCAACTCCGATGAGCTGGAGATTACCATTGGCGATAGCACCTTTAACCGTGCCCCCGACAACAATTTCGAGATTACGCTACCGCAGCTAACGCTAGGCGTTGCCCGCACATTTGGCATTACCGATGATATTAACTTAACGGCAGAGTT
>Ga0334898_1003106_pt1 | contig 13922 bp, 10 predicted proteins | sample GraSluR3_MG_10_FD_207228 | JGI IMG/M metagenome (GOLD analysis project Ga0334898, IMG submission 207228) | Sludge microbial communities from methane-producing bioreactor in Wageningen University, Netherlands - Granular Sludge_3_08-R3 | ecosystem: Engineered > Bioreactor > Anaerobic >... | reverse complement strand
GGCTGCTGCGAGGACTTCGCGGAAGATGGTGCCGCTTCCCATCAACTGAACCACTGGAGTATCCTTCTTCTTCGAATCGGCTTTTCTGAAGAGATATGCTCCTTTGAGAATACCCTCTTCACTCCCGTTGGGCATGTCGGGATGGGTGTAGTTCTCATTCATCAGGGTGATGTAGTAGAAGATGTCCTCTTGATCCCCGTACATCCGTTTCAGTCCATCGTGGATGATGATGGCCAACTCATAGGAGAAGGTGGGATCGTAGGCTTGGCAAGTGGGATGGGTGGCGGCCATGAGCAATCCATGTCCGTCCTCATGCTGCAAACCCTCACCATTGAGGGTGGTGCGTCCTGCGGTCGCTCCCATGAGGAATCCTTTGGTTCGGCTGTCGCCTGCAGCCCAGATGAAATCATCGACCCGTTGGAACCCGAACATCGAATAGAATGCGTAGAAAGGGATCATGGTGAGATTGTTGTTGGCATACGATGTACCGGCGGCGATCCATGAGCTGATCGCTCCCGCCTCGGTGATACCCTCTTCAAGTATTTGTCCCTTTTCATCTTCGCGATACCACATCAACGACTCGGAATCCTGTGGTTCATACAGCTGTCCTGTCGGGGAATAGATGCCCAGCTGTCTGAACAAGCCCTCCATACCAAAGGTTCTCGCTTCATCGGGCACAATGGGTACGATCCTCTTGCCGATGTGCTTGTCCTTCACCAACTTGGTGAGCAGCCGCACGAAAGCCATCGTGGTCGATATCTCGCGGTCACCCGATGATGCGGTGAGGTCCGAAAACGAATCCATGCCGGGAATCTCGAGCTTCTCTCCCTTTGGATTGCGATAGGGAACCGGACCTCCCATGATCCGTCGTCGTCTGGCGATGAATTCGGCTTCGGGACTGTTCGGTTCGGGTTTGATGAACGGCAGTTCCTCGAGTTGATCGTCTGCGACAGGAACATGGTAGTGGTCCCTGAATGCCACCAAGGCCTCTTTGTCCATCGATTTCTGGTTGTGGGTTCCCATCGAGGCTTCGCCCGATTTTCCCATTCCATATCCTTTCACGGTCTTGAATAGGATGACCGTGGGTTCACCCTTGTGTTGGGTTGCCGCATGGAACGCTTCATAAATCTTGCGGGGGTCGTGTCCTCCCCTGGTCAGTTGCCACAATTCCTGGTCACTCTTATCGGCCACCAGTTCCTGCAGATATGGGTCGTCTCCGAAGATCTTCTCCCTGAGGTACGCAGGGCCGCGGGATTGGATGGTTTGGAATTCACCGTCGACCATGGTGGCGAATTTCTTGAGCAATACCCCCTTGGTATCCCGCTCTAGGATTGAATCCCACTCAGAACCCCATATGACTTTGATCACATTCCATCCTGCTCCACGGAATTTTCCTTCGAGTTCCTGCACGATCTTTCCATTTCCACGCACCGGTCCGTCGAGTCGTTGCAGGTTGCAATTCACCACGCAGACGAGATTGTCGAGTTTTTCGCGTGAAGCAACAGAGAGTGCTCCGAGTGATTCGGGTTCGTCCGATTCTCCGTCTCCCATGAAGATCCATACCTTCCTGTCGCCAACCTCCTTGAGTCCCCTCGATTCCAAGTACTTCATGAAGCGGGCTTGGTAGATGGCCATCATCGGTCCCAGTCCCATCGAGACGGTCGGGAACTGCCAAAAGTCGGGCATCAACCATGGGTGGGGATAGGAAGAGAGTCCCTTTCCCTCCACTTCTTGTCTGAAGTGCTCCAGTTGTGCTTCGGTGAGTCTCCCTTCCACATAGGCCCTGGCATACATCCCTGGAGCCGAGTGTCCTTGGAAGAAAATCAGATCGGGTCCATAGGTTGCATCGGGACCCTTGAAGAACCAGTTGAAGCCGACTTCATAGATCGCGGAGGCCGATGCGAAACTCGCTATGTGGCCTCCAAGGCCTTTTCCGTTCTTATTCGCCCGTGCCACCATCGCCATGGCGTTCCAGCGTACGAACGCCGAAACATTTCTTGCCACCAACGAGTCATCCTTGGGCATGACCGCATCGTTGTCCTGAATGACCGTGTTCACATAAGGGCTGATCACACCAGGTGAGGTGTGCACTCCAAGATTGCGTGCCTTGTGGGTAAGTTCATGCAAAAGATGGTCGGCTTTGTCCCCACCTTCCTTGCGGATCACTCCCTCGAGAGATTCCAGCCAATCAATGGTTTCGGCGGGGTCGGGGTCATGGAATACCTGTTTGCTCATCTATATCCTCCGATTGTGGATGCGGAGGAGGATTCCGTCACCAGATTTGCTCGACGATCAACACAATCGTCATACTACCCTTGGCACACACACGTTCTGAGAAAAGCCATCAAGGGTGGATCCCCCGACTCCGCACTCGTATATTACATGTACACAATGTCACCAAGATGGTGCCCGGCGTCAAGTAAAATCTGATTTCACTCCAATAATGGAACGATAGGGAGGTGGGGTGATGATACCGGGAAACCTGTGTTCAGATAAGATTGTCATGATAACCTGCCATGAAGGAAATTTTACGCGCGGTCTCCTGGATAGCGGGGATCGTATCTTCTATTTCCTGCACACTCATGTAGTTCTCGAAGGCCGATATGCTGATCGCGGCAATGATCCTTCCCGTCCGATCACGTATCGGAGCGGCATTGCAGTTGTCCTTCAGGATATATTCGTTCCTGTCCCGGGCGACCTGGTCCAAACGCACCCTTCCGAGCTCCTCTTTCAAGATGTTCGGTTCGGTGATGGTCTTGCTGGTGAAGCTCTTCAGACCCTTCTTGGCGATCAGTTCATCCAATTGGTTCCCATCCATCTCGCAGGTGAGCATCTTACCCAATCCAGTGCAATGGAAGGGGAGGGCTTTCCCCGGTGTGAAGTAGGTCCGCGGTAGGTTGAGGCTGTCGATCCTATCCACAACCAGAATTTCATCCAGATGGAACACTCCCATGTTGATGTTGGCTTTGGGATACTGGTTCCATAACAATTCGAGATAGGGCATGGTGAGTTTCCTGATCTCCAACGACACGAGCGCATTCCGTGAAAGTTGGAGTGTTTTCAAGCTGGTTGCATAGAGACCGGAGTTCTCATCCTTCACCATGTAGCCGGAAGATACAAGACTGGCCAACAGTCTGAACGCCATATTGGTATTGGTGTCCAGTGCTTCGCACACATCTTGGATGGATATGGGGTGGTCGGAGGCTGCAGCCAGATCCAGAATCTGGAAACAGCGCATCACGGATTTGATGTTGTACTTGTCGGTTGTGTCATTGGTTGTCATGATTATAAATCATAGCCTATTAATTTGAAAAATCAAAGTAAAAAGTTTATGTTTTTATAATCATTCAGAGATCCTTTATAGTTTTTTAATAAATTATGCTTGGGAAAATTCACTGGATTCTAGAAATTTTTAAGATGATGGAAAATGGCAAGGAGAAATTTTGCTTGAATCGGTGATTTTTACGCAATACTTATAAAAATTAAATATCGTTATAAAAATATAGAAAAATAACAAGAAAAATCAAATAAAAGTTGACAGATTAGAATTCTCGTTCTAATCTATCAAACGTCGTCAGGTTTTGTTATGGATAATCCAATGTAATCCTGCGACAGTGCAAGTAATGGAGGAATGGATGAGAACCCCTGTCGTGGAATCCATGGAAATATATCCCGTCGCCGGACGTGATTCGATGTTGCTGAACCTCAGTGGAGCACATGCTCCCTTCTTCACCAGGAATGTGGTGGTACTCAAAGACAGTGACGGTAACACCGGAGTGGGTGAAGTACCGGGCGGAGAGAAGATAACCCGGGCCCTCGAAGAGGTCAAGTCGATCGTGGTCGGATCATCCATCGGTGCCTACAAGAACACCCTGTTGGCACTACAGTCCGTGTTCGCTGGAAAAGAGGACGATGTGCGTGGAGCGCAGACCTTCGATCTCCGTACCGGAGTGCATGTGGTGACCGCCATAGAAGCTCCATTGCTCGACCTGTTGGGAAAGCATCTTGGTGTTCCGGTGGCGGCATTACTTGGTGATGGCCAACGAAGAAACAAGGTGAAGATGCTCGGATACCTCTTCTATGTCGCCGACAGGAGGAAGACCGATCTCCCCTACATCTCAGAGGAGAATTCTCAGGTGGATTGGTATCGTCTCAGGCATGAAGAGGCGGTTACCCCAGATGCGATCGTTGAACTGGCCAAAGCGAGTAGGGACCTCTATGGATTCGATGACTTCAAGCTCAAGGGCGGCGTGTTTGCGGGGATGGAGGAGATAGCAGCGGTCAAGGCCTTGAAGAAGGCGTTCCCTGAAGCGCGGATCACCATTGATCCCAACGGCGGATGGAAATTGGCCGAAGCGATCGAATTGTGCCGAGACCTGCATGATGTGCTCACCTACTGTGAAGATCCCTGCGGAGCCGAAGGAACCTTCTCCGGACGCGAGGTGATGGCCGAATTCCGACGTGCCACCGGGTTGCCCACCGCGACCAATATGATCGCCACGGACTGGCGTCAGATGGCCCATTCGGTCATGTTGCAGTCGGTGGACATTCCGCTTGCCGATCCCCACTTCTGGACCATGGAGGGTTCGGTAAGGGTAGGGCAGATGTGCGATATGTTCGGTCTCTCATGGGGATCGCATTCGAACAACCACTTCGATATTTCCCTGGCGATGTTCAGCCACACGGCTGCAGCCGTACCCGGTCGTCTCAATGCGATCGATACCCACTGGATATGGCAAGAGGGGACGGAAAGACTGACCAAGGATCCCCTGAAGATTGTGGACGGATTCGTTTCCATTCCAGAGAAGCCGGGATTGGGCATCGAGGTTGATATGGAGCAGGTGCTCGCAGCCAATGCCCTCTACAAGGAGCGATGCCTCGGTGGTCGTGACGATGCACTCGGGATGCAGTATCTGATTCCGAACTGGAAATTCGATCCCAAGCGCCCCTGTATGGTGCGCTGATGATGAAGGGAATATTCAACTAAATCCAATTGCATGGGTTTTGTTGAATCAATATACACACTTGCCCTTGGTGGCAGGTGATTTCATGGAGGAAGAATATGAAAAGACTGCTTGTTTCTCTTATGGTCCTTTTCCTTGCACTCTCATTCGTGGGTGCCCAAGGACAGGATGAAGGTGCACCTGTGAATGCCGTCGACAAATATCCGTCACAGGCGATCAACCTGATCGTTCCTTTTTCCGCTGGTGGCAACTCGGACTTCAACGCCCGTGCCATTGCGAAGTATCTTCCCAAGGTACTTGGGCAACCCGTTGTCGTGACCAACGTTCCCGGAAGTGGTGGAACCATTGGTGCCGCCCAGGTTAAGGATGCGAAGGCCGACGGTTATACCATCTTGGTGCACCAGCTTTCCTTGAGCATCGCTGAAGCCGCCGGTATGGCCGACTACGGTATCAAGGACTTCGAGGTCGGTTCGGTGTTTTCCAAAGCTTCCCCCGAAGTGCTGGTCTCGCTCACCAAGGCTCCCTTCAACAATACCGAGGAGCTTCTCGCCTACTCGAAGAAGAATCCCGGAAAGGTCAAGTTGACTGCAAACACTGGTGCTTCGACGATGTGGATTGCGATCGGATTGACCAACGCTGGTGCCGACTTGAACATCGTCTCATCCGGTGGTTCCGGTGAAAGACTTCAGTTGGTCTTGGGTGGACATGCGGACATCGTTCCCCTCAACTACAGTCAGATCAAGGATTATGTTGACAATGGCACATTGAAGATCATCGCTAGCGCGAGCAATGAACGCTCCGATTTGATTCCCAATGTGAAGACTCTGCGTGAAAGTGGTGTGAACGCCGGTTACGACTATCTGAATACTATGATTTTCCCGAAGGGAACCGACAAGGGGATCGTGGAGAAGTTCTCCAATGCGGTCGGCGAAATCATCAACAACAATGCGGATTACCGGGCCGAGATGGCAAAGGCCTTCCAACCGCCAACATGGATGAATGTCGAGGATTCCAAAGCCTACTGGTATGCGGAACGTGATGAGCTGATGGCCATCAGCGACGTGCTCCAGGGCAAATAATCCTGATCTCCATCAGGTGCGTATCACTGGCCTGAAATTATTTCAGGCCAGTTCAATGTTTATCGAATAGGAGCTTAACTGAAATGAACAGTGATTCAAAAAGGGAACTGGGAGTGGGAATCTTCTTCTTGGTTCTATCAGTCGCCTATATGATCGGAACAACCACCATTTCGACATTCACTCCGTTCGGGAATAGAGGACTTGATTCACGTTCAGTTCCTCTCCTCATCGGATTTCTTGCATCCGTTTTGGCATCCATCCAGATCATCACGATCGTCGTCAAGGAGCAAAGACGCAGGATGTCGGCATCCGAACAACCTGCTGTGGAACCTGAAGAGGTGTGTGACCCTGATGAAATCGCATGTGTCGAACCACCAAAAAATACCGTCCTTCAACGTATCGACAAGGTCGTTCCGATGAAGCTTATTCTTTCGATGTTGTTCCTCATGATCTATGTCGCGGTGTATCAGAAGGTGGGATTCATACTTTCAAGTATCTTCTTCCTGATGGCTGAATCCTTCTTGCTGGTAAAGAACGAAGAGAGGAGAAAGTGGAGGATCTTCATCATCCTGTTTTCCATTGGTGCTTCAATCGTCATCTATTTCGTATTCACGAAATATCTTTCGCTGTTCCTCCCCAGAGGGATTCTAGGATAGGAGAAGAATTGTATGTTTGAGTTGATACTATCTGGTTTCGCGGCGGTGTTCGCCGATCCCATGAGCATAGCAATGGTCTTCCTCGGGGTGATGGTGGGAATTATCTTCGGAGCGTTGCCCGGTCTCACAGTGGTCGCGGGGCTCTCCATGTTCCTTCCTGTGACGTATGTGATGGCAAGCAATGTTGGTCTTTCGATGCTTACCGCAATCTATATCGGAGGAACATCGGGTGGATTGATCTCCGCCATTCTGCTCAATATTCCAGGGACACCCGCTTCCATCGCGACCACCTTTGAGGGAGCTCCGATGGCTAAGAAGGGGTTGGCCGGAAAAGCCCTTGGCTTGGGAGTATTCGCTTCGTTGATCGGAACGTTGGTTGGTGTGATCGTCATGACATTGCTCTCTCCCACATTGGCGATCCTCACGCTGAAATTCGGACCTTGGGAATATTTCTCGGTCACATTCTTTGCATTGACACTTATTTCGGCCCTCACGGGAAAATCGATTGTGAAGGGTTTGTTGAGCGCGTTGTTCGGAATGATGTTCGCCACGATCGGGCTCTCTCCGATCGATAGTGCAAAACGATATACCTTCGGGAGCCTGCAACTCACCAGTGGATTCCACCTGCTTGTGGTCCTTGTCGGGCTTTACGCAATCAGCGAAGTGTTTTCCACCGCTTCTGCGAAACAGCAGCCTGTCAAAGTGCTCAGCTACAAGATGAAGGGACTGGGATTCACATTGCATGACTTGAAGGGAAACTGGGGCAACCTCCTCAGAAGTTCCCTCGTCGGACTCGGCATCGGTATCCTTCCTGGAATCGGGGGCTCGACGAGCAATATCATCGCCTATTCGGTGGCGAAGAATTCGAGCAAGCATCCTGAAAAATTCGGTACGGGAATCCCCGATGGCATCATCGCATCGGAATCCAGCAACAACGCTTCGATCGGCGGTGCGATGATTCCTTTGCTCACCTTGGGCATCCCGGGCGATGGAGCGACGGCGATCCTTCTTGGAGGATTCATGCTCCATGGCATGGTGCCCGGTCCACTCCTGTTCCAGCAGAATGGTGATCTTGTGTACAACATCTTCGGTTCGATGATGCTGGGAACCATATTCATGGCGGTGTTGATGTGGGCTGGAATGCGCATGTTCGTACAGATTCTGAAGGTGCCCACCCATATCCTGGTACCTTTGATTGTGGTACTTTGCTCCATCGGAGCCTATGCCTTGGGCAATCGTGTCTTCGACATGTGGGGTTTGTTGTTGTTCGGTGTGATCGGTTTGATGATGTCCCGATTCAAGATCCCTGTGCCACCATTCATTCTCGGTTTCATTCTTGAAGGAGCGTTGGAAACCAATCTGAGACGTGGATTGGAATACTCGAACGGCAATTTCTGGGAAGTGTTCACACGTCCCATCAGCGGTCTGTTCCTTCTGCTCACCGTACTTTCATTCGCAACCACGTTGATAAAGCAGTACCGTGCTTCCAAACGTGCCAAAGGAGCATGAGAATGGGTAAGAAAGACACATTTCCTGTAGTGACCGAGATGTTGGTGATTCCTGTCGCGGGAAACGACAGCATGTTGCTCTCCCTCAGTGGAGCACATGCACCGTTCTTCACACGCAACATTGTGGTGATCAAGGATTCCTCGGGAAACACCGGTCTTGGGGAAGTTCATGGAGGAGAGGCGATCACCCAAGCTTTGGAGGAATCCATTCCCTTTGTGATAGGTCGCCAGATCAGTGAATACCGCTCGATATTGAAAACACTCACCGATCGTCACAATGCAAGGGCGCGCAACAGCGAAGGTTTGCAGAATCTCTCGTTGTCCAATCTCAAGGACGTGGTGCATTCAGAGACCGCGATCGAGAGCGCATTGCTCGACTTGTGGGGAAAATTCCTCAACATGCCCGTGTGTGATCTGCTCGGTGATGGAAGACAAAGGAAGGACGTGGTCGTGCTCGGTTACCTGTTCTACCAAGCCGACAAGACGAGGACGGATCTTCCCTACATCGATGAGAGCGGCAGTGACAATCCTTGGTTCCGCATACGTCGGAAGGCAGCGATGGACAGCAAGGCGATCGTTGAGCAAGCACAGGCACTGCAGGAGTATTACGGTTTCAAGGATTTCAAACTGAAGGGAGGCGTCCTTGAAGGTGAAAAGGAGATGGAGGCTGTGGAGGCTCTCGCATCCCGATTCCCCGATGCTCGGATCAACATCGATCCCAATGGTGCTTGGAAATTGGATGAGGCGGTGGCCCTCTGCAAGGGAAGCAGCCTCACCTATGCCGAAGATCCCTGCGGTACCGAAGCCGGGTACTCGGGAAGAGAGACCATGTCCGAATTCAAGATGAAAACCGGTATTCCCACTGCAACCAATATGATTGCCACGGATTGGCGCCAGTTCTACCATTCGGTGGGACAGAAGTCGGTCGATATCGTGCTGGCCGATCCCCATTTCTGGACCATGTCGGGTTCCGTGAGGATCGCTCAAGTGCTCAACGATTGGGGACTGACTTGGGGCTCGCATTCCAACAACCACTTCGATATTTCACTCGCAATATTCGCCCACTGTGCGGCTGCGGCACCGGGAGACATCACCGCGATGGATACCCATTGGATCTGGCAGGACGGTCAGCATCTCACCACCAATGCCCATGTGATCAAAAATGGAGTCATCCATGTGTCGGATGCGCCCGGTTTGGGAATAGATGTCGATATGGATGCGGTGATGAAGGCCCACGAAGTATACAAGAAGCTTTCGTTCGGGGCGAGAAACGATGCCATAGGCATGCAGTACCTTATCCCGGATTGGAAATTCGACAGTAAGAAACCTTGTATGGTCAGATAGTTTACGTAAGGAGAAGTACAAATGAAGATTGGATTCATCGGATTGGGAATCATGGGTAAGCCCATGGCCAAGAACCTGCTCAAGGCGGGACATGAAGTGGTCGTCTACGATATCATGCAGGCGAATGTCGAGGAGGTGGTGGCCGCAGGAGCGAAGGCTGGAACCTCGAGTGCCGATGTTGCGTCCCAAGTCCCGTTGGTGATCACGATGCTTCCCAACAGTCCGCACGTGAAGAGTGTGGTGATGGGTGAAACGGGTGTGTTGGAAGGTGCCACCGAAGGTCTGAAGCTTGTCGACATGAGTTCCATCGCACCCTTGGCGAGCCAGGAGATCGAGAAGGCGTGTGCGGCCAAGGGAGTGAGGATGCTCGATGCCCCCGTCTCCGGAGGCGAGCCCAAGGCGATCGACGGTACGTTGGCGATCATGGTCGGTGGCGAGAAGGCCCTCTTCGAAGAGGTGAAGGATATCCTGCTCGTGATGGGAGCCTCGGCTGTCCATTGCGGTGACATTGGGGCCGGGAACACCACCAAGTTGGCGAATCAGATCATCGTTGGATTGAACATCGCAGCGGTGGCCGAGGCCTTCACCATGGTGAAGAAGGCCGGTGTCGATCCCCAGCTCGTGTTTGAGGCGATCAAGGGAGGCCTTGCCGGTTCTACGGTGATGAATGCCAAGGCACCGATGATGATCGAAGGCAATTTCAAACCCGGCTTCAAGATCGACCTCCACATCAAGGACCTTGCGAATGCCCTGGACACCGGTCATGGCGTCGGTTCGCCCCTGCCTCTGACCGCAGCGGTGCGGGAGATGATGGAAACCCTCCATGCCGATGGCAATGGACAGGACGACCATAGCGGATTGGCCAAATACTACGCCAAGGTATCCGGCACCAGGATCGGAAAATAGCACAACCGGAGGAATGATCATGGACACCGATTTCATCAAAGGGATTATCCCCCCGATAGTTACCCCAGTTACCGATGACGAAAAGATCGATGAAAAGGCGCTTAGACGCCATATCGATTTCATGATCGAAGGTGGAGTCGAGGGAATCCTCGCATTCGGTTCGAACGGCGAGTTCTACATGTTGGATGAGGCGGAGATGGAACGGGTACTTCGGATCATTATCGATCAGGTGAAGGGACGGATTCCCGTCTACATGGGTGTCGGTGCGATACGCACCGCCACTTGTGTCCGCCTGGTGAAGATGGGAGTTCGCTATGGAGCGGACGGAGTCTCCATACTTCAACCGATGTTCCTCAAGCCGAGCGAGGATGAATTGAGAACCCACTTCAGGACCATCGCCAAGGCGGTACCGGAAGTGCCTGTCCTGCTCTACAATAATCCTGGACGTACGGGATACGGAATCAGTCAGGAGACTGTCGAGGAGCTGGCCCACTCTCTGCCCAACCTTGTGGGAATGAAGGACTCCAGCGGTGACCTTACCCAGACCATGGAATTTATCCGACGGAATGCCGATGTGGGCTTTCGGGTGATGTGTGGGAAAGACACCCTGATTTATGCCGGGTTGACAGTGGGAACGGTTGGGGCGGTATGCACCACCGCGAATTTCGTACCGAACCTGGTATGTTCGATCTACGACAAATATGTCGCTGGTGATACAGCCGGTTCTTTGGAAGCCCAGTATAAGCTGAATCCGATTAGAATGCAGATGGACAAATCGAGTTTCCCTGTGGCCACCAAGGACTATGCCAACCTATTGGGTCTTGAATTGGGGAATCCCATCTTGCCCAGCAAGCCTTCTACAGAAAAGCAATTGGGAGGGCTCCGGCAACAGTTGGTGAACTCGGGCCTGCTGTGACTTCCAATCCCGCATTTTCCTTTTTTGTGCATTGTAATGTCATAATTTACTTGAAAATATCTAAAAAAAGCAGATAAAATGACAAATTAATGCTTGCGTATTCCACGGTACCGGGTGTACCGTGGAATCAGATGGTAAAAAGGAGGAAGGAAGATGGGAAAGGTAACAAGAAAACTTCAAATCATCGGATTGGTTCTGATCATGCTCATTGCAATGGTATCCTTGAGTTCTTGCGTATCATTGCTCGCAAGCTTACTGGGTATCGAAGTGGAGCCACCCGATTCACCCGAATCGTCGTTGTTGTTCGTTGAGTTGATCGCTTTTACAGATGGACAAAGCGGTACAAGGGACAGCGACATGGTCGCGAATGGTTTTTCTTCAGGTTTTTTCCCTGTAGTGGTGGATGAGGACGGCAATGAAGTCTCATTTGTGAATATCGAAGCAATGACAGAAGCAGGACTGGTGTTCCATCACGCCAATCTTGATCCCGGTACCTACACCCTCAAGGGCTTTAGATACCTTTGGATGACCGACTACAACTTCCTCAATTCACCGATCAAGGATCTCAAGTTTGACGGACAACGTGACGATGAATTCATTGAAACGGAATTCCATCCGCTTCCGGAACCCATAACACTGGAGGTGGAACCCGGCACGGTCGCTTCGTTCGGTTCCTACAAAGCCTATTACCTCTTGAAGGAATCGGTATATCGCCAGAAGCCGGAAATGCCGAAGCAGGATGATGAGAACAAAATGGTGGAATTCGGCTATCTGGGTATCAATCCGGATGATACGCATCTGCTGGAAATGATGCGCGACTGGACCCATTCCGGATGGGTGGAATGGAACAAAAGGAATCCCCTCAAGTAGCCAAGCATCTCATCGCCGCCTCTTTGCGTAGAACAGCAACACTGCGGCAGAGATAATGAGCATTCCCGCTACGCTGAACGGATCTGGGGAATCGTTTGCCATGACGATCCAACTCAACCCCGCACCCAACACGGGGTTGAGGAACTTGAGCATGTTGAGATTCGATACGAGTACTTCGGGTCTCTGTATGAGGCTGTACCAGATCGAGAAGCCAACCGCCGAGACCATGCTCAGATAGAGAAGACTCCAATAGAATGTGCCGGGTAGGGCGAAATCCATCATCCCTTCGACAGGAATGGATATGATAAAGAGTGTGGCTCCACCTATGAAGATCTGGGCCGAGTTGAGTTTCATTGGATCGTAGGGATCGGTGTTCTTCTTGAGCACCACCTGAAGAAACGATTCGCAGACCGCTGCAATGAGCAGCAAGACGATGCCGAGCACTTGTGTCTTGCCCACTTCGGTGGAAGGATTGCGGCTCACACTAATAAGTACGATTCCTCCTATGGCGGCGAGGATGCTTGCGATCTTCTTGCCGGTAAGAGCATCGTTGTGAAGGAAGAGGTGGGCAGTTACGGCTGAGAAGAGAGGTATCGAACCCACTATGATTGCCGCGATCGAAGCGGGAACCTGGTCTATGCCATAGTAGTACAGGGCATAGAAGAGCGAGGTTTGGAGTACCGATGTCTTGAGCACCAGAGGCCAATGCCGCTTGGTATGGGAGAGCAATCCCTTCGGATCGTGGATCACGATCGCGAGCAGTATACCTGCCAGCATGAACCGAATGCCGGCGAAGGCCATGGGAGTCGCATAGGCAAGACCGCTCTTCACACCGATGAACGCGGTAGACCACAATATGACGGGAATGAGCGCCAATAGGTATATTTTTTTCATTGCAATAGAATATAGGATGCTTTGTAGTATTTTTCAAGACTGGATTTAAGAATAATCCCTTGTAGAATAAAGGGTGTTTCCGCATGCTGTTGGTGAAGAAGAAGGTGCTTGAACATAACCGACACAGTTCGGAAAGGATTCTTGACGGAACCATGTCCAATCGGCCACTCCTCTACTGAGATCGGTATTGCACAACTCGGATGACGAGTGTATGCTCTTTGACGATTTGGTATAGTTCTTGTGCAAGGAGATGTCTATGCGAGGAATGTTGAAGTTGTTGCCGATCATGGTATTGATACTCATCTTTTCCGTGATGGGTTGTGCGACCAGCGTGACCATGAGGTACATGGTGCCTGCCAAGATCAACATGGTCGATTACAGGAGTTTGGCGGTGTTCTCTGTGGAACCATACCGTTTCCCGTTCTTCGACAATCCACCATCGGTCATTCCCGATCTGAGTGGCACATCCCCCTCAACAGTGTTCTCCGGGTTTGCCGGAGGAACCGAACGTAGGATAGCCAAGTACCTCACCGATCGGATTGAAGACGATCTTCGCGATACCGACTATTTCACTCTGCTGACTCCTCCACGTTCCGATGCCGTGGGTATCGGTTACTCCGAATTGCGAATGATGGGCTACGATGCTCTGCTTCGTGTGAGGGTGACCGATCTCGATGTGGAAGAATACATTTTCGCCAAAGAGGAGACTGTAGTGGTACCACCCGATGTGGAGGGTGGACAGCCGACCACGGAAACAGTACTTCGCCATCATGTGATGCAGAAGG
>Ga0334898_1003105_pt1 | contig 13931 bp, 11 predicted proteins | sample GraSluR3_MG_10_FD_207228 | JGI IMG/M metagenome (GOLD analysis project Ga0334898, IMG submission 207228) | Sludge microbial communities from methane-producing bioreactor in Wageningen University, Netherlands - Granular Sludge_3_08-R3 | ecosystem: Engineered > Bioreactor > Anaerobic >... | reverse complement strand
AATAAGTAAACAAATAAATCTACTCTAAAATATAAAATAATTAAAAAATAAATTTATCGGCCAAACTTCTAGCGACTTCCAGTTCTTCGGGGCTATTAACGCCAACAGCCTCTTCTGGATCAACCAAAGAAGAACTAATAATAATTTTTTGTTCAAAAGCTAATTTAATTAAATCCGTTAAGTAATATTCTTGCTGATTATTATTATTTTTAAGATTAATAATGTTTTCAAACAACCATTTTCTATTGAAACAAAATAAAGCTGGGTTTACGTCTTTTATTTCCTTCACATCATCACTAGCATCTTTAAATTCAATAATTTCCTTAATTTCTTCACCATCTTTAATTATTCGACCCCAATGGTAAAAGTTTTTTCTCCACTCACTAAAATCTTCGACTCTAACAGTCATCATTGAAACCTCTGTTTTATGATTATCAATAAGTCTATTAATAGAGCTTTCTTTATAAAAAGGATGATCGCCATAAAGAACTATAATATTTTCCACCTCTTCTTCAATTAAATCTTGAGCACTCAAAACAGCATGTCCAGTGCCAAGTTGTTTTTCTTGAACAGCATATTTAATATCATAATGACTTAAGGCATTAGAAATTTGTTCTTTATTGTCTGGAGAAACAACAATTATTGGGGGTAAATCTATTTTTGATTTAGAAACTGAATTAATTAAATACTCAATCATGGGGCGATTATTTATCGGAGACAAAACTTTAGGCAAATCAGAGTTCATTCTTTTCCCCTTACCAGCTGCTAAAATAATAACTTTGTTCATAACTTATTTTAAATTAATAGATATTTCTTTAAAAATATTTTTAGCCAATTTTTTACTACGTGCTTCACAATACACCCTAATTATCGGCTCTGTATTAGATTTTCTTAAATGAATCCAAGACCGATTTTGAGAAAAAATAATTTTTAAACCATCAATCTTAGATATTTCAAACTTGTTATACTTTTTTTCTATCCTATCAAACATTTTATCAACATTCAAGGACTTTTTTAATTCAATTTTGTCTTTTAATAAAAAATATTTAGGCAATTTTTTTTTCAACTCAGAAACTTTATTTTTTTCTTTAGCCAAATAAGTTAAAAAAAGGGCAATGCCAACTAAAGCATCTCTGCCATAATGAAACTCTGGATAGATTATACCACCATTACCTTCACCGCCAATAACTGCTTTTTGCTTCTTCATTTCAGCGACTACATTGGCTTCACCAACAGCTGAATAAAAACATTTTCCTTGATAATTTTCTGTAACATCTTTTAAGGCTAAAGAGGAAGAAAGATTAGAAACGCTAATTTTTTGATATTTATTTTTAAATACAGAAAAATTTTCTAAAACATATTTAGAAACAGAAACTAAAGTATTTTCTTCTCCAAAATAATTTCCTTGTTCATCAACAAAAGCCAAACGATCAACATCAGGATCAACTGCAATTCCTAAATCAGCTTTTTGTTTCACAACCTCCTTGCAAAGTTGCTTTAAATTTTTTTCAATTGGCTCTGGATTATGATTAAAATTTCCATCAACTTCTTTGTTGATAATTATAACATTTTTAACATTTAATTTTTGCAATAAATTATAAACAGCTAAAGAGCCAACTGAATTAATGCCATCAACAACTATTTTAAAATTTCTTTTTTTAATTATATTTTTATCAACTAAAGAAAGTTTTAAAATTTTATCAATATGAACTTTAGTGTAAAAATATTTTTTAATAATTTTTCCAATTTCATCAATTGAAACAAAAGAGTAGTTTTTTTTACTAGCAATTTTTAAAACAACTTCCCCTGATTTTTTATCTAAAAACTCACCCTTGCTATTTAAAAGCTTAAGCGCATTCCATTCTTTAGGATTATGTGAAGCTGAAATTATAATTCCGCCAGCAGCCTTTTCTTCTACAACTGCAATTTCTACTGTAGGGGTTGAAGCTAAATCAATATCAACAACATCTATACCTAAAAAAATTAAAGAATTTATAGCTAAATCTAAAAAATATTTTCCACTTATACGCCCATCACGACCGATAACTATTTTTATTTTTTTGTTTTTATTATTTTGTTTAATAAACTGGCCAAAAGCCAAAACAAAATTAATAAAATTTCGTGGATTTAAATTTTCTTGACCCTCACCAATAGTTCCTCTTATTCCAGAGATAGATGAAATGAGTGGCATAGTATTAAAATTATTTTTTTAATTTTCCGTAAACACCAAAAAGTAAATCCAAATCTTTTTCTGAGTCTAATAAAAGTTTATTATTCAAGCTAACGGCTGATTCCAAAAAATTCAGAGCTAGATTATTCTGCTTGTCTTTAAATTTACACTCCTTATACATTTCTACTAGGGCCGCCATATCTTTTATAAAACAATGCCCACCAGCACCACGACCAAGCTTGCCCACAAGACCTCCTTGATGTTTTATTTTTAAATGACTATGACCTATACGAGAGTCATGACCAACCATTTCACAAACCTTGTCATAATTTATTTTTTTAGACTTAGCTAAATTAAAAATAGTATTAGCAAAAACAACTTTCAGCATTAAAAAGGTATTACCCATATATTTTACAAGCTCGGCCTCCCTGCAAGAAACAACAAAATTATGTTCAGCTTTCGGTAAAATTTTTAAAACATCGTTGGCTACCTTTAAAGATTTTTTAGTATAACCAACAATATTTCTTTCTGGAAATCTGGCATCATTTTTAGCATTTTTTTCGGTTAAAAATTCAGGGGAATGAATTATAAATTTTTTAGGAAATAATTTTTGGATTTTTTCCGTTGTGCCAATTTTTATAGTTGATTTAATTACAGCAGTTTTTCCATCACCAACCAAACTTATAACTTCTAATAAAATACTATCATCAAATCCTTTGGGAGTGCTCGGGGTTGGCACAGCAATAAAAACAAAATCACATTCAGCAATTTTTTCTTTGTTGTGAGAAAAATTACTTCTGTTATAACGAACAATATTATAACCACGTTCTTCAAAATCATCGGCCATACTTTTGCCGATAAATCCTTGGCCGATAAAACCAACCAATATTTTTTTCTTATTCATAATATACAATTAATCTAATAGATATTTATAAAAATAAAAAACCACAAAAAATTAATGTGTTTTTTATAATTTAATTTTAAATTAAAAATAGTTTGATGTCAAAAAAACCGCGTAATGCGGTTTTTTGTTTTAATTTTTTATTTTTTAATTAATCTTTTAAGCAACGAACTGATTTACCAGTTCCTTTAAGGCCATTATAAATAGTAATATCAGGATCTCCAGTATTTAACAATATATACGGAGCAGTAGATCCATTTTCTAAAAATGACCAAAAAACAGCAACATCGCCTAATTGTGAAAAACCACCACTTATATTACCAACACCAGCCGGCAATGCAGTAAATCCTGAACTGTTATCACCATCCCAAAAAGGAGTACTTGTCTTAATTTTATTTCCCGCTATAGATATTCCCCCCAAATAATTAAACAAAATAGTCCACTCATCGCTGGCTGGTAAGTGCCACCCACTAGGACAAATAATAGAGGCAATGCTCCATTGATAAAGTAGCCCCCCTTCAGTACTATAATTTTGGGCTTTAGCTTCCTTTACTAAGGTAAAAGCAATTCTATTATATTTTTTTTTCATTACTACTTCGCTATTATCAATATCATACCAACCACACCAACCAACATCGGTGTTATCAACCCAAACATTTTCAGAACAACCATTATCATATTCCATATTTTTAACCATCCAACATTGATCTCCTATTTGAACCGTAGGATAGACACTACCATCCCTTGTATCTGTAAAATTATCTCCACATGACCAAGTTGGGGTTTCTTCTCCACCTGAACCACTGCTACCAAATATTATTCCACCTGGGGTCATTTGTTTGGCTCCTTGGGGAAGGTCAGATACTTGTTTGCCGGTACAGAAGTCTATAGTATAATTTGCTCCATCGTTTAGTGGAATGTAAGTGTAAGTATTAGAGGCGGGTTGGCAATCTCCATCTGCTGGAGTTGGAGCAGATGGGATATTATACATAAATGTTTCTTGAGATGAAGAAGATACTATAGAGCCACTATTCCATTCATCTTGAGTAGGATATCTATTGTTTTCATTATAAAATAACTCTAGAGCAGTATGAATTTGTTTCATGTCCGCCATTCTTTTAGCATCTCTAGCATTAGATCTTGCTTGTTGTAAAGCTACTACGGCTAGAGTGGCAAGTATACCAATAATAGCTATTACTACTAAGAGTTCGATGAGAGTAAAGGCTTTCTTCTTTTGATTTAACATAGTTTCAAAAATTGTTTTTTAAATATCAGTATTTAAAAAATTTTGAAAAGACAGAGGCATAAAAAGCATGTAAAATTTAAGTGTTTGAGGCTAAGCTTTAGTTTAGCCGAGTTTTAAATTTTACTAGCTTTTATAGTGACTGTCCCGAAATTTTTTATTGCTGAAAGTTTTTGGGCCACTTTTTTGAAAAAGTGGCATTTATAAAAAACATTAAATTAATTTATTTTAATTATATTTATTCTTTATATACCTTTAGTTCTGATGATAAGGCCATATTTTATAATCAAATTTTTAAATTTCACAGAGAAATTTAAAAATTAAAGAGATAAAGAGAAAAAGAGATCTCAAAATCAGGCAAGCTGATTTTGAGTAAGGAATACTTATTTTTTATTCAGTTCTCAGACAGCGAACAGAAAAACCACCAGCTAAACTAAGATAGCTGCGACTAACTGAAGAATAGGAAGAATGCAGGTAGCGGAGCCAGGCATCAGATCCATCGATAGACGACGACCAGAGGAAAGAATAAGAACCAAGATCGTAAAACGAACCATCGGTATTACGGTCGCCGGCTGGTAGAATATTAAAACCACTATCATTAAAATCACTGTGATTTCTCAAAACTCCATCATTCCATAGATCATAACTTCCTGCTAATTTAGAGCCTTCGCTTGTTCCTCTCTCTCCCATAGTAGTTGTATCATAAGGAAAGTCTGTTGCACAACTTCCAGATGTGCAAACTGCTCTTTCTAAATCAGTAAATTCATCATGGGATAGAACGTGCCAACCAGTGGGACAAATACTAACTTGATCTACTGCGAACCAATTATATAATACTCCGTAAGTAGAATAATTGGTTTGAGCTTTGGCAGTATTTACATCACTTCCATCATAACCATAAACACCATAGCCTGGTTGAGAGTTTTGTCCTTGGATTTCAAATTCAGAATTACTATGGACAGCTGGAAGATAGGCTAGGTTTTTAGCAAACAAACACTGGGTTCCGATTTGAACTGTTGGATAGATATTATTATCTCTTTCATCTGTAAAATCATCTCCACATGCCCACGCTGGAGCTCCTCCTCCACCTTCTCCTCCACCAATATTTCCACTACTGCCTATTATTACTCCTCCTGGAGTCATTTGTTTAACTCCTTCTGGTAGGTCAGATACTTGTTTGCCAGTACAAAAATCTATAGTATAGCTAGCACCATTGTTTTGAGGAATATAGGTATAGGTATTAGAAGCTTCTAGACAGTCTCCATCAGCAGGAGTAGGAGCAGAAGGAATAGAATACATGAACGTTTCTCCGGTAGAGCTAGAAACTATAGTGCCGCTATTCCATTCTTCAGTGGTAGGGTATCTACTATTTTCGTTGAAGAATAACTCCATGGCTGTTTGAATTTGTTTCATGTCAGCCATTCTTTTAGCATCTCTAGCATTAGATCTTGCTTGTTGTAAAGCTACTACGGCTAGAGTGGCAAGTATACCAATAATAGCTATTACTACTAAGAGTTCGATGAGAGTAAAGGCTTTCTTCTTTTGATTTAACATAGTTTCAAAAATTGTTTTTTAAATATCAGCATTTAAAAAACTTTGGAAAAGATAGGAGCGTAAAAAGCGTGTAAAATTTAATTGTTTGAGGCTAAGCTTTAGTTTAGCCGAGTTTTAAATTTTACTAGCTTTTATAGTGACTGTCCCGAAATTTTTTATTGCTGAAAGTTTTTGTCGCGTATAGTCGCTATGCGACACGCGATTTTGCCACTTTTTCCTTGCCCGCCGCAGCCATTTTATATAAAAATTATATATTATTTTTGTAGCGAAGGGGGGTAAAAAAGTGGCATTTAAAAATACTAAATTAATTTATTTTAATTATATTTATAATTCTTTGATAAATAGTAAAGTGTTTAGGTATTTATTCTGGATTCCATCTTTCGTCGCGTAAACTCGCTTCGCTCATACGCGACTCGCTGGAATGACAGAGGGATTGCCAGCCACTAGAGTAATAAAAAATACTAATTCTGGATTACCACTTTCGCTGGGATGACAGGAATAATTCTATTATAGCAAAAAAAAAATTAAGGGCAAAACTATTTTTTTAATATTATATAATAATTAAACTCATCCTCTAAAAAATTTTCTACTTTAAATTTTGATTTTTCAAAAATATTTTCAAATCCTTTTTTAGAAAAAGCATGATAATATCTTGGTTTAATTCCGTTTTTTTTCTTACCCCAATTAAAAACCAAATCTCCCCAATCTAAAAACCTAAAATAAAGAAAATTATTTAAAAAAGATTTTAAAGCTAAACAAAAAAAGTTTTTTTTCTGTCTTAATTTCCAAACACTAATAACTAAAACAGAGTCATCTTTCATTTTGTCATAAACTTGATTTAAAAAATTTAATCTCAAGTTATTACCCGGGATATGATGAAAGACGGCCCAAGAAAAAACAAAATCAAAATTATTTTCTTTCAATTTATCCAACTTTAAAACATCTAAAACCTGAAATTTATCACCATATTTTTCTCTAGCAAATTTAATTAAGTTTTTGCTATTATCTACACCCAAATAATTTTTATCATTACCTAAAACATCCAAAAAACGCCCATTGCCACAGCCCAAGTCCAAAACTTTGTCTTCTGTTTTAATGTTTAAAGATTCAACAATTTCTAAAACCATTGGCTTCATTGGTTTTTTTCTAGTTTCATTAAAACTCTCAGCTATATCCTCGTAGTTGCTATTAACTAAATTCAATAAATATTTTTCGGCTTTTTTATTCATCTTAAAAAATTAAATTAAATATTCTTTTTTTCTAAAACTTCGCAAACCATCTTCAAAACTGTTCTCATCCTCTTTTACTCCTCTTAAACACTGATCACAATGTCCACAGTTCTTAGAATAATTTTCTCCAAAATATTTTAAAATATACTTTTGACGACAACCTGAATAATAGGCATAATTTTCCATTTCGTTAAGCTTATTTTCGGCTCTTTCTAGTTTTTCAGATAAAGCTTTAAAATCTAGTTTTAAATCATCAGAAGAAACTCTTTTTAAAATTCTTATTTCTGTTCCCCTAAATGGTGGCTTATATTCTAGTAAATCTTTTTTGGCTAACCTTTTTATCATTCTTAGAATTGAATCTTTTTTAACATTTATTAAAGAGGCCACATCTTCCAAATTAAAATCCCAACCACTCTCCAATTCATCTTTAAAACGATCATAAATTTTGTTGAGTGCCTCTATTTGAACTTTAGACCTTGAACTTAAACCAGATAAAAGGGAAGCAAAATCAACTTTAGATTTTAAAAAAGCTCCTCCGTTTTTATCATTAGGGCGAGAAAGATATCCCTCTTTTTCTAAGATTTTTAAAGCTGTTCCAATTGCCATTTCCGGAACGTTGGCCGATAACTCTTTAGCCAACTCTGAGTAAGTTATTAATATTGAACCCTTAATAGCATCGCTTTCTTTATCCAAAAGAGTTTCATAAACTTTAACAATTAATTCTGGCTCCGGATTATCTCCTTTTATAAAAAACTCTCTTAAATACCTATCACTAGGAGAATATAAAAGCAAACAAAAACTAGGCATCCCGTCACGACCAGCCCTACCAGCCTCTTGATAATAAGCTTCTATAGTGCCGGGCATATCATGATGAATAACAAATCTAATGTCAGACTTATTAATTCCCATTCCAAAAGCATTAGTAGCCACAACTACTTGAGCCTTGCCAGACATAAAATTATTTTGCACCCAATCTCGACTTTCACTATCCATGCCAGCATGATAAGCCACCGCCTCAATACCATTTTCTAAAAGCCTTTCAACAATTTCATCGGCTTTATTTCTAGTGCCTACATAAACTATACCAGAACCACCACCAGAGCCAGAAATAGCATCTAAAATAAAATCCACTTTACGATTAGTACTAGAATGGATCACTCCAAATTGAATATTTTCTCGAGCAAACCCAGTAACTATTACATCCGGATTTTTTAAGTTTAGTTGTTTAATAATATCATTTCGAACCTCCGGAGTAGCTGTGGCCGTAAGAGCAACAACAGTTGGCTTCTTTAATATTTCAATTGCTGTTTTTAATTTTAAATAACTAGGACGGAAGTCGTGTCCCCAGGAACTAATACAATGAGCTTCATCAATAGCGAAAAGAGAAATCTTTAAATCTTTTAAAGACTCTAAAAAAGAAATACTATAAAATCTTTCTGGAGCAACATAAACAAGCTTGTAAAAACCATTACTAACCTCCTCTAGTCTTTTATTTGTTTCTGACAAAGAGATAGAAGAGTTAATAAAGGTAGCTGGAATTCCCAGTCTTGCTAAAGAATCAACTTGATCCTTCATTAAAGCAATAAGCGGAGAAACAACAATTGTTATCCCATCTAAAACCAAGGCTGGCAATTGAAAAATCAAAGACTTGCCACCACCAGTTGGCATTATAACCACTGAATCTTTTTTATTTAAAATATTATTTATTGCTTGCTCCTGACCCAAACGAAAAGAATCAAAATTATAATATTTTTTTAAAAAACCTTTTATTTCTTCCTTTTTTTTATTTATATTTTCCATTATTTATTTTTAATATTTCTCAAACTGTAAACAATGAGCGTGTTTTTTAAAACACAAGCAACGGTCATCGGACCAATACCGCCCGGAACTGGAGTAATATTAATATTCATTTTTTTAACATCATCAAAATCAACATCACCAAAAACCTTTTCACCCTCTTTAGTTATTCCAATATCAATCACTGTCATTCCTTCAAATAAAAAATCTTTTTTAATAAATTTTGGCTTACCAACAGCAGTAATCAAAATATCACATTTTCTAACACTTTCTATTATTTTATCATCAGGGTCTAAAGAATCCTTCATGCAATAAGATTCTAAAAAAATATCTTCTTTTTCCAAAAAATATTTTACCTCATCTTTAAATATATCTGAATTATAAAACAAAAAGGCTTTTTTATTTTTAAAATCTTTTTTAAGACTAAGTAAACTTTCTTTAATAGCCAATATAACTGGTGATAAAACTTCTTGTGGTCTATCAAAACAAAATCCATCCACATCTTTAATCGGATTTATTTTTTTTAAGATTTTCTCAGTATTAAATTTTTTAGGAAGTGGTAATTGAACAAGTATTCCATCAATACTATCATCACTATTTAAAAATTCAATTGTTTTTATAAATTCTTCTTCGCTATCATTTTCTCTAATTAAATACAAGCTAGTATCAACACCAACTTCTTTAGCTGATTTTTCTTTGAGTGCCACATATAAAGCTGAATCGCTCCTATCTCCAGCTAAAATAATAGCTAGGCTTGGCCTCCTTTTTCCTGCTTTAATTAAAGAAAAAACTTCTTTAGCTGTTTTAGTCTTTATTTCTTCAGCAATTTTTTTACCATCAATAATATTCATTTTTTTATAATTAACAAAATAAACAATAGCCTCAAAGAAGCTTATTTGTGACTTTATTTTAAATTAAAAACACTTTACTGTCAAAAACCCGCTAAAAGCGGGTTTTGTTCGAATAGTTTTTGTTTTATAAGAATTATTTTCTATATATTGGGAAGTTTATGCAAAGACTTTTTACTTTGTCTTTAATTTCACTTAAAACAACTTCGTCGTCTTTGTTTTGTAAAACCATATCTATCAAATCAGTCAATTCTAAAATTTCTTTTTCTTTAAAACCACGAGTGGTTACAGCTGGTGTTCCAATTCTTATTCCCGATGGTTTCATTGGTGGAGCTGGGTCGTTGGGTATTGTAGAACGAGAAACAGAAATTCCAGCTTTTTCTAAAGCTCGTTCTGCTTCTAAACCAGAAATATTTTTATTTCTTAAATCTACAACCATTAAATGATTATTTGTTCCGCCAGAAACTATGTTATAGCCTAATTCAATAAATTTATTAGCCATGGTTTGAGAATTTTTTATGACTTGCTGAGAATAAATTTTGAATTCTGGTTCAAGAGCTTCTTTAAAAGCAACTGCTTTGGCGGCTGTTATATGATCATGAGGACCACCTTGCATGCCTGGGAAAACTGCTCTATCAACTTGTTTGGCAAATTGTTCTTTACATAAAATAAAAGCACCACGTGGACCGCGAAGTGTTTTGTGAGTCGTACTTGATATTACGTCAAAATAAGGAACTGGGCTGTTTAAACATCCTCCAGCAATAAGTCCGGCAATATGAGCAATATCAGCAAAGGTATAAGCACCCACTTCATCAGCAATTTCTTTAAATTTTTTCCAATCCAAATCACGAGAATAAGCACTAAAGCCAGCAACTATCATTTTTGGTTTTTCTTTTAAGGCCACCTCTCGCACTTTTTCCATGTCTATTATGCCATTTTCAGCTACTTCGTATTGAACAAAATTATATAATCTTCCAGAAAAATTAACGCTATGACCATGAGATAAATGTCCTCCATGATCTAATTTTAAGCCTAAAACTTTATCGCCTGGCTCCAAAAAAGCCATATAAACAGCGGCATTAGCTGGTGAACCAGATAAAACTTGAACATTAGCATGTTCAGCCCCAAATAATTTTTTTAATCTTTCAATAGCTACAGTTTCTACTTCATCAACCACAGAATTACCTCCATAATATCTTTTATTTGGATAGCCCTCACTATATTTATTATTTAAAGAAGAAGCCATAGCCTCTAAAACAGCTTGAGAGGCATAATTTTCAGAAGCAATTAATTCCAACTCATCTTCTTGTCTATTAGTTTCTTTGTTAATTAAATCAAGAATTTCTTGATCAATATTTTTTAAATTTTCAAAACTTGGCATATTTAAAATTAAATTATAAATTAATTAAACTCTATAATCACAAACCGTAAGCTATATGTGGTAAAGCCATTTTAGCATATTTTATATTTTTATAAAATTTGATGATCCAAAAAAATAATGCTAAAATTATTTATATACAATTAAAAAATAAATTATGAAAATATTAGAATTTCCCGAATTAAGACAAACTTACAATTACGATTGTGGTGCTAGTGCTCTGCAATCAACCCTTATATATTATGGAATAGAAATAAGAGAGGACTCTGTTATGAAAATGGCCAAAACCACCGAGGAGGGAACTGAAATAAAGAATATAATCAAAGTGGCTAAAAAATATGGACTAAAAGCAGACTCAAGACAAATGACTATAAAAGATTTAAAAAAATTTATAGACAAAAAAGCACCAATAATAATACCCCTTCAGGCTTGAACAAATAATAAAAATATAAAATGGGAAGATGCTTGGGAGGATGGACATTATGTAGTGCTAATTGGATACGATGATAAAAAACTTATATTTGAAGATCCATCAGCCTTTATAAGAACCTATTTAACTTTTAAAGAATTTTTGAAAAGATGGCACGACTTAGATGTTGATGGAAAAAAATATATTAATCACGGAATAGCTATCTTTAGAAAAAAACCAAAATTTAAAAGCAAAGAGATAATAAAGATGGGATAAGCTAAATTTTTTTAACCATATAAGTATTTCTTAATTTATAACCTAGCTTTCTGTAATACCCCCTTACACCAACACCAGAAATAACAGCCAATTCTTTGGCTTTATTTTTTTTAGCAATTTTTTCAGCCTCAGCTACCAATTTTTTACCCAAACCACTATGTTGAATTTTTTTATCATTACCTATTGGCACTAACTGTCCATAAACATGAAGCTCTCTAATTATAGCTGAAATAACATTGCTATTTTTATCAATTCTTAAACGACAAAATCCATATAAAATTTTTTTGTCTCTACTATCAAAACTAATAAAACATTCATCACCATTCGAAGATTTATATTCTAATATATTTAAATTCAAATCATTTTTTTCTATTATTTTATTTTTAGCTTCTCGACAACGAATACAATTACAAACAATTCCCCTGTCTTTTATAACTTGCCTTAAATTAGTAATTTTATTTCCAGCCTCAATTGACTCTCCTGGAATATCTCTAATTAACCTAATTATTCTAGTATAAATTGGCACCACTTTTTTAGATTCAATAATTACTTTTTCTAGCTCTTTGTCAGTATATGGTTTATACTTTCCGGCTTTCCACCATTTGTATAATAGACTATTTTTAACCACCGTGGTTGGATAAAATTTTATTTGATCAGGCTGAAATCTTTCATCGTTATAAAGCTCTTTAAACATCTTTATATCTTTTTCAGGGCTAGAACCGGGAAGCGCTGGCATAAAATGATAAGTTACCTTAAAACCAAATTGTTTTAATTTTTTACTTGCTTCTGAAATCTCTTTAACTCCATGACCCCTTTTGTTTAGTTTTAATATTTTATCATCAATAGCCTGAACACCAATTTCAACTCGAGTACAACCCAAATCTCTCATTTGCCACAACTCTTTATCATCTAAATAATCAGGTCTAGTTTCCAGAGTTAATCCAATTATATTATATTTAGCCTTTTCGTTTTTTCTTTGTTCTATTTTTAACAATCTTTTTATTTCCTCTAATTTTAATTTATCTGAATAAAGATATTTAAGAATTTTTTTAGGTTGAACCTGTTTTTCACTTTTTTCAATAATAATTTCTTTTTTTATTTTTTGATAATCATTAGCAGCTTTAAAGCAGTTAAGAATATACCAATATTTATATTTTTCCGGCAAATAACTCCAAGTTCCACCAATAACTATTAATTCTATTTTGTTTGGCTGATGTCCATTGTTTTCTAAAGCCTTTAAACGAAAAACTGTTTGTAAATAAGGGTTATATTTTAAACGAATAGCTCTCATGACGGCTGGTTCGTTGGGCAGATAACTTACGGGCACGTCTGGTTTTTTGGGACAATAGGCACATTCGCCTGGACAAGGATAAGGCTTAGTTAAAACAGCAACCGGAGCAATCCCCGACAAAGTTCTTACGGCTCTTTTCCTTAAAAGAGAAATAAAAAATTCTTCATATTTTTTTTGCCAAACACTGTCTATTTTATTTTTTTTAGTTAATAAAAAATATTCTCTTAAAATGTCAGAGTTAGTCAAAATAGAAAAATTATATTTTTTAGATAATTCGCGTTTAAAAATACTCAAATCTTCTATGCTTTTTATTTTTTCTATATTATTTATAATTTCCAAAACTGCTTGTTTCACTTCTTTATTTTTAATACTTTAGATAATTAAAATTATAGCAATTTAATTCTCAACCTTCAATATTAAATATATTTAAATTTATTGTTTTTTAAAATTTTATATTGCTTAAAGACTAATTTTATTATATTATATACTTATTAAAAATAAAATTAAAATAACAATTATGAAAAAAATTATTTATTTACTAGCTTTTAGCTTTTTGTTTTTTATTCCAAGCATAAGCCAAGCCTATGTAATAAAATCAGCCGACTTTATTTATGTTGCCAAGGATGAAGTGATAGAAGGAAATCTTTATTTTAGCAGTAAGAGTATAAACATAGAGGGCCAAGTCCTAGGCGATGTAATTGGAGTTGCTCCTAATATTCAAATAAACGGACAAATTAAAGGAGATTTAATAAGCATTTCCCAAAATTTGATTATTAATGGCCAAATTGATGGTAATTTAAGAACAATTTCTAGTGTTAACAATATTAATGGTTCT
>Ga0334898_1003099_pt1 | contig 13954 bp, 10 predicted proteins | sample GraSluR3_MG_10_FD_207228 | JGI IMG/M metagenome (GOLD analysis project Ga0334898, IMG submission 207228) | Sludge microbial communities from methane-producing bioreactor in Wageningen University, Netherlands - Granular Sludge_3_08-R3 | ecosystem: Engineered > Bioreactor > Anaerobic >... | reverse complement strand
AATTTTGCTTCCTGACTTTTATGGTGGCTCAGCTGAAATTCCAATCCCGTTATTGGACTAAACCAAATAGGGTGTTTTTTGCCGTCCCTGACCCAGGAGCATCCGGCCTTTTTTAGTTTCTTCTCAATTTCAGAATACTTCATTTCTTTTTTGACTAATACCTCACAAAGATAGCCATTTGGATAACAAATTCAAATAAACTGAATTATTTATAGTGCCTTTTTTTGAAATCCCCAGAAACGGATTACAATCTGATAGCTACCGGGTCCGCTCCGGGGGAAACAAAATGCGTGCATTTTTAAAAGTGATGCTAAAGTATAAAAGTAGTTTTTGGAATGGAGGTCGGAGGGGAAATTTTTCAAATTTGATTTTCCATCGCCTCTAAAATTTTCAAAATCACACCCGACTCAAAAGCTGAAATCAACGTTTTTTCGTTAAAGTCGATTTTTTCATTTTCTATTCTATCCGTTCCACTGATTTACCCCGGTGTTTGCTTTAGCTCCGGTTGGGTAAGCGACCAGTGGGTTTGAATGATTTTCCATTCTTTGTTGTCCATCCGGTAAACTTCGGTGCAATTCCAGCGGTGGCCGGTACCGCCCGACCACGAAACGAGGTTAAAGGTAAGCACGGCCAGCTCTTTCCCTACCTGAACTTTTGGGTTGGACATCTGAATACTGTCCACGTGAATTTGCCCCCTCAGGCTTTCATATAATTTTGTGAGGGCCTCGTGGCCATCAAGCCGTTTTTCCGTCATGGGATCGAAATAGACCACATCCGGCGCCGATAGTTCAAGAAACCCGGAAGGGTCTCCTTTTCCCCATTTCTCCAGCGCATCGAGTTCCAACGCTATAATTTTTTCCGCAACCTGTTCATCGGATTGCCATGTACATGAAAAGAAAATGCACAGAAATAAAAAAACAATTGGCTTGTTCATAGTCGTCGATATTGATTTTTACCAAAAGTACAAATTTTTATCCGGCATGCCGGGGTGAGGATGAAGCAGCTGATGTTTCAGCTGCCTCCATCAGAAAAGTAAGTGTAAACTACCGACCCGGCAACCGGATTTTGTCGGCGATGAAAGACGCCGGTTTCAAAAAAGTTACCGGCTGAAACTGTATGCAGAAAAAAGTAACGTGATACTCGAACCAAAGTATCGTGATACTCGAACCGAAGTATCGTGATATTCGGACCGAAGTATCGTTATACTCTGACCGAAGTATCGTGATACTCTGACTAAAGTATCGTGATACTCTGACCAAAGCTATACGTTACTTTCACCGGAAGCACGCGTGGAACTAAAATGAGGCTTTTGTTTGTGAATTACCTGCTTTTTCCCATCGGATTAAAATAAAATATCAACAGTTCTTTTTTCAAAACAGGGAGGATGGAATTAATATAACATTTAACTAAACGTCTTTAACACATTAAACATAGCAACCACATTTTCAATTGGTGTGTTTGCCTGGATGTTATGAATCGTATTAAAAACAAAACCGCCGTCCTTTCCAAAAATTTTACAATGTTTTAGAACCTGTTCCTTAACCTGATTTGTTGTGCCAAACGGCAACGTTTTTTGTGTATCGACACCACCACCCCAAAAAACAAGGTTTTTACCATATTTTTGTTTCAATAAAGCAGGAACCATGCCGGTAGCGTTTACCTGAACCGGATTGATTATATCAAAACCCGCATCGATGAACCTGTCCATAAAAGTTTCTACTGCACCACAGGAGTGTTTAAACGTTTTCCAGCCGGTATTTGTATGAATCCAATTATTTATCCTCTGATAATAGGGCAGCCATAAATTATTAAAATGTTCAGGTGAACAAAATGTAGATGTTTGAGTGCCGAAATCAGTTCCGCAAATGAAAATAACATCTATCTTATCCCCGGACACTTCATTTAAACGAGACAGGTTGTACAGGGCAATTTCCACCTGTTGTTCAAAAATTTGTTTGATATAGTCAGTTCGCATCAAAGTACTCATATACCATTCACTAATATCCCTTATTCCTCGCGGTTGTTTAAGATTCATGCCCGGCACCAGGGCTATATCGCCAAGGGCTGTACCTCCGGGAGACACAACAATTCCTTTACCTGTTTTCGATAACCGATCTATTTCATTCTGCCAGTATTTTAAATCTTCATCAGAGATAAAACTAAACTCTTCCAGGTTGTCTTTGGGATCTAATTCTTCTTCAACGATTGGTTCCTGCCGGATAATCGCATCAAAAAAATACCCGCTGGCAGGCATTATTGCCGAAGGTGCTACAGATTGATCTCCACCTGGAAAAATTAAAATATCTCCCTTTTCATTTTTCTTTTGATTGAAATTTTCCGGAACAAGAACAATTTGCCCCCAAGGTGTCTTCCATTCCTTACAAGGTAGGTGGTTGTTTATGCCAAACATATTCTCTTTACCGTATGCGCCGACAATATCTAAACCGAGCGCATCCATCAAATCTTCGTCTATTTCTCCCAGCATCTGGTAAGGTTCAATAACTCTTACTATTTTTTTTTCAAGGCTGTAATAGCTGCGCAATTCTTCTACGATTTTTACATGAATTCCGGTTACTGCGGTCGAACCAAAATCAACTACAATTTTATCGGGTTGTTCATGATTCAGTGTCTTTTGCAATTGTACTTTGCTAATCATAATCGTAAGATTTTTTTTTCCAGATTTTTTCCATTTCCTCGAGTGATTTACCCTTTGTTTCAGGAACAAACTTCCAAACAAAAAGAGCTGATAGTATTCCTATTATTCCATAAATCCAATAGGCAAAACCATGATTGAACAACCGGGTAAGCAAAATATTATCATTCAAAACCGGGAAACTCCAGGAAACGGTAAGATTTGCAATCCACATAGCTGCAACGGCAATCGACATGGCGCCGCGAACAGAATTGGGAAATATTTCTGAAAGCAATACCCATGTAACCGGTCCCCACGACATCGCAAAAGCCGCTGTATAAATACCCATAGCAGCAAGTGCCGCAATTCCGGGACGATTAAAGAAAAATAACGTTCCCAACGACAACATACTGATGACCATACCGAGTGAGCCAATAATCATTAAAGGTTTACGCCCTAATTTATCTACCTTATAAATTGCCAATACTGTAAATCCCAAATTAACAATGCCAACAAAAATGGTTTGCAACAATGATGTTTCGGTAGTTGCTCCCATGTTTCTGAATATTTCGGAAGCATAATATAAAACTACATTTATTCCCACAAACTGTTGAAATACAGCCAACAAAATACCAACAACAATCAGTTTTCCACCAAATGACAACCAGGGCAACCGTTTTTCTTTCAGTGATTCCCGAATTTGCGGAAGCGTTTTTTTTGCATTTGCTGAACCAAGCGTTTTTTCCAATGTTGTAAAGGCCACGCTCTCCTTTCCTTTCAAAACATAAAATCTCGGGGTTTCCGGAACAAAAAACAGTAAAATAAAAAATAACGTTGCAGGGACCAGTTCCGAAGCAAACATCCACCTCCATCCAACGGTATGAATCCATTCCGGGGGTTTTCCCTTTGCAATAAAATAATTTACAAAATACACCACAACCATACCTAAAATAATGGCAAACTGATTCCAGGATACGAGCCCTCCGCGTTTTTCAGCAGGTGCTACTTCTGCAATATACATTGGAGAAATCATAGAAGCCAGACCAACGCCTATTCCGCCAATGATACGGTAGATAATGAAGGAAGAAAGGGTAGCGGCTCCTAAAAAGTTCAACCTATCAGGCAGGGCTGATCCAACAGCTGAAATAAAAAAAAATAATGAAGCAATTAATAAACTATTACGTCGTCCAATGTTCTGACCAAAATAACCTGCAACAGATGCTCCGATTATACATCCAAGGAGCGCACCGGAGATGGTAAAACCATTTATGGAATTGGCCACATTCCCGGACATTTCAGTTTCATTGCCAAAGAATCTGAAAAAAACAAAAAGCAGTCCGCCGATCCATAACACACTACTGTAAAAAGTCGCTTTTCTAAAGCTGAAAAGCTTAAATAAGAAACCGGATACTAAAATACCGATGGTAACAAAACAAACAGTTGCCAGTAGTTTATACTGAAAAATAACCTTTTCAGCCAATTCGGAATTATCAAATAACGGCTCAATAAAAAAGTTCCGAATTGATTCCACGGCACCATTAATTACGGCAGTATCGTACCCAAACAAAAGGCCTCCCAGTGTTGCTACCAATGCTATTCTAAATAAATAAGGAACAGGGAATTTTGTTGATTTCATTTTTTTGCATTGAAGATTGAAACCCCGATCCAGAGTTAAAAACCGACATTTTCAAACCCGAATTCATGTGCCGGGTCGGTTTTGTACTGATCGATATACGGTGAATAGGATTTTACCGAAATCTTTTTCTGTTCAGGATCGATGGTGACAATGCGCAAAAAGCCGTTGCCGCCTATTTCGGAACCTTCCACCCCACCCTGGTAATTGGCAAGCATCTGGTAAACTTTATTTCCGTGCACCCCTTCGCTGACTAACCGTGCGGCACCGCTGTGAAGCACATGACCACTGACAACCATCAGAATATTAGGATGTTGACCTACCAGTTTTTCCCACATCATCTCACCGTCGTTCGGGGCATCCTCCCCGGTGTATTGCCCCACACCATAACGTTGCGGTACCCAGGCATGGTCGCTCCCGATGTTCATGCGCGTGCCGTCGGAATACATATAGGCATGGGTGTTAATGATCACTTTATGCTTCGGATGGTTTTCAATTACTTCCGCAGCCCAGTCCAATACCTTGTTTCTGGGACCGAACTCAAGGCATAAAATAAGCCAGTCGATACCGCCGGCATGAAATGTATGCCAGGTATTGTCCATTTTACCGGGTTCGAAAGCGCCCCCAAATCCTTCCATCCCGCTGTATTTTCCATACGGCATGTATTTATTGAACAGTTCCGATTCACGGGTATTGGCGTTTTTCCCCGGATCGCCGATGTCGTGATTTCCTGCAACAAAAGCGAAGGGTACTTTCCCATCTAAAACATGAAGGGCATCCACTGCATTTTCCCACTGCTTTTCGGTATTGTTGTCGGTGATGTCGCCCTGATGGAGTACAAACGCTATGCTGTCTGCGTTTTCGGCAATCCACTCCGTTTGTGCCCTGAAAACCTCTGGATATGCCGCCGAATAGGTTTGTGTGTCGGGCAACAATACCATGTTAAACGGTTTCTGACTGATGCAGGATGAGAAGAAAAAAAACAACAGCAAAAGTGTTGCGGCATTCTGAACTCTACTGCAAAATTTTACTTTTATACGGATTATCTTCTGAAACATGTTTTGCATTTTTCTCATTTTTTTCATTTTTATACTTTCTGTATCGATTTATAAAATGACACTTTTTGGTAACCTCCCGGTCACTATTGTTCCATCTTTTCCAAAAACTCCTTCAGCAAAAGGTACTCGCCCCAAACCCGCTGGTTGAGCGACGACAGCTCCCCCAGCTCCCCCCGCGAACGCACCCGGGAGGCGAAAGTCCGGAACAATTTTTCCACCGGGGCTTCCCGCAGCATTCTTTTTGCTTTTGCAATCACTTCGGATTCGGGTGACAAAACTGTGCCCGACAACACATTGTCTCTCAGTTTCCATGCCGGTTCCAGGTTCCTTCCCACTTCGTCGAAAAGCAGGGTAAATTCGAAGTTTGCGCTCAGCCATTCTAGGTTTTTTATTTTTGCGGCTTCCTTCTCATTTGCCCGGCAATCTTCAATTGTTCTGATAAAAGTCTGGCAAATTTCCCTTTGTGCCGGGTTGAGCCTTCCCCAGGAAGGTAGGTAAGCAAAATAAACCGGCGAGGCAATGCCGTTCAAAATACCTGAAGTGTCCGCCGAAACCAGCAAAGGCGCCAGGTGGTCTGCCGCATATTGTCCGTATCGGTTCAGGCATATTTCCCTGTAAATTGCTTCCACACTTGTGTTGTCGCCAGGACTGGCAGCAAAACGGGCGAAGGTTTCAAAATTCGGTTTGATTTCTTCAGTGCGCCAGTGGATGCCCACTACGCCGTTCAGCCCGTCGTCCGCCGCTTTTTTTACGTGCGCTTTCATGTTGGCGACACGGGGCTGCAGGTGCCACAGCGAAGCATCGCCTTCCAGCCACGGGATAGCCCATATTTTCCGGTTGGCGGCAATTTCCTTAAAATAACCGGGGTGCGGGCGGGCGCCCTGCCCGGGGTTCAGCATGGAAAAAACAATATCCTTCGGAAGCGTTTGGTCCAGGCCTTTCAGCAAAAGGCCCATCTGGTATTCGGCGCCCCATCCGCCGATAACGACTTTTGTACCGGGCGCTTTTTTCTTTATGTAGTCGTACGCTTTCTGAATGTATGCCTGCGCCCAGACTCCGAGAAATTTCATGTTTTCATCCACCTCTTCCGATTCGTAAAACTTTTCGTTTTCCTGAAAATACGCCTTCATTCGCTCGTTTTTCAGGGCCGTTTCGGGGTCGATGCCGAACATGCAGTGTTCGTTCAGCCAAAGGAAAATCCAGTCGATGCCTTTGTACGTTTCCAGGATATCGTCGATGGTGGCATACAAAATACCGACTGCGTCGGGGTCGAACGGATTGTAAACAATGCTGCCGTTCCCCAGCCAGTACATGTCGCTGCGTGTGCGGATGGAAGCGTATTCAGGTGGCGCCACGCCAAACTCGAACCCCATTGCCATTTCCATTTCACGCTCATGTGCCATTTCGAGGACCTTTTTCATCAGCGCCTGCGCCTTGTCGTACCGTTCTTCGTTTGTTCGTGACTGCAGGGCACAGTCGGCGCCAAAATATTCAGCATTGCCAGGCAGGCTGAAAAGTTTATCTGTTCCGAATGCAAAATCCTTCACTTTCATGGGCAGGTACCCCCAGCGGGCAGTGCCGGAATGATCGAACCCGGCCTCGGGCAGCACATTTTTGTATTGAATCTTCACCATGGGCTCCACATAATTGAAATAACGTTCGCCACCGCCGGTGTAGTTGTGAAACGCAATAAAGTTGATGCCCTTTTTATGGCACTCGTCCAGGTATTCCCGGTAGTCTTCCTCGTTCCATGCCGTGGGCCCCGATAGGAAATTGTGCCAGGGCAAAACGCCTCGAACCTCAAAAGACTGCGCGTTCGATACCAGGGTTGTGATGAGAAGGAAGAGTAAAATAATGAGTTGCTGTCTGTTTTGTTTCACGCAAAGGCGCAAAAACGCAAAGACGTGAAAAGGAAGCTGAAAACAATCGTACTCTTCCCGGCAAAACGGAACAAGTTGTGTGGTAAAATTTTTTCGTGCTCGTTTCATGTATTTTATTTTTTTCCCTGCGTTTTAAAATCGACCTTTTCGGCCCGCAGAAACGGTTCGGAAATTTCCCCGGTTCCTTTGTATTCGTAAGGGTCTTTGCCCGCCACCAGCACAATGTCGCGCATATCTTCCACATCGGAGAGTTTCCCGTCCATGGTCCATGGCAGCATCGATTCGGCGCTCATATAATGGTTCACCAGCGCCATCCGGGAGCGGTCTTTCGATTTGTTGGCCAGCGACCGGTGCAGCAGGTAACCGTGAAAAAATACAACGCTCCCTTTTTTTATTTCCACGGGAAGCGCATCTTCTTCGGTATAAGGGCTGATGTCGTTCACGTCGGTATCCGCATAATCGTCGCCGTTGTAGGGAACACGTTTACGGATGTATCCTTCCTGGTGGGAGCCCGGAATTACCCACAAACAGCCGTTCCCAAGGTCGGCGTCGTCCACCGCAATCCAAACGCCAATCAGCGATTTGTCGCGCGTGGGGATGTAGTACTCGTCCTGATGCCAGGCCTGCCCTTTTTTGCCCGGGCCTTTTACAAACAACATGCTTTGCATACATTTTACATTAAGACTTACCAGGCCGGTGAGTATTTGGGTGATTTTCCGATGGGCGAGGCATTCCCTGATTAACCCCGATATTTTATGCGGAAAATGAATGGCGGTGTATTGTTTCAGCACTTCCCGGTCGGAGGCATGGCTGTCCACCGGGTGAATTCCCGGAATGTCGCCGCGGTTGCCTTTAAAAATTTCGATAGCTTCGTTGTAAATAGCTTCCGTCTCTTCGGCGTCGAACAACTGCCCGGCAACCAAAAAACCCTGTTGTTTATAATAATCCCTGTTTTCGCGAGACAGTTTCTCTTCGGTAATGTAAGCGTGTTCTTCTGCTCGTTTCATACCCTTTCTTTTTAATGTTTTTATTTCGATATTAATTGAGATTTTAACGCTGACAGGTCCGGCAGCTTCCGGACGCTGTCAGGTTCACCTTCTAAACTAAAAATCATCCGACACCGAAGCTTTCTGAAAACCGGTTCCCTGCCATAAACTACCGGCTTTGGGGCCCATTTCCAGTTCGAGTGTTCCTCCTGAAATGACCTGTTCGTGGGTAATCCAGGGGGAATCGAGCGCTTCTCCATTCAATGTCGCTCCCCGGATGTATTTATTCGATTCCGAATTGTTTTTGGCAACCACTGTAAATGTTTTTCCTCCGGAACCAGGCAATTTGACGGTAATTTTTTCGAATGCAGGGCTTCCGATGGTATAAACCGGTAATCCAGGCGTTACCGGGTAAAATCCCATTTGCGAGAACACCACGAATGCCGACATCGCCCCGCCGTCTTCATCGCCGGGTACGCCCATCAAATCGTTGCGGAACCATTGCTTCAGCAGCGTACGAATCCGCTTTTGCGTTTGATGTGGCCGACCGGCATAATTGTATAAATATGGTATGTGCAGCGACGGCTCGTTGGCCATGGAAAACTGACCCACGTTGCCGGTATGATCGGGCAACTGTGCATAAAATTCGTATTTCGGTTTGCCCAGCGGCCGGTTGAACATGTCGTCGAGGTTGCCGGCAAACATTTCATCTCCGCCCATCAGCGAAATCAAATCGGGAATGTTGTGCTGCACGTCCCACCGGTAAACCCAGGCATTGTTTTCGCCGTAATATCCGCGGGCGCCCTGGCCTCCCGAAAATTCGTAGCTGAACGGCCGGATTAATTCGCCTTCGGCATCTTTCGGATGAAAAAAATGGGTTTCCGGATGAAACAGGTTGCGGTAGTTAAACGCCCGTTCGTTGAAATAATCGTATTCGTCGTTTTTGTCCAGTTCTTTGGCAATCTGTGCCAGGCACCACTCATCGTATGCAGTGCCCAAAGTCACGGCCACCGGTTGGCGCCGTTCGAAAGAATGCACTTCGGGAATGGTTTCTTCCTCGCCTTCGCGCAGTGCGGGAATGTAGCCGTGTTCTTTGTAAAAACGGTCGAGTTCACCGGCAGGTTTTCCCGACCAGGGCGCCAGCGTTTTTTCGGTAATCGCCCCCTTGCAGGCTTCGTACGCTTTTTCCAGATCGAAACCCCGCAGTCCTTTCACCCAGGCGTCAAGTACTGTGGCAACGCCGTGATTCGAGTTCATCCGCCGGCTGTCGCCGGTAATTTCCGGGAACGTGGGCATCCAGAAATTTTCCATTTGCTCCGCCATCCTGATAAATGAACGGATGATATTTTCTTCCTTTTCCGGCTCGATAAGCACGTTCAACGGGTGGTGGGTGCGGTACGAATCCCAAATCCAGTCGTCGGTGTAAAACGGTGTGCCGTTGTCGTCGTGCTCCCGACCGTCGAATGCGCTGAAATACCGACCGTCTTCCGAAATACATACCGGACGTTCGAAGGTCCGGTAGAGCGATGTGTAAAACACGGTTTTGTCGTCTTCGGAGCCGCCTTCGATTTCAATTTTCCCCAGCGTTTCGTTCCAGGTTTTTCTTCCCTGTTCCTGCAATGCTTTCAAATCGTAATTTTTGATTTCACGGGAGAGGTTTTTTGCCGCCTGCTCCGCATCGATAAACGAAATGCCGTAGCGAAGGCGCAACGGAGAGCCGCCGGCGTCGTAATTCAAAACGACACAGGCATTTTCCCCGGAGGCCTTATTTTCAACCTGATGATTTCCCTCTTTCAGTACGGCAGCTTTCTGCGGGCTGCGTTCCGGCTCCATGTAAATATATACGCGGGTGTCGTTCCCGATTTCCTGGAAACCTGTAAGTGCCTTGCCGTCCCAGCTCATCTCTCCGTTCCGGGAGTTCAGGATTATTTTGAACGGCCCGCTTTTTTCAAAATTCAATTCATATAGTCCCGACTGATGCGAAAGCGCAAATCCAACTTCAATTTGTTGTTCGTCGAGGTAAACGGAGTAGGAATACGGGGTGATTTTTTCGAGATCGTAACTGTACGATATAACCGGGTTCAGTTCCTTTTCTTCTCCCTGAAACGGGCACAGGTTAAAGGCCGATCTGCCGCGATGACTGGTGACGACCAGCGGCAGTCCGTTTATTCGGTCGCCGGTAAAGTCGTGCCGCTCCGGGTAAACGCGTAAAAAACTGTTGGGCAGGTGAACCGTAGGATAGGTCGGTACCAGCAAATGGCTGATGTTGCCCATGTAAGGGTTCACGTAATCGACCGGTTGTTTTTCTTCTGCGTCTTTTATTTTCTTATTGCAAGCGTTACTCAACGCTGCGGCAACGAAGACAAGAATAAACAAGATACAGTAATTTTTACAGGCTGAAAATTTTTTGTTGGTCATGTTTCAATTATTTAGAACAATAATAGTGAATTTGAAAAATCAAAAGTATCTCATAATCATGGTTTTTAAAAATTTTACAAGTCCAAAGGCCATACTTTAAATTTTAATCTCCCGGGTTCAGCAATTTCAAACGGACCGGAAGACGGTTTATTTAAATCCCGTTTTTTACCAAAATAATCGGTATCAATTATTAATTCGGAACCATCGTAATCTTCGAACGGGGCATCCGGAACCGTAGCTTTTCCAAGTAGTTTCGATGTTACTAATTTATTGTTTTCCCTGTCGTCAACCTGTTTTGCATCAACGGTCAAATACAGGTATAACCCGTCGGCCTTTTCAGCAAGTTCTATTTTTGATTCCTTTCTTATCTCTACGGCTGTTTCACCCGAACAAGGTTCAGCGGCATTGTAATAAATATTTCCTCCGGTTTCAGGTAGCTGAGGGCGGAATTCATAACATTTCAACCCGTAACTCCAGTAGAAAGGAAATGCCAGTCCGTTTTCCTCAATAATGGTAAGAGCTTTCTTTCCATTTCCAACGAATACGTTGTTAAAAAAACGATCATCCCCGATATTCAATTTATGATCGCCAATTTTCTCGGTACTGTGCGGTTTAAAATACGGGGTCGAACGGGGATCCTCCCAATTCCCCCATTTACAGGCAAAGAGGTTATGGACATAAGCCCCTCCCTGCGAAAGATGACGGCTTGTTTCAGAAAGACAAATATTGTTATCGACTAAAAAAGGACCATGGTTGACTTCTAAATATAAATCCATATCATTTTTATACAAAAGATTGCTTGTTGTGCGTGTTCCCTGCGTCATCCAGTCCAGCCAAATCGCCAAACAAGTATTATGGATGCGATTTCCTTTAATAAGCATATCGATAGGTGCATGGAATTTTATACCGGCCATTTCCGCCCCGCCAAAACGCCTTTGGGTATGGATGTGGTGTATATGATTTCCAATAATAGTACTGAAAGAAGCCCCCATGCTTCCAACAATTCCGGCTTGTTCACAATAAGAAATTTCGTTATTTCTGATTATATGGCTTCCGATATTGGATTTATTCCATCCCATTTGATTTCGGGCACGTTCGATTGTATTAAGATAGGCCTCGGCAGTTGGAGCCATATTATCATACTGATCGCCATATTTCCCAAGTGATAAACCCACATTTACCGAGTATGAGATGTCGTTGTTTTCAATAATCCACCCTCTGCTCCAGTGTGTTCCAATCAACCCCATCTGTTCTGCCGTCGGCGGAGCCCATTTTGGAGCAGCATGGCACATTTTAAAACCACGCACCGTAATGTAATTAACAAATGGTTTGCGCGGATAAAAAACAGTCTGGCGAACATTTACTTCGGTTAAAGTTTTGTTTGGATCTTTTTCACCAAAACAGGCCCATACTTTTGTTTCATCCTCCCCGACCTCGGCAAACCAACTCGGTTTCGATCCTGAATTCCCGAAAACGTTTTTTTTACTTGCGGCCTCGAAAAGCCAGTGACCTTCGGAATAGACACAACCTGTATGATGTTTTCTGCCTTTAGGGTCAAACCAGTCTCCGGTAACTTCATCTGCAAACGGATTAAAATCGCCAAACAGCGAATTGGGAATCCGAACGACCCAAACACCGTCTTTTTCAAACTCCCACCCGGAAATTTGCTCAGAACCTTTTATCACCACTTCATCCCCCGGATGTGCCTGATAAACAATCCTTTTTTCATCGGAGAGACCTCCCCGGGGAGGGGCAATTTCTTCACGGTACACACCTTCATGAACAGTGACAACATCGCCCGGTACGGCAACATTTGCCGCTGCCTGTATGGTTAAAAAAGGAGCATCCCCGGAGCCGGGATTATTATCGTTCCCGTTTTTTGCCACATGATACTCTTTGGCAGATACAAAAACTGAAACTATGCATAAATAAAACAGAAAATATAACTTCTTCATTATTCTTAATTTTTAACTATGACAATCAGGGTACGGTCACTTCGAAAACCCTGCTGTAATTATATCTTTTCAAGGCATTGTCGGTGGTCACGGCAACCCGGATCCCGACATATCTTCCAAAAAACCCAACTATCAAGCCGACAGCACAAAACTGTACCTCTCAGCACCGCAAAACCATTTTGATGCGCCACCTGTTACTTATTTCAAACACCTGGCAAGAATAAGAAAAATGTATATAAAAACTTTTATGGTTCTCATTTCTAAAAAATTGCCTGCCCTGCTTCACATTATTTCCGGTAAAAGTGATTTAAATTTAAAAAAACCGGAAGTGGGAAATGCTTTTGGCGATGGATTACTCAGCCTGTGCTTTTCCAACTTCCGGCAGTAAGGCATCAGGGGACCGTAACGGGCACTATTTCAGAATAATTATAGCGTCTCTGGACATCGTCGTTTGTGCGTGCTCCAACCCGGAGGTAGTAGGTACGGCCGCTTTCCATCCCTACCACATCGAGTGTGTGGGTTGTGGAAAGGATTTCGTCGTCGGGTGTGCTGTTCAGATTCACTGTAGGCGTAAGATCCTGCCCCGTTTTGTTATTGAGGTACGTGTTGTTGCCCACATATTGAGTGTTGGAAACAAACACCCTGGCATCCGTAATTTTGAATGCCTCCGTACTTCTGGAAATGGTAAAGGAGACCTCCACATCTCCGCCATTTTGTTCCAGGTTTGTGATCTCCACATTCAGAAACGGTTCCACTTCAAAATCAACCTCCGTGGTTCCATTGATTTCGACACTTTTCCCTTCAATGGGAAAGTAAGGCCCGTCCACCGGTGTAACTGTGTATGTGCCCCTGAATACTTTTGAATTATTAAAGGTGCCGTCCTGTTTTACCCAGAAATAGGTGGGTACCGGTTCGTCGCTCCAACTGGTTTCTTCAAGCCGGATTCGGATGCCGCTTCCCTGTTCCGTTCGAATGGGTTCGCCGGTATTGACGTCGATAACAGACCCGGTTAGAGTTTCGCCTGGTGCTGCATATTCATCTTGTTCGATGCAAGAATGTACGCTGAATATAATTGCACAAAGAATTGAAATATATACTAATTTTTTCATACGTCTAAAATGTTAAAGGTTAATAACCTGGGTTATTTGGAAGTAAATTGGGGTTTTTGCTTATTTCCCCGCCGGGAATAGGTTCGTAATACCAGTTTACATTGAAAGTATATCTTGCATTTCGCTCATCCGGTCTTCTTTGGAAAACATATTTACCATTTTCGACAACAAAAAACGGCAGCAAAATATTCCACACCGTGTTGTTTAATTCGGTATCGGCTGTTCTCCAACGCCGCAGGTCCCACCATGTTTTATTTTCAAAAGCCAGTTCTTTTTTTCTCTC
>Ga0334898_1003094_pt1 | contig 13977 bp, 14 predicted proteins | sample GraSluR3_MG_10_FD_207228 | JGI IMG/M metagenome (GOLD analysis project Ga0334898, IMG submission 207228) | Sludge microbial communities from methane-producing bioreactor in Wageningen University, Netherlands - Granular Sludge_3_08-R3 | ecosystem: Engineered > Bioreactor > Anaerobic >... | reverse complement strand
ATCAGAGATGATTAAGCCTTTAATATGAAGCTTGGGCGATTCGTAAAATTTATGTATTCCATGTTTCTTCCTTCCCGAAGGAACTCCGTAATTCCCGATCATAGGGTAGGTGGATACAAGGATCTGTCCTGTGTAAGAGGGATCAGTCAGGCTTTCCGGATAACCTGTCATCGCAGTGTAAAATACTACTTCACCCGCTGCAGATAATTCACTTCCAAATGATTTGCCTAAAAAAACTGTTCCATCCTCCAGGGTGAGTTTTGCTTGTTGTATTGCTTCCATCATAAACGGTTATTAAAAAAAAATGCGTTTGCTCCTTTGCAGGTGAAAACGCATTTCTGTCAGTTGACTTTTGTAATATATGATCAATTTCCTGATGCAGGTTGAAATCATGATGTTAATTTTAAATATGCCCCAAAAATAATAATATTTATTTAAATCTTCCTGCATTTTGAAAATAATGTATAAATTTGCACCGTGAAGTGAATAAATATTCATTATGAAAAACCGGGTATCGCGGCATGCTGAGATAAGGAAAATAATTTTGAAGGGCAATGTCAGGAATCAGGAAGAGTTACTGTCGGCCCTCAGGGTAAAAGGATATGATATGACACAGGCTACATTGTCGAGAGATTTAAAATTTCTTCAGGTAGCCAAGATGCCACATCCCGGACAAGGTTATGTATATGTAATGCCGGAATTAGAAAAGAGCGAGGCCAGGACAGAAGGAGCAGCCGACAGTTTTCTGGCAGAAGGTTTCAAAGGACTGAATTATTCAGGGAATCTTGCTGTTATGAAAACCCTGCCGGGATATGCCAGCAGCTTTGCTGCTGTAATAGACAGCGCCAATCCTTATGAAATACTGGGAACAATTGCCGGAGATGATACAATTTTAATAGTCAGGCGTGAAGGGACATCAAAAAATGATTTATTAAATGCATTAAAGTCGATAATGCCAAAATTAGAGGATAAGTTACATTAATAAATGTAACCATGATTATGAGGAGGCAGATCCGGTAAAATCGGAAATTTCAAATATCGAAAAATGAAATAGCTGGTGTGAAATGAAAACAACAAAGAAGATAAAGGTAGTTGTGGCTTCAGAGGAACATGTTAAATATGTTGATGAGATAAATGATGCAATAGATATTGCTTCAAAGCAGCGGGGAACTGGTATAGCCCGCCGTTCTCATGAATATCTTGCTGATAAGATCAGTGAAGGGAAAGCCATTGTTGCCCTGGACGGGGATAAGTTTGCCGGGTTTTGTTATATAGAAACCTGGGGAAATAAAAATTTTGTTGCCAACTCCGGACTGATCGTGGTTCCGGAGTACAGAGGTAACGGACTTGCAAAGGAGATAAAGCGCAAAGCATTTGAATTATCCCGGAAAAAATTTCCCAATGCAAAAATTTTTGGATTAACAACAGGATTGGCGGTTATGAAGATAAATCATGAACTGGGATACCGGCCGGTTACTTTTTCAGAGCTGACTGATGATGATTTGTTCTGGAATGGCTGCAAAGGCTGTATTAACTATGATATCCTTGAGAGAATGGAACGTACCAAATGTCTTTGTACTGCCATGCTCTATGATCCTGCATGGGAGAAAACAAAAAACGGAAACGGCATCCGTAAGAGAAGCCTCCTTGACGTAATACAGAAACTGAAACCCAAAAACGGAAATAAAAAACATAATCAGGAGAAAAACAAGGATGAATAAAAAATTAGTATTGGCATACAGTGGGGGACTTGACACCTCCTTTTGTGTAAAGTATCTTAAAGAAGAGAAAGGTTACGATGTTTATACCGCTATAGCAAATACCGGAGGATTTTCACAATCAGATCTGGAAAATATAGAGAAAAAGGCATACAGCCTGGGCGCAAAAAAGCATGTTACCCTCGATATTACAGGTGAATATTATCAGAAATGTATTCGCTACATGATTTACGGAAATATTTTGAGAAACAATACCTATCCTGTTTCTGTCAGTTCTGAAAGAGTTTTTCAGGCTATTGCCATAATTAATTATGCAAAAGAGATTGGTGCGGGGTATATAGCACACGGGAGTACCGGTGCAGGCAATGACCAGGTCAGGTTTGATCTTACATTCCAGGTGCTTGCCCCGGAAATAGAAATTATTACTCCTGTCAGGGATTTGATGCTCAGCAGGGAACAGGAAATAGAGTTTCTGAAGAAGCATGGTGTTGATGACGATTTTAAAAAAATGCAATATTCTATAAACCAAGGTATTTGGGGAACCAGTGTGGGCGGTAAGGAGACTCTCACATCAAACCTTCCTTTGCCGGAAGAGGCATATCCATGTCATCTTGAAAGGCAGGATGAAGAGGTTAAGGAGCTTGGTTTTGTCAGGGGAGAATTGAGTTCAATTGACGGCCGGCCCTATAAAAATGTTATTGATGCCATTAAAAAATTTGAGTCTGATGCTTCTAAGTTTGCTATAGGTCGTGATACACACATAGGAGACACTATTGTCGGAATAAAGGGAAGAGTCGGTTTTCAGGCAGCTGCCCCTTTAATAATTATTAAAGCTCATCATCTGCTTGAAAAGCATACTCTTACCAAATGGCAGATATACTGGAAAGAACAGCTTTCAAACTGGTATGGTATGTTCCTTCATGAGGCAATGTATATGGAGCCTGTAATGAGGAATATTGAATCATTTCTGGAAGAGACGCAGGAAAATGTTACCGGGAAAGTATTTGTTAAGTTGAAACCTTATGCTTTTGACCTGCAGGGTGTTGAGTCAGGGCATGACCTGATGCATTCCGGTTTTGGTGAATATGGGGAGACTGTAAAAGCATGGACAGCTGAGGATATAAAAGGATTTACAAAGATTCTTGCAAATCCGCTCAAGATATATTATTCAGTGAATAAAAAGTTAAATTAATAATTCAATCGTGACGAACAGATAGCAGTTAACTATCTTTCGTTATAATTTAGTAGAATGATAAAAGCAGGTATTATAGGAGGAGCAGGCTATACAGCAGGTGAATTGTTGAGGATATTGCTGAATCATGCTGATACAGAAATAACTTTTGTACAGAGTTCGAGCAATGCCGGCAATTACCTTGCAGATGTGCATATTGACCTGTTGGGAGAAACCAGCCTTAAGTTTACTTCAGACCTCCCTGCGGATGAGGTTGATGTATTGTTTTTGTGTATGGGTCATGGCAGGTCAAAAGAGTTTATGGACTCCCGGCCATTGCCGGATAAATTAAAAGTAATTGACCTTAGTCATGATTTCAGGATAAAAAGAGCCGGCAATAATTTTGTTTACGGGTTGCCGGAATTAAACCGTGATGAGATCAGGAGAGCAGACAAAATTGCCAATCCCGGCTGTTTTGCCACAGGTATACAGCTGGCTGTTTTACCTCTTGCAGCAGCCAAAATGATTACCGATGATATCCATGTGAATGCTATCACCGGGTCTACCGGCGCAGGACAGAAACCTGTTGAAACATCCCATTTCAGCTGGAGATACGGTAATCTTTCCGCATATAAAATTTTTAGTCATCAGCACGAGGCTGAAATTGTACAAAGCCTCTGCCAGTTGCAGCCGGGGTGCCCCGGCAATCTCTGTTTTATTCCTGTAAGGGGTAATCATACACGGGGAATTTTTGTAACTGCATATACCCGGTTTTCAGGATCTTTGGATGAAGCAGTTGATATTTATAAAAGTTTTTATGAGAGCCACCCGTTCGTTATGCTTGCGGAGAAAAATCCGTCGCTCAAGCAGGTTGTAAATACCAATAAAGCTGTCCTTTATATGGAAAAGCATGGTAATAACCTGGTAATTATCAGTATAACCGACAATTTGATTAAAGGAGCATCAGGACAGGCTGTTCAGAATATGAACCTGATGTTTGGACTTGATGAGAGATCGGGATTGTTTTTAAAACCTGTTGCTTTTTAAATCGTAAAAAGATAAATCAGATGGAGCTTTTTGATGTATATAGTCTGTTTAATATTACTCCTGTAAAGGCCCGTGGTTGTTATGTCTGGGATTCGGAGGGAAAAAAATACCTTGACCTTTACGGAGGACATGCAGTAATATCGATAGGCCATACTCACCCTCATTATGTGTCACTGATCTCGGAACAACTTAAAAAAATAGGCTTTTACAGTAACTCAGTTGTAAATCCTTTGCAGAAAGAGTTGGCAGATAAGCTGGGAGATCTCTCAGGATACCCCGGCTATAAACTGTTCCTTTGCAATTCCGGGGCTGAGGCAAATGAGAATGCAGTAAAATTAGCCTCTTTTGTCACCGGCAGGAAGAGGGTGATAAGCTATCAAAGGGGATTTCACGGAAGAACTTCTGCAGCCGTTGCTTTAACTGATAACCCTAAAATCGTAGCGCCTTTCAACGAAACAGAAAATGCAGTTATACTGCCTCTCAATGATATAAGGCTTTCCGAAAAGGAATTAAAAACAGGCACAGTGGCTGCTGTTATTATTGAGGGGATTCAGGGTATAGGTGGTATAAATATACCTGACGACCATTTTTTGGAAGAGCTGGCGGAGCTTACTAAAAAGTATGGCGCTCTTTTAATCTTAGATGAGATCCAGTCAGGCTACGGCCGTACGGGCAGGTTTTTTGCCCATCAGTATACTTCTGTCCGGCCAGATATAATTACTATGGCAAAAGGTATGGGCAACGGATTTCCGGTAGGAGGAGTTATTATTCAACCCGGAATTGAACCATGGAAAGGGATGTTAGGTACTACATTCGGGGGAAACCATCTGGCTTGTGCCGCAGCTATTGCGGTGCTGGATGTGCTTAAGGGTGAAGATCTTATTAATAATGCAGCAAAGACAGGCAACTATATTGCTGAGAAGATCAAAGATATATCCCCCGGTATAACAATAAGGGGCAGGGGATTGATGATTGGTCTTGAGTTTAGTTATCCTGTAAAGGAATTGAGAGAAAAATTATTATTCCGGAATCAAATTTTTACAGGTTTCTCAGGTAAAAATATTATTCGCCTGCTGCCTCCGCTTTGTTTGTCGGAGAGCGAGGCTGCTATTTTTTCGGAGGCTTACAGGGATCTTTTTTAAGAATCTTTAAATAAAGATTATAATGAATAATAAAAGAATTGCAATTATAGGAGTCGGGAATATGGGCGGAGCAATAGTTGCCGGACTTATTAAATCGGAATCTGTTGCTGCGTCTGATATTTTTGTTTTTGATACCAGGGAAAGCGTACTTGCTGATTTTAAAAATAGAGGTGTTACAGTTTCCGGTCATAGCCTTGATGCCGCCAGGAATTCAGATGTTATAATCATAGCAGTTAAACCTCTTTATGTCGAAAAAGTCCTGCATGAGATAAAACCGGCCCTGACCCCTGAAAGGATACTCATTTCAATAGCGGCAGGAGTATGCCTCTCTGATTTGGAAGGGATATGTGGTGAAGACATACCCATCTTTAGGGTTATGCCCAATACTGCAGTTGCGGTGCAGCAATCTCTTACCTGTATATCGGGTAATGAAGCAGGGTTAGCTGACAGAGAGTACGTTATGCAATTATTCAACCACGTGGGCAAAACAGTTGAAATTCCTGAAAACCTTATGTCTGCTGCAACAGTATTGTCTTCTTGTGGAATTGCTTTCGCCCTCAGATTCATCAGGGCAGCTGTGCAGGGAGGCGTTGAGACAGGATTTGGAGCAGGAGAGGCAGGTTTGATAGCTGCCCAGACTGTAAAGGGAGCCGCAGATCTGATCCTAACCTCGGGCAATCATCCCGAGAGTGAAATTGACAAGGTTACAACACCAGGTGGTATTACGATAGCCGGTCTGAATGAAATGGAACATGGAGGTTTCAGTTCATCCCTGATAAAAGGAATTGTGGCAGCATATAAGAAAGTTGAAGATAAATAGCTGTAGAAAGTATTTATGAAGTTAAAGTATACAAAAGTTACAGTTAAGGTTGGCAGTAACGTGCTTGCAAAAAAGGACGGCACACTTAATGTTGCCCGCATTGCTCATCTGGTTGACCAGATTGCTTATCTGCACAAGGAGGGGGTAGAAGTAATACTGGTCTCATCAGGAGCGGTTGCTGCAGGAAAGGCTGTAATGGAACCTTTAAAGAAAGCAGATGCAGTTTCAAGGCGTCAGCTTTGGGCTGCATTAGGTCAGGTCAAATTAATCAGCCGGTATTCTGACTTTTTTAATGAGCACGGACTGGTTTGTGCACAGGTGCTGACAACTAAGGAGAATTTCTCAAGCCGGAGGCATTACCTGAATATGAAAAATTGTATATCGACCCTGCTTGAAAATAAGGTTATACCAATAGTAAATGAAAATGATACAATATCGGTAACTGAACTGATGTTTACCGACAATGATGAGCTTTCGGGATTGATAGCGTCAATGGTCAATTCAGAAGCATTGATAATACTTAGCGACGTAAACGGAGTTTATAATACTGATCCGAAAAATGATGATGCTGAGCTTATACATACCATTGGACTTGATGAGGCAAAACCTGTAAATACTGAAACTGAAGGAGACTCCAGGCTGGGCAGGGGGGGTATGGCAACAAAATTTAAAATAGCCAAAAAACTTGCCAATGCCGGGATTAGTGTACATGTTGCCAATGGTAAGAGGGAAAATGTTTTAATTGACCTGCTTGGTGACAGTGATTTTTCGGAACATACCTATTTTGAACCTAGTAAAAAAACATCCAGCGGTGTTAAAAAATGGATTGCTTATTCAGAAGGATTTACAAAGGGGGAAGTAACCATAAATGAAGGAGCAGCCCGGGTACTCTGTTCCGGCAGGGCGGCAAGCCTTCTTCCTGTAGGTGTGGTGAGCATAGGAAATGAATTCAGGAAGGGCGACCTGTTAAGAATAATTGATGAGAAAGGAAACCATATCGGTCTTGGAAGAGCTAATTATGGATCTGATAAACTGGAAACTGAAAAACAGTCGAAGAAGCAGAAGGCATTAGTGCATTATGATTATTTATATATAGAAAAAATAAAAAAATAAGGCTCAGAATATCTTTTAATTATCTTATCTCCCCTTAATATGCCTTAATGAAAAAGTTTTCTGAGCCCCCTCTCCCTCCCCCGGGAGAGGGATATTTTAATTTAATTTTTTGATTTTAAGACCGGTTGTCAGGGTGAAAGAAAAAGAAAGAAATTTATTGAATATTAACAATAGAGATGATATGAAGATAGAGAAACAACTTAAAAGTGTGCTTGAGGCTTCAAGAAAGCTTAATCTTGCAAATGATGCTGTGATCACTGATGTACTTCTTGATCTGGCATCTGAAATGGAGGCATCTGTGGATCATATTCTGGAAGAGAATAAGAAAGATCTCGACAGGATGGATCCCGAAGATCCTAAATTTGACAGGCTTAAATTAACTGAGGAGAGGATAAGAGGCATCGCCGGGGATACCCGAAATGTTGCCGGATTGCCATGTCCGACAGGGAGGATACTAAAAGAGAGCGTCAGACCTAACGGATTGCTCATCAAAAAAATATCAGTTCCTTTCGGTGTGATCGGAATTATTTATGAAGCCCGCCCTAATGTGACCCTTGATGTGTTTTCACTCTGCCTGAAGTCGGGTAATGCCTGTGTTTTAAAAGGCGGCAGCGATGCTATATATTCTAACAATGCCATAGTCTCTGTAATAAAAAAGGTTTTGGTAAAATACGGACTGGATGAAGATACTGTGGTTCTCTTACCTGCCGGACGTGAGGAGACTAATGAAATGTTAAAGGCCCATGGTTATATAGATCTGATAATACCCAGAGGCAGTCAGGGACTTATCAGTTTCGTCCGTGAGAATGCTACAATCCCTGTTATTGAAACAGGCGCCGGTATTTGCCATACTTACTTTGATGAATATGGTGATAGCGCCAAAGGGAGGGATATCATCTTCAATGCAAAAACCCGCAGGCCTTCTGTCTGTAATGCACTTGACTGTCTTGTGATCCATGAAAGCAGGCTGGACGATTTGACCAGGTTAACAGAAAGGCTGGCCGGAGCAGGTGTTATAATCTATGCCGATGACAAATCATTCGTCAAATTAAACGGCTTCTATCCCGCTAATCTTTTGCTGCCGGCAACGTCAGAATCGTTCGGGACAGAATTTTTGTCTCTTAAGATGGCTGTAAAAACGGTGGCAGACTTTGAGGAGGCGATTGACCATATAAACAGATATACCTCTAAGCACAGTGAAGCGATCATATCTGAAAGCAAAGAACGTATTGATACATTCCGCAAGATGGTGGATGCATCGTCTGTATACTCTAATACATCTACTGCCTTTACTGACGGGGCGCAGTTCGGACTGGGTGCTGAGATAGGTATAAGTACACAAAAGCTTCATGCCCGTGGTCCCATGGCGCTTGAGGAGCTGACAAGTTATAAATGGATAATTGAAGGACAGGGACAGGTCCGTCCGTAATTTTTATATTATGCTTAAATTCACATCTGTAAAAGATATTCCTGATTTAAAAAAAGCTGTTGAAATTGCATTAGAGATCAAAAAGGATCGCTTTGCATTTCAACATCTGGGGAAGAATAAAACTATTGTAATGATATTCTTCAATCCCAGCCTTAGAACCCGCTTAAGTACACAAAAAGCAGCTATGAATCTGGGAATGAACACAATGGTCCTTGATGTAAATAAGGATAGCTGGCAACTGGAAACCGGATTGGGTGTTAAGATGGACAGTGATAAACCTGAACATCTGCTCGAAGCTATTCCGGTTATTGGAAAGTATTGTGATGTGATAGGGGTAAGGGCTTTTGCCAGGTTTGAAAACAGGGAAAATGATTATGCTGAAGAGATCCTTAACCAGTTTATTGACTATTCGGGAGTGCCTGTGGTAAGTATGGAAGGGGCTACAAGGCATCCTTTGCAAAGTTATGCAGACCTGTTAACAATTGAGGAGTATAAGGTGTGTCCACGGCCAAAAGTAGTGCTTACCTGGGCTCCGCATCCAAAAGCATTGCCCCAGGCTGTTCCCAATTCATTTGCAGAGTGGATGAGACAAACTGATTATGAGCTGGTTGTTACTCATCCTGAGGGATATGAACTGGCGACTGAATTCATGGGGGATATCAAAGTTGAATATGACCAGAAAAAAGCTTTCAGGGATGCAGATTTTATCTATGCAAAAAACTGGTCGTCTTATAGCTCCTATGGCAAAATTCTTTCTAATGATTATCGCTGGACAGTGGATGAGGAGAAGATGGCTCTCACTAATAACGCCTTTTTTATGCACTGCCTCCCTGTGAGAAGGAATGTGGTTGTGACAGACGGAGTTCTTGACAGTCGGGCCTCAATTGTTGTTCAGCAGGCCGCGAACAGGGAAATTACTGCCCAGTCAGTTTTAAAAATGATACTGGAATCAATTTAGCTTTATTGTAAAAACCGGTTAGCTGTAAAATAAATGCAAAAGACAGAGATAATACCTGCGATTGACCTCATTGAAGGAAAGTGTGTGCGCCTTTCACAGGGAGACTATAAAAAGAAAATTGTTTATGATGATGATCCTTTGAAAATAGCTAAGATGTTTGAGGAGGCAGGTATTCAAAGACTTCACCTGGTTGACTTAGACGGGGCAAAGGCAAGACATATAGTTAATCATAAGATATTAGAGCAGATTGCTTTAGGAACTGACCTGATTATTGATTTTGGGGGCGGGATCAAGTCTGACAAGGATATTGAAACAGCTTTTAGCAGCGGAGCTGCAATGGTGACGGGTGGAAGTATTGCTGTCAGGGATCCGGAGGTATTTATCAGATGGCTTAACAAATATGGCAGTGAAAAAATAATTCTGGGCGCCGATGCCAGAGAGGGTATGATAGCTGTGAACGGCTGGCAGGAAGTGACTGAATTACCAGTTGTTGATTTCATCTCAAGGTTTCACAGAAAAGGTGTATCCAGAGTTATTTCAACTGATATTGGCCGTGACGGAATGCTTAGCGGTCCGTCGTTTGATTTATACCGTGAAATCATGGAGAAACTTCCCGGTCTGGAGATCATAGCAAGTGGGGGAATTGCATCAATGGATGATATAATTAAGCTTGCAGAGATGAGTGTGGGCGGTGTTATAACAGGCAAAGCCATTTATGAAGGAAGGATCAGTATGGATGAAATAAAACATTATAACTTGTCCTGATGCTTGCAAAACGTATAATACCATGTCTTGATATTCGAGGCGGACAAACAGTGAAAGGAGTAAATTTTGTAGATATACGGGAAGTGGGAGATCCTGTTGAGCTGGGTGCAAAATATGCCTCCGAGGGAGCTGATGAGCTCGTCTTTCTTGATATCACTGCAACCCACGAAGGGAGAAAAACATTTGCTGACCTGGTCAAACGGATTGCCAAACATCTTAATATTCCGTTTACTGTGGGAGGTGGGATAAGTGAACTGGCCGATGCAGAGAGGCTGTTGAGTGCCGGGGCTGATAAAATTTCAATTAACTCTTCGGCTGTTATAAATCCTCAGCTGATAAATGACATTGCCCGCAACTTCGGAAGCCAGTTCGTTGTGGTTGCAATAGATGCCCGGGGTGACGGGCATGACCACTGGACAGTGACAGTGAACGGAGGAAGGATACCAACTGAAAAAGAACTTTTTTCGTGGGCCGGAGAGGCCGAAGACCGGGGAGCAGGGGAAATTCTTTTTACATCAATGAATCATGATGGAACAAAAAACGGATTTGCTAACAGGCAGCTTGCAAAACTGGCTGAAACACTTAAGATACCGGTAATCGCCTCCGGAGGGGCAGGCACCATGGAACATTTTCTCGATCTGTTCAGATATGGCAAAGCAGATGCAGGGCTTGCAGCAAGTATATTTCATTATAATGAGATTTCAATTAGCACCTTAAAGGAGTATTTGAAAGAAAACGGGATAGTTGTCAGGTAAATTATTTATTATGAAGGAGGTAATAAACACAGGTCAACTCAATTTTGAAAAATTGAACGGGCTTGTACCTGCTGTGGTTCAGGATGTATCAACACTGAAAGTTTTAATGGTGGGGTTCATGAATGAAGAAGCTCTGGAAAAAACTATTGAAACAGGAAAGGTCACTTTTTTCAGCCGCTTAGAAAACCGGTTGTGGACGAAAGGAGAAGAATCAGGTAATTTTTTGACAGTTGTGGAAATACTTACTGATTGCGATGACGATACAATACTGGTAAAAGCCGATCCGGCAGGCCCTGTTTGCCACACAGGAGCAGACACCTGTTTTTTTGAAAAGAACAGATCAAAGGGTATAGGATTTCTGATATATCTGCAGGATCTGACAGACAGGAGGAAAGCAGAAATGCCGGCCGGCTCCTACACCACCTCATTGTTTGAGAAAGGGACAGCTGCAATTGCTCAGAAGGTTGGAGAGGAGGCTGTGGAAACTCTCATAGGATCTCTGACAGGTGATGATGAGAATTTTATATATGAATCGGCTGATCTGCTGTATCACCTTATTGTCCTGCTCTCAGATAAAGGATATAGAATTGAGGATGTTGCTGAGGAACTTAAGAAACGCCATAAATAATTATCAGATACTTTGATTATTGGTTCTGACCTCTTATGTCTGCGGGTTTTAATAATACCATATTGCCCCTGTAGTTTTCCTTTGATCTGATATAAATAGTTGCCGGTATTTTAAGGTTCACCTGTTCAACAGGAATTTCCAGTGTCGCGATTATGCTGTTTCCCTGCATTATCCGGCCTGATTTTGCCATAACTTTCAACGGCAATGAATATATCTCTTTCTTATCCTGCATGATACCTATTGACGGTTCAGAGAGGTGGTCGGTAAATACAGGTGTTTCACCATTATTTATTAGCTGAACAGATATATGTAACTTTGCGGCGGATATCTTACTGTCCTTTATTTCTAATTGGAGTCCTTTGAGTGATTGAAATTTATCAATAATAATAAAACCTTTCATCTCTCCGGTTGCCATCCGGGTCAGGTTGGGGGGGGTGAGGTGCTTCGACTGCACTGCAATGACTGAGCTTCCTTCAGCATATTTTTCATCGTTCCAAAGATCATACTGGCAGTAACGGTAATCCGGTGTTGACAGATGAACCGCAGGTTCTCCTGAATAAAAGATATAATTGCTTATGGCGGCATAGTTATTAAAAAACCCGACTTTTCTGCCATCTGCCATCTTTTTTATTTCCATTGCATGTACCTTTCTGTTATAAAAGGTGATTTTTATTTTTCCAATATTCGGGATAGCATCTGTTGCAATATAGATCCTGAAAAGGATAAATAGAATAATCACCGGCAGGGCCAGACGTTTGAACCAGAACTTAATTTTTGGATCATCCGAAATCCCGCGGTAGACCACGATCATGAGCATCGGAATAATAGCAGCCGTCCAGTGAGCTTCAATACGGTTTTTAAAGCTAAGGAGGAAGAAGATAATGTAAAATCCAAGAATATTAAAAATCAGTGCCTTGTCAAAAAGATCCCTGATCTTATATTTGCTCAGTTTCAGGAATACCAATGCACCGGTGAGTGGTCCGGCCATAATAAGCTGGCTGACCAGGTTAGGGAATACATATTTCAATCTGAAAGGCTTTGTCCTTTCAACTATATGATACTTTAACGTGGGAAACTCATTTTCAATCTGCCATTTAATATGCGGAATCATCAAAATAAGAGCAATTGCAGCAGTCAAATAGAAGTATTTGTTTTTTAGCAACTTAGGATTTGATAAAACGGTTAGTCCGATTATAAGGAAAGCATGGTATTTGCTGTATATCATTCCTGAAATGATAATTGCCAGCAAAACTGACAAACCGGTACCCGGGTTGATGATAAATTTCTTATAGAGTGCCAGAAAGAGCATTGTGAATAACAACAACGGGATATCCGGGATTGCCATGAATCCTGAAATATGAGTATGAATAAGAGGAAAGGAGGCTGTGAATATGGCAAGGAACCAAAAGTCTTTTTGTTCATTAAGTTCATTTAGTATCAAAGCCAGGGTAACAGTGGAAATTATTATAAATAGCAACCTGACGCCTAATTCACAATGGATGAGCCCGTAGCCCGGATAGATCAGTGCGGCTGCCAAAGGGGGATGGTCAAAGTAACCCCACGCAGGATTTTGGGAATACATCCAGTAATAAGATTCATCAGAATGAAGTCCGGTGAATATCGATTGCAGGAGATTGGCAATAAACCATATTGCAATTATAATATAATGCTGCTTTTGAAGGTTCTTCATATGAATATAACTTAATAATCAATAATTTATTTAACGGGTTTTACCCAGCTTGCTTTTTTCAATCTTGCAACATAGTAGCTGTTTTCTTTATCTTTTATTTTTTTGACCATGCTTTTAAGCTTTCCGGGAAATCTATCTGGCTTTACCCTTGAAAAGACTTCTGAGCCTGTTGTGATCTCATAGTTTTCAAGGTTTAAATATGGTGACTCCTTTTCGCTGAAGACCAAAAAATGGTCGGGTTCCTCAGGCAGTATATATACTGTATCCATGCTGATGACAGTGAACTGGTTACGGCTTTGAACCCTAATATTTGAGGCAGTTCTTATATTTCCGTAAACATACACCTTGTCATCTTCTGATATTTGTTCTTTTCTCAATGTATCAACCAGTTGTTCACCAATATTTGGTATCAACAGAGGGTATATAAGAAGAAAAATATTAAAATACAGGAAAAGCAGAGAATATGACAGAAGATTTGTATTAGACAAATTTTTTAAAAGTCTGGTTTTAAAGGCAATGACTAACAGTGCTGACAGGCAGGTACCTGCAATAGAAACTAAATCCGGACTGATAAAGAAAAATAGCAAAAGGTTTAAAAATATTACACAGATATTCAGGGCAATGAATAGTGAAAGGAAAAAATCTTTGAACCTTGTTTGAGTATTTGATATGGCAGCTGCAAAGAATATAGAGGATAAGGGAATAACAGGTAAAAGGTAGCGGTCGTAGAATTAAAAAACA
>Ga0334898_1003093_pt1 | contig 13987 bp, 10 predicted proteins | sample GraSluR3_MG_10_FD_207228 | JGI IMG/M metagenome (GOLD analysis project Ga0334898, IMG submission 207228) | Sludge microbial communities from methane-producing bioreactor in Wageningen University, Netherlands - Granular Sludge_3_08-R3 | ecosystem: Engineered > Bioreactor > Anaerobic >... | reverse complement strand
CTACCAATATGTTGTATTCGGCCGGATTATGTAGGTAGTTGATAAGGCTGCTGGCGATAATCCAACATAACCAAGCGATAAAAACAAACACCCAATAAAAAAATAATTTATGACTCAATGCCTCTTTAATTTCCGGTAGCTTTTTGGGACTACTTGCTCTAGAGGTAAAAAGTCCTGTTACAGAAATGGGTAGCAAAAAAAAGATATAAATAAACATTAAAGCTTCATGAATGCCAACAGTGCCAATAGGAGTTAAAAATCTCTGCCACTGGCCAAGTATAGAAAACAACCAAACACCCACTAAAATGACTATTTCTAACCAAGTCAACAGGTTAATTTTTGGCGGTTTTAGGACGACTGACTGTTTATGATTTAAGTTTATTTTCATATTGACTGATCCGTAAGATTGCCGAATAGTAGCTCATTGAGAAGGTGTGTGCTAAACCTGGAAAACCGTCAAGAATACCAGATTTCCAGAGGTAGTTATACAAAAACTTACCAAGCGGATATATTAGCAGTTGCAATACGATACTGCTAGAACTTAATTCACCTCGACTTACTGCTTCAAGACGAGCGTAGGCATTCAATTTAGCTAACCAATCGGAAAAATCAGTGTAATTTTGATGTTGAATGATGGCGGGTAAATTATCTATTTGACTAGTGGGCACATTCCAAACCTCATGTACTTTTCTAATCCAGAGATTTTGCCCAAGCCTGGTTTTGCCCAAACGAACAATTTTTTGATTCCCTCCATCACCATGGGTTAGAACTTGACTCATAAAAAACTGGCGGCGAATAAGCGTATAAAAATTTTTTGTTTGAGTATTGGGGTTATTATGAATTTGAATAGCATGGAAAATTGTTTCCCAAAAGTTAGTCTGGGGCGCTTCGTCGGCATCCAGAAAAAGCGACCATTCACCGACTGCTTGCGTGAGGGCAAAGTTGCGCTGGCTGGCGAAGTCGCCAGCCAGCGCCCTCCTAACCAATCTAATTTTTGAATCTTTAACCGCTTGGTCTTTAAGTCGTTTCCAATCAGAAGATTCTGAATAGTCATCAACGATTAGGATTTCCTCAACCCAACTGGGAATATGTTGACAAAGCTGTAAGAGTTGATCTACTTGATTGCGGTGCAAAATAATAAGTGACAAGCTTGGTTGGTTTGGCATAAATTTTAATTTGAAGCTGGCGTAGGCGATTTGATATTTTTATTTATCCGGTGGATGATTGTAGTTTGTGAACTGGAAAATAAGCCTGATTTCTCTGAGATAATTTTAATCGATCGTTTTTTTGCTAGCCAGAGAAGCGGCAGTACTAAGATTACCGATATTAAGATCGCCCAAGCCGCACCAACCAGTCCGTATCTAGGAGCCAACCACACAATCCCTAAAATCATTATGATGGTGCTGAGACTATTATTATAAAAATTCTGTTTAACTTGATCTGCCAAGATAAAAACTGGAAACCAAGCCACCATTAAACCTCGCAACGCACCGCTAATCAGCAAAATTTGTAGTACTGGTGTAATGATCAGCCAGGACTGTCCAAAAGCTAACTCAATAAATGGTTTGGCCAACAACAATCCTGGACCCAAAATAATGGCGTAAAAAATAATTTGACGCCACTGCACTTGAGATTCCAGCTTTTTAAACGAATTTTGCTTATCGATAATTTTGGCGTAAATAGGATATAAAGTATCGCGAACCGTACTGCCAACCTCGATAGTGGCCGCACTTGCTAACTTATAGGCAGTCTGATAATAACCAAGACCGGCCGTACCTAGAAATCGACCCACTAAAATATCGTCAAGATTTTCATTTAGATACACAACCATTCCGTTGACGATAACAAACTTAGTCTCTTTAAAAAGCGGCCAGATTAAACTAAATTTAAAGCGACCTAGTCTTGGCCAGGGTTTAAATAAATAAAAAGATAATATGACTTCAGTTAGCACTCCCAAGATTACACCCCAGATTAAACCTAGTGCATTACCAAGTATCCAAGCGAAGATGAGACCGGCTAAACCGTCGATAAGTTGTAAACTAGTTCGCAATAGAGATTCCCGACCGAATTGTAAGTTTTGCTGGTAAGAAATAATACCCGGATTTATAAAGCCTCTTAAAATTGGAATGATGGCCGCCCAGTGCAGGTAAACCTGCAACCCAGGAGCGCGGTAAAAATTAACAATCCCAGGAACTAGCAGCCAAATTAAGCCAGAAATTATAAAACCCCTCACAATTGAGATACCCCAAGCAGTGTCTAAATATTTTTTAAGTTTGTCGGAACTTTTGATCAAAATTATATTTATACCGGTTTGGGTAAAAACCTCGGTAATGGCAATAATAAGCAGAGCGATACCAAACATTCCCAGCTGTGCTGGAGCTTGACTCCCTAACAACCTAGCAACAATAATTAAGCGCAGCAATGAGAATGCCTTGGTACTGTAGCGCATCGCAGAAATAAAAGATATTCCTCTGGCAACCGGAGATTGCCATGATTTTTTGGCAAGTTTAGCGACTTGAAGCATTATTTATCCTTGTCATAACTATACCCACTAAGGTGCCACTTATCACGGCGGTGTCTGTTAGCAATTGTAACAGTGGCACATATGCATAGGCTTTTAGACTATCAAGCTTAAATCTTAAGACTTTGAGTGATAAGTAGATCAAATATAGTGTAAGCACAAAGGTGATCGATAGACTGAGTTTGATTGCCAGAATTAGTAGTGCTAAGAACAACAAATATCGTCCCAACATGGTGAGTTGGCCAAGTCTCCATGTTCCGGCTTGCCAATCACCTAAAGTTAATTGGTAAATCATTTGCCAGTAAGATATTAGGTTATTGTGAGCCAGCCAGTAAACCTTGGCTTTTGGTAAAAAATGGCAGTAGACACCCATTTTTTTTAGTCGCCGCGCAAATTCGTAATCCTCAGCATAATTAAGCCGATCATCAAATCCGCCAGCTTTGATAAAGGTGTCGGCAATAATAGCCATATTTCTAGTAGCTGGATTGGGATTATCGGGAATTGAAGATTTGGAGGGTAAAACGAATGCGCCTTGGGCTGACCAGAGAGCCGACACTGGCTTGACCAAGGTTAGGCCGCTGGCCAACTCAACGTTTTTTTGAGTAAAGAATGGTCGAGTTAATTCTGTCAACCAACTGGGAATCGGTTCGCAGCCGACATCGGTAAAAGCTAAGATAGGCTGATCAAAATATTTAAGAGCAAGTTTGACTCCTAGATTTCTTCCGGCTGATCGGGTTAAGTTGGCTTTTCTTTGCGAAAGAACTTTAAATTTTCTTGACGATAGCTGATGAGCAATTCTCCAAGTTAGATCGGCATTTGAATTTGCCGAAACAGTTATAACAAAACAATCTGGCGGAGTTGTTTGTTGTTTAAGTTGAGAAAATAATTTTTGTAAATTAGCACCATCTTTTTTAACAGTGACTACCACTACTATTGGCTGCCTTTTGGTTTGGTCAAGAATCTGGCGGGCAAAGTTGTTATTGTGGTCTTGAAATGGCGGCTGATTCATCACTGGTTTATAGTATGCCTGGTTTGATCCAGTCAGTCTACCAAGGAAAGTAATCATCTAAAACTATGATGAAAAAGAACATCCACTCTTGTTTGGGGATCATAATATATGATTTCGGGGTGATTATAGCCCAGTCTAATAAATCTCTTTCCAGTCCAGGTCTGTCTGGCAGCCTTTTTTAAATCTTCATCATTAGGTCGATGTTTTGGCAGTTTCTCATTAAACTGATTCCAGTTGGTATCCATTAGTGGCAAGTTTGTCCAGTAAGCCTTTAAAACATCAAAAAGTCTGGATGACTCAATGTTCTTTGCAGCTAAGGCGAGCTGTATTAAGAGAAATGGATAAATGTTAGGGTCTCTAGAAGTTAAATCTAGCTCACCATTTTGTTCTGACACTTGTCTATTCCGGATGAAAAAGCTCATTCCAGATAAATGACCAATAAATTTATCATAAGCAGCAAACGAAGTATTATTTGGCCCATCTATTTGAAAATGAGTCTCATCTTTTGTCAGTGAGTATTCAATGTTACTAACGATATATGGCCGATATATGGCGCATTTTTAATCGTTAAGTTTGGGTCTAGCCAAAAATCCAAAGGCCATGGCTGATTACTGGATTTTATAAAATTTATAGGATCTGACAAACATTCTGGTAATCTTGACATAGGTAGTATCTTTTTGAAACTATATCCTTTTATTATAGGATATTATTCTCAAATTTCTGCTCCTTGTTAGATTTGGGTTAGATTTTTTTGGCATTTTTAAAGTGTGAGACTGTGGAAAAACATTCAGTTTTGTATTTTTCGTTGGCTGGTTGTAGCAAGTTTAAGTCTGATGATCTTGTTTTGTTTTCAGTCGACTGCTTTTGCTTCAGCCAAACTTATATTTGCCGATAATTTTAGCTCACATAGTCTAGTTGGTTGGAAACAAGTGCAGAACGCTCAACACTTTAATCCTGACATTCCCTGCCAAAGTGATAGCGGCGGCACTTACTCTTGGCAAGTCATAGACCAGAAAGTGGTTTTAGTTATTGAAAACAGTCCTTCTTGTCAAATAAAAATGATTCCCAACTTAAATCATCAATTTGTGGACTGGTCACTGCCGCCACCTTTACAAAGTGGTTTTGATATAAACGATTTATCTGAGTTTAATCATTATAAAGTTGAGTTTGCCATGCACATTACTTGGTTAGATATGGATAGAAATTGGCTGGTTAGCTGGACTGATGAAAATAATTATTTAGCGATTCACTTGATTGGTCGTAGGCTTTTGGGAGAAAAAGTGGTTGCTGGTCAGTCCTATCCCCTAACACCAAATGAAACCACTTTTGCTTGGTTGCCAAACACCACTTACCAAATTGCTTTAGAGTATAACAAGCCAGCTGGCGAAATCAGTATTTATATAGATGGCGAACGCAAAACTACCTTTAGAGAGGATGCGCAGCAGCCTCAGCTACCTCCAGGATTACCGGGATTAGCAGGCAGCGTTGGTTTGGCCAGTCAATCATCAACCGTGTATTTTGATGATTTTAAATTATGGCAGCTAAAGCCTGAGGGAATAATCAACCTTCAAGTTCCATTACTTAAACAAAACGATCTATCTTGGGGAGAAAACGAGTATGACCAAGCAAGTCAGTGGGTTGGTGGGGCGCAGCCCACAACGATTTCTCGTTGGGGCTGCGCCCTTACATCCCTGACTATGCTCCTGAACTACTATGGTTATCAAAACTTACCAGAAGGTATACCACTGAACCCTGGTACACTAAACGACTGGTTAAATCAGCAGCCTGAGGGCTATTTATTTCAAGGCTGGCTAAATTGGCGAGTTATCGGTAAATTAACTCAGCAGCTGAGCCAAGCAAGTGCAGAGCTGAACTTGCCAGTGCTGGAGTTTTCGTATGAGTCTATCAGTGAAGATCAACAAAATAATTGGCTAAGTCTTAACTCATACCAGCAACAACCAAGCATTTTGCAGGTTCCAAGTCATTTTGTGGTGCACAATGGCTATGATTTTGATGAGTCATCAGCCATTATCAACGATCCTCTTTTTGAACATCAACTACTAACTACTTATGATAACCAATTTATATCAGCTCGTGTGTTTCAACCTAGTCAAACTGATATTAGTGGGCTAACTGTTGCGGGAAAGCCCGGTCTTAAGGCTATTCTAAAGCAGGGTGAACAATTATTTGACTCCCAACCCTTTTTGGATCAATATCTTACTACTTCAGATTTTACCACACATTTGTCTACTGGTTGGTGGGTCTATGATTGGCCCAAGCTCAGCTCAGGTGATTATAAATTACTATTGTCGAATCCTGGTTGGCAAGAAAAGGATTTTGTTGTATTGGCCACTGCTCAAACCGGCGAACCAACACTAGAAAAACTTGTTTTGCCAGCGCAAACTGAAGCGACTGAAGTGCCACTGAATTACCAAACAGGTGGCGGACTAATAATTGATTCCGAATTAATTTTTGATAGTAAAGATAAATGTCTGCAGGTTTTAAGTAAAAGACTGTCTAGCTGGCTGAATGAGGGTTTGATTAGTTCGCCTTTTGTTTATCAGCAACTAGCAGCTTGGTTGGTTGAGATTGAATCCGGTAATATCGATCAAAATCGGCAAGACGATATCCAGGAAAAGTTGATGAATTGGCAGAACAATCACTGGCTAACAGAAACAGTGGCTGAAAAACTTATTAACTGTCTAATAAATTAAGTTAAATAGCTATAATACCCCGATGGAACTAGGATTTTGGCGGGATTTACCGCGGCCAATTATTGGTTTGTCACCCATGGATGGAGTGACGGATCAGCCGTATCGGCACATTTTTAAAAAATATGGGTGTCCCGATGTGATTATGACCGAGTTCACCTCGGTGGAAGGTTTGGCCCGCAACGCCATCAAACTATTTAAGGATTTTATTTATGACGAGTCGCAACGACCAATTGTAGCTCAATTGTTTGGTAAAGAACCTAAGTCGTTTCGCACTGCTGCCTTAATTGCTGCTTACTTGGGTTTTGACGGTGTTGATATCAATATGGGGTGTCCGGCCAAGAATGTTCGCCAAAGCGGTAGCGGTGCAGCCCTCATAGAAAATCCCAAATTAGCCAAGGAAATTATTTTAGCTACCAAAGCTGGTTTACAAGACTGGGCCGAGGGAGAAAAGATTGAAAATATACTCAGTCTTAAACAGAAAACCATTAAGTTAATACTGGAAAAACACTCTCAGTTACCTCACCAATATCAAAAGCGGCGCTTACTACCAGTTTCGGTTAAAACCAGAATCGGTTATGAGCACTCAACTGTATCAACCTGGATCCCTACACTTCTTGAGACCAAACCGGCCGTCATTTCTTTACACGGACGCACTCTTAAACAAATGTATACCGGCAGTGCTGACTGGGAAGAAATTGCCAAAGCGGGCAAAATAGTCCATCAGACATCAAATGAAACACTTATTTTGGGCAATGGGGATATTGTCTCAGTTGACTCTGCCAAAGAAAAAATTACCACCAGCGGAGTTGATGGAGTATTAGTTGGTCGAGCTACCTTCGGCAATCCTTGGGTATTAGCTAAACTTACTGACTGGCGTAATCGTGTGCTAGAAAAAGAAAATCGCGGCAATCTGCCCAAACAAGCATCATCTATACCTAACCAAATCAAACCCAACCTTCAAGACAAAATTAGGTTGGCAATTGAGCACTGTCAAGTTTATGAAACTTTTCTGCCTGAAGATAGTTTTCAATCAATGCGAAAACACTTGGCCTGGTATATTAAAGGTTTCCCTCAAGCTAGCGATATCAGAGTTCAATTAATGCAGGCTAATAATGCTAGTCAAGTTGAAAAAATTCTCAATCAGATAGACCCTTGAGCAAGAAGGCAAGATTAACTTTAATTCCAAATATGCCTATTTCTCGGTTCTTTAGCTCTGGTTTGGCCAAGCACCTGAGTTCTTTTTATTGCATTTCGAGCAAGTTCATTTTGAATAAATTGGCTTACATCAAAGCCTACCAAAATTGGCTCATCTAGATCTACCTTATAGCCTTTCCATTTGCTCTTGGAATGTTTGTTTACTTCATCCTTAAAATTTTGAAAGAGTTGGTTAATAATTGTATTAACCTGGTCCATATCTTCACAAAACTCAGCGCTAATCTTAGCATTTGCTAGATTATATAAGTGCATATCTTCTGGAGATAAATCATCATCCATCCACACTACAGCATACAAATCTTTATTGATTGATTAGAGTAGCTCCTGCAGGAATCTTAACAATAGACACTACAAACACTGAGTCAGTGCGCAAAAGCTGAATCGGTGTTTCTTGATTGTGGCCAGAATAAACGGTGCGTGTCACTCTCAATTGAGAATTATCAGGTCGACCTCTTTCAGAACCAAATCCAATTTTGCTTAACATAAGTCTTTGTATTATAAAGATGCTAAAAATTTTGTTAAGTAATAAACGCTGAGTGCTACTACAAGGTTATTAACTTTTTACGCGGTCTAACAAAAAGTAGTACAATACCAACCATTAAACAAGATTAAAAAAAGTTAGATATAAATAAACACTAAATAAATTTGGCTGATTAGCTCAGTTGGTTAGAGCGTTCGATTCACATTCGAGAGGTCAGAGGTTCGAGTCCTCTATCAGCCACTTTAAAAATTTTAATATTTTTGATTACACACCTAATAGTTGCTAGTAGATATTTTTGATAATTCTTTATAGATTATGTCTTACTAAGTTAGTATTTATATGATATATAATATCTATTATGGGACTGAGTTATCAAAATATTGAGCAAACTATATATTTTGTGCCTGCGGAGCTGATATTAACCATTAACCAATGAATTGTTAGATTTAGATTACATTAGACATTTAGTGGCACTTATGCTTGCTAAGGAGATATGTCCAGAAAGTATTATCCCAATTTTTGTCAAAGAATCAGACAATAAATGTTATTACGTCAATGATGGCAATCACCGAACAGCTGCCGCTAGACGAGCCAATTGGAATAGAATACCAGCCGTTACTTACCGCCTCTCAGACTGATTATCTTATGCTAGGGTTAAACAGCTCAAGATACCTGGCCTCTATTGCTTCATTCACAGCGCTGTTCACTATTTGGTTTATATCATCTAGCATCACTCTTTGCTCTTGTGGTAAATGGAGACTTGGTTCAACATTAATAAAGAAATAAGCCGTAGTATCATCTTTGTTATGAGGTTCTGGACCAATAAATGTAATTTGAATTTTAGCGCTTAAAATGCCGTTTTCGATGTTGTGGTTAATGATTAAATATATATCCTGCCACTCGTCAAATTGTTCATTTGTATGCCCTTTTTCAACTTGAATCGAATAACCTTTTTCCTTAAATAATTTTTTTAATCTTTCAATAAATTTATATAAATTATTTCTATCAATAACTATTGTGGTTTCTTTAAACCCCCTAGGTCGCTCTTTATAAGCTCTTTGGTGTTTTGTCTCTGTTGGCATAACAAACCAATTATATTACTCTTCTTAATCAAAGCAAGCCGATCCTGTATATTCAAGATATGTCAACTCTGGCAGTATCGATCATTATTCCTACTATGTTAGCCAACCCTAACCTCTTGAGAAGCTGCTTGGACAGCCTTAGCAAGCTTAAAACCCCCGCTAAATTTGAAGTGATTATTGTGGGCAATGTTGCTGAACCAACTCTAAATCAGTTCAGAAAGTCTCAAAGACTTTCCTACCCTGCGATTTGGCTTGCGTTGGAAAGTAATCAGGGTTTTGCTAAAGCAGCTAATGCCGGCATTGCCAAAAGCCAGGCAGAGTTTATCGCTTTACTTAATGACGATGCCCAAGTTGACCAAAACTGGTTGAGTGAACTTTTATCTGTTTGCCAACAATCTGGTGCCGATATGGTTGCCTCCAACATTTATCTTGCCGATAAAAAGTCATTAGATAGTCAAGGTTTTTCCTTCGCTTGGCGAGGTAAAGCAGAGGCAATTACCAATCACGATATCGAGTTAAAATCTTGGCCAGATTATTGGCTTAATGATAATAATAGGGAGTTGTTTTCCAGCACCAAATCTCAATTTTGGTGTGAGCCGTTTGGACCAGATGCGGCTGCCTGTTTATTCACCAGAAAATTATTTGATAAAATCGGTGATTTTAACGAAAACTTTTTTGCCTACCTTGAGGATGTTGAGTTAGCGCTAAGAGCAAGGCAAGCTGGTTTTCACTGCGCATTGGCTGAAAAAGCCGTGGTTTACCACCATAAGCACGCCAGTTCGGCTAAAATATCAGGCTTTAAAGCCAAACAGGACTTTAAAAATTGGTGGCGAATTGTGGTTGATACTTATCCGGAAAAAGCTTGGGGAAAATATTGGTATTTAATTCTTGTTGAAAGACTCAAAAATCTTTCGGGTTTGTTTAAAAGCCGATTGCATTAAAAAACTACTCAACAATTCCAATCGATAACTTCTGATTAACTTGAACAATTTGAGAAAAACTATTTTGATTTTGCGTGATGGTTTCTGGCGAGTCTAACCAAGCATAAGGTTTTCTGGTAGGGAATGTGTTCTCAGTAGGCGCAATTTTCACCGGCTCAAACTTATCAGTATAAAACAACAACAAATATTTTGTGAAATATAGTTCACCCAGAAGTTGTTTGTCCATAAAATCAGCCGAAATGAAAAAATCTTTTATGCCTTTGTCGATCGCAATTTGTTTGACAGGTCTGGGTATGGATTGAAAACTGCTGGCTAATGACTGATGTAGATTGTAAATAGGCAGCCAACTGGCAATTTGGAGACCGATCATTAAGATTAATACTAAGTATGTCAATCTCTTTTTGAGTAGCAAGGCTGAAGTAATAATTATCATCGCTAGACCTAATGATCTAACTAAGGAATTCTGTCCAAGTAAATCCAGCCACGACCAACCTAGGCTATTAATTGTGGTATAAAAATCCCTAGTTGGTAAGAAGATAAGTATCAGAGCACAAAGACTCAGCCAGAGTAACATCGAAAATCGATCAATTTTTTGTTTTCCTGAAATTAACTTTCGTAGATCAAGTAAACCGTAAAAGATTAACACCATCACAGCCTGATCTATGTAACGAAAATAGGTTGAGTAATGAATAGGATTGCCGATAAATCCGTGGTAACAATGTAAAAATGATAGACCAAGGGTTGCCAAGACAAAAAGTATTACCCAAACTAAAATTGGATCTAGACGTCGTTTTTTGAAGCAATTGTAAGTTGATTGAATTAACATCAGCATTGGCCAGAAAAAACTGGTCACTAAGATATATGCCAGGTGATTACCCAAAATTTTAACTGCCCAGAACCAGTTGAATTGTCCAGACACCAATGCCTTAATGACTTCAAAATAGTTGGCAGTTAAATCTTCATAACCCTTCTGCTCTAGTGCCTGTCGAACAACTAAAGATTTTTCCCATAAATTAAAACCAACCACCAGGCCAATAGTTGTTATTAAGTACGCAATCAGAGGCCAAAACTGTTTATGATTCCAGTTTTTTAAGTTAGGATTTACAAACTTGCTCAGCCAGCTAAAAACAACTACCGGAATTAAAACTACTCCAATAGATCTGGTTAAGATAGCTGAGGCTGTTAATATTCCAAGTACACCAAACCATAAAGTTTGTCTGGATAAGTTGTTTTGTAAGGTATTATTTTTATGAAGATGTGTAAAAATTGCCAGGATTAGTACAACTAAAGGAGTAAATAAATTTTCACTCATCGCTACTAATTGAAAGCCAACCGCTATTGGCTGAGTTGCTAAAACGATATAGGTCAAAACGGCCAGCAAAATGCCGATTTTTGACCTGCTCCATTTATAGACACGATTAAGTAGATAAAAAGCTAAAAACAAGATAACTTGAAAAACCAAAACATTAAGAATTTGCACTCGCTGATAGCTTAAAAAAGGGTCAGCGCCCATTACTAGTGACAGCAAATAGGAATATAACGGCGGATAGGTGTGACCAACGCTAACATCGGCCAGCACATCAATTCCCAGACGAATGTTGCGAGCTTTGCTTAGGTAGAGATATTCATCACCAAAAATCCAGGGGGTCATAGATTAAGTATCATAATGTCTTTTTGATTTCTGGGTTCGTTTTAAGGTAAGCATTGCTTAAGCCTAATTTAATCCTAATTAACCCCAGCCCCTGTTTTCTACGGCTTCACCTCAAGCCAGGTATAACGGGTTCTTTTAAGTTCGCTTGGTGTGTTAGCCACTAGATCAGGTCGGTAACGGAATAGTTCCACTGGGTAGGTGTGGTTGTAGTCGTCGCGCAGGCCGTTATCGGCATAATTGCGGTCGATCACGACGCGCTCCCAGCCCACAAAGGTACCTTCACCCACAAACTTAAGATCACCACCGTTATCAGCACCACGGCTGGGAATTCGGATCTCCTGGTCAGCTACGAAGATACCCTCCACCACTGCGCTATTATCACTGGGATCTACGTGACCCAGGTTGGGGTCGAAGGTAATATTGCCACTAGACACGAACATTAAAAAGCCACCAGGTTCCACCTCTGTTTGGTGGTCAATGTAGATATCTCCCTCTACTAGCACAATTATGGCTTCATCACTGTTAACGCTCCAAGCTTCACTGGTGTGTAGGTCTCCTCGGTGTAGGTAGGCAATGGAGCTAGAGTTAACTGGCTCAGCTTCAGGCTTACTAGCATTAACCGTGATTGGTTCACCCTCCAGCCCTTCACCAAAGTCACTACTGCTGTTACTGCTTAGATAAAGTGTTCTTTGAAAGTAACCAAACCCTAGTTGTCTAGGGATAGTGTTTCTAGTTAGTTTAGCTAGCCAGTTATGAAGTGACTCATCTATAAAGTTAGCTTGTCTGCCCACCTCAAAAGCGGTATCTATCTCTCCACCACCAGTGACAACTACTCCATCAGTGTCTTGGCCGTTGAGGTTAGTTATTAAGTAGGGAGAACAATTGGGGTCGGTCTCACAGCTAGTTGGAATATAGCTAGCTAAAGCTAGACCGGAGCTCTCAAACGCCGCTACCGAACCACCCTCCACCTGCCACCAGGGATCGGTGACACTACTCACATAGAAGTCTACTGGACTTCCTTCAAGGGTACTGGTGTCAAGCGTATAGCTACAACTACCTGGACAGGCACATTCATAGGGAGAGTCAGCTGGGGGAACCAAAGTGATCTCCACGTAACCATTGATGGCAGAGCCAGGGACATCGATACTATAGGTGCCATCCGGGTTGACCGCCGAAGTGGTAGTTTCGCCAGTAACAATACTTCTGACGTGCACCTGGTAAACACTAAAATCATAGTCTATCGAGGCGGCTGAACCGGAACACATATTGGTCATTAGATTGACCGTGGCATCTCCGTTGGGGTTATAGATAACCTGTCCAGTTAGTGTTTGGGGCCAGTAGTAGCTAACCCACTGGCTCCAGGAGCCATAAATGTCACTGCCACAAGAGTTGTTTACACCTCGCACCCTGGCGGTGTAGCCATAAGAATCGTTAAAGCGGGTGAGTCTTCTGGAGCGTGTGGGATAGTTAATGGTATAGGTTACTCGCTGTCCAGCTTGAGCGTTGAAGGAGATATTGGGCCCGTCTAGCTCCACCAAAATGTTTTGCACCACCCACATCTCAGTAGGAGAGGAAGTAGCTACTAATCTAAAGTAGCGTCTGGCTAAATAGGGAGGGTTAACCGTTAAGGTGCTGGTTTGGCTGGCCGCTAGTCCGGTAAACTCCTGGACATTTTCCCAGCCGCTCATATCTTCGGAAACTTGTAGTAGTACTGAATCTACCCGGCGACTAACTGAACCACCTTGAGTTAATTGAATGCTTTTAATGGGTCTAAACTCGGTTCGACCATACGTGGCTAAACCAAAGTCATAACCAATATAGTCATGATTGGCGATATCCGCTCCGGTAGCAGTAGTGCGCCAGGAACCAGAAGTTGCACCGGTAAAAGCTTGCCTGGGGCCATAGCCAGATCTATAAGGACTACTAAAGGCACCGCCTCGAAAGGCCATCTCCTCGGTGCGGTTAATGGGGTTAGTGATGGTGCGACTAACACTAAACATGTCAGAGCCAGCGGGATTAGAGGCAGCTAGTATTTGGAGTTGGTAGTAATTTGTTTGCGAGCCAGCATCTGTCCAGCGCAAGCGGTACTGCCCGTCACTTTGTGGGGCGATAGTTTCTCCAAGCAGTTGGTAGCGCTCACCTCCACCATCTAGATTAACCGTAAAACTAGGTCTTAGAGGCGTGGAACAATCTGGCTCGGCAGGCGGGGGATTGCTGCCTCCACTACAAGCATTACAGGCGTGATTTACTGCGGCGTAGTAACCAGCCGTCCACTCATCATCTGTGCTACAAGCGTGACCAAACTGGTTATATGGCCAACTGTCATCTGAACAACAATTGCAGCCACCTGAAGGGTCATTGGCGGAACTACCA
>Ga0334898_1003091_pt1 | contig 13998 bp, 10 predicted proteins | sample GraSluR3_MG_10_FD_207228 | JGI IMG/M metagenome (GOLD analysis project Ga0334898, IMG submission 207228) | Sludge microbial communities from methane-producing bioreactor in Wageningen University, Netherlands - Granular Sludge_3_08-R3 | ecosystem: Engineered > Bioreactor > Anaerobic >... | reverse complement strand
TTTCCATGGCTCACTTATATTTAATATTTGTTCAAAAAATTTTGGTAATTCATTCAACATCTGGTATCTCTCCTTTGTTTTTTTATTTATTTATATCATACCAGATTTAATATTTCCGTTACAACCCCTTTTTCCCTACCCACTAAAATTTGAAGTGAACCAAAATTTTTTCATTTTTACCCCCCCGATTATTTAGATAAAGAAATAATAATAAATCTAAGTTCAAATCCCAAAAATACGCAGGCTCTATTATCCTTTTTAAATAAGAGTTATATCAGTTAACCGAAAAGTTACAATAACGAAAGGAGGTTATTTTGGAAAACACTACTAAAGAAAGTCTTTTTAATTCATTGTTTAAAGAGATTTGGAGCGAAGGAGTTTTTTCTTTACCTTTAATTAAATTTTTTAATATAAAAAAATCATTTGATAAAGAAACTAAATTTTTTTTTCAAATGAAATTATTATATTGGGAAAGAAGATATAATGAAGTAGTTAAATCTATAGAAGAAATATTTAAAAACGGAGTTTTAGATGATAGAAAAAAATATTTATTATATATTAATATTATAAAAGCTTCTTTTTATACAGATAAAGAAAAATGTAAATGGTATTTTGTTAAATTAAAAAATGAGTTTAAGCGTATACCAGAAGAAATAAGAGCCAATGTAGCAACATATCTTAAGTCTTATAGTGTATTAAATGATGGAAAATATAATTTTAGATTATGGGGAAAATATTTAGAAAAGGAAAAAGAAAATGATTGTTTTTACAAAATATCTTTAGCAATCAAATCAGAAAAAGATAAAGATTTTTATTTATGTTTCAAATATTATGCACAAGCAGTAAAAGCTGCTATAAAAAGCAATCATCAAGAAGGATTATTGACTTCGATTAATAATTTTCATTATTTAATTTATGAGCATTTTCCAAAATATGAATATAATATAGTAGAGTTTCATAAATATTATTTATCCAAATGTTTTTCTTTGGATTTTAAAAAGCTGTTTAATATTGATACAATATATTATGTTTTGGAAAGGTGTAATTTGAAAGAAAGTGTAGAGTTTTTATTAATTGCTGATTATTATTTTAAGAGGAATCCAGAGTTTAAAAAATATAAAGAACTAAGAGAAAAAACAAAGTATAAATATAATTTTTCTGATAAAAGTTATGAAGTAGATAATAATATTCGTTATTTTATAAAAAATAACGTTAATTTTGATTATAATAGAGATAGATATGTGATCAGGATATTAGAAGAGAATAAAGACTACATAACCACAAATACTATTAGGTACATATTCACATTATTAAAAAAAGATATAAAGGATAATTATCCATATGCTTTTTTAAATGAAATGATTAAATTAGAAAAAAAAGAAAAAGCTATAAAAATATTAAAAAAGAAAAAAATAAGCAAATATCAATTTATGTCTGCCTATATATCGTTGTTAGATAAATTAGATAATTTCACCGAATTAACAAAAAACATTCATGAAATATATCATGAATGTTTGAATGATAAAAACAAATTAATTGAAAGAATAAATAATGAAGATAATGAATTATCTTTTTTAATATGTTTATTAGATAAAACAGATGGTTATTATAATGCAAGTATGGAAAATGCAGATTTATTTTTGAAAAAAATTAAAAAAGATAAAACAGATACTTTTATAACTACATATTTTGATTTATCATATAATCAAAAAGAAAAAATTGATGAGTTTATTAGATTGTATTCTACATATAATAATAAGTTCAAACAATTCAAACTAACATATGATAAAAAGTTAAAATTATTCTGTGATAATTATGGATTAAACAAACATTCAGCGGCATTATCATTTTATTGTCTTGATAGTAATTATAGAAGAGTTTTGAATCTTGTTTTTGATAAGTTTAATGATAATATATAAGAAATTATAGAGATATTTTAATTACCATAAATAAAATAAGGGATTTTCCAACCTTCGTTATACATACCTTTAATTACTTCATCAGATAAATAATATATAAAATCCTGTATCAGTAAAGCATACAGAGTTATTTTGAAATTAAATGTTTAGGCTACAATTTTTCTTTTTACTTTAATTATTGAGTATAGATTCTAACTTAGGAAAAAAAGAACTTTACTTAAGGTGTATATTTTAAATTTATAAATTTACTAATAATAAAATATTTATTCAAATTGATTTGAAAATAATTTGTAAAAAATAGAATTTTTATTTTCAGATTCATTAATAGCATATTTTTCTACCATACAAGAATCTTTTAATACAAAAACATAATTTGCTAATTTTATAGTAGATAATCTATGAGATATAATAATAATTGTTATATCAGGAAAATTTTTTCTTATATTTTCAATAATGCGTTTTTCTGAATCCGAATCTATATTTGAAGTACCTTCATCAATAATAAGCAAATCTGGATTATTATACAATGCTCTACATAAAGCGATTTTCTGTTTTTGTCCTCCTGAAAGTTTACTACCATTTTCTCCAATGATTGTATTCATACTAAGGGAATTTGAATTCATAAAAAAATCTACTTCACATATATTTAGTAATTTATCAACACTATATTTGGAATCAGTCTTTCTCCCAAAAGTAATATTATTCAAAATAGAATCGTGTAGTAAGAATGTATCTTGGTGAACATAGCCTAGTTTTTTTCTAAAATTATCTAAAAATTGATGGATATTTGTACCATTAAAAAATATATTTCCTTTATTAGGAGTTAATAAACCAGTTATAAGATTAATCAGAGTGGATTTACCTGAACCATTTTCACCAACAATAGCATAAAACTGACCTTTATCTATCTCTATATTTATATTTTCTAAAACCTTTAATTTATCGTAAGAAAAAGAAATATTATTCATTTCTAACATTACATCTTTGTTTTTTGAATTAGAGTGTTCTAAGTAATCTTCATTATTTTTTACATCAATTATAAGAGTATTATTTGTTAAAAAATCATTCAGTTTTTGTGATTCGATTTTAAAAACTTGTAATAACCTGTTAAAATTTACAATTCTTTCGATTGGGGCATATAATAATGCAATTATTGAATTTAATGCAATTAAAGTTCCTATAGTCATATTACCTTTAAATACTTCTAACCCTCCAAAATACAGAATAACAACGTGACCTAGAACGCTGGAAATATTTGACAAACTATCATAAATTGAAGTGTTTACAACATATTTTAATCCCTGATCGTTAAAATTTTTTTGAGCTAAATTATATTTTTCAATAAATATATTTTCTGTATTAAGAATTTTTATTTCTTTAATACTATCCAAAGATTCTTTAAGGTTTTGAGTGACTTCTACATCTTTATCCATCATTTTAATTCTAGTATCTCGAATTTTTTTATTATAAAAAATATATACAAGGCTGTACAAAGGTAAAGTCATAAGTGTAAGAAAAAACATATTTATATTTACAACAGCCAATATAATAAGTCCTATAAAAAGAAAAATTGATTCTAAAATTGTATTTAAGAGAATATTTGATAAAAACCAACTAATTGAATTTACCCAATCTCTAAATAGAGTAATAATATAACCTTGTTTTTCTGATGAAAAAGAAGTGAAATTAAACTTTAAAATAATTGAAGAAAATATATTATTTCTTATTTCATATAATATTTTATATCCGTGTTTTGAAAATAAATAATTTTTAAAGAATGATATTAAATTTTTAAATAAATAATATGTTATATAGCCTAGTACAAAAATAATTAATAGAGAGGTGTCTTTTGAGGGCAATACATTGTCTAACAAGATTTTTGATATAAAAGTAGAACCAAAAATTAAAATATTAAGTACTATTCCACAAAAAATAGCGAATAAATATTGAGGTAATAAAGGTTTTATAATTTCTCTCAAAAATTTTTTATTCATAAAATCTCGTCCTTTTTTAATAAATTAAATAAACTATCTTTTTCAGCAAATTCCCACAAATATGAGTAAATTAATTTCTTTTTTTCAGAACAATTTGGTGGAGTTGATTTGATATCACCGGTTGAGTTGAAAGCGGTTCCTCTACAACCACCCCCACAAAAATATCTTATTTCACAATTTTGACAATTATCAAATTCATCAACAGTTAATTTTTTTAAATCTTTTTTAATTTCAGAAGATAACCATATATCTTTAAAATTTTTTTCTCTAATATTACCTAGTTTTAATTTTTCATTAATAAGCAAATTGCAAGGATAAACACTTCCGTTAGAATCGACAAATACTGTGCTACTATCAATTCCACAACATTTTTTCTTAGTTGGATTTGTAAGTGTATCAAAGATAATTTTTGTTGAATCTTTTTGTAAAATAGTTTTGTATTTTTTGTTTGATTTTAATAAATTTTTATAAATAGGAAAAAGTTCGTAAGATAAAGGTCTTTTCATCGATTTGTTTCTTGATAATCCCTGCCAAAACATATCAATAAATCTAACATTTGTTATATCTAAATCAATAGCAAAATCTAGAATTCTTTGAATTTCGTTAATACTTTTTTCTGTTAGTAAGACACCTAAAAGTATATTTACATTATATTTTTTTAATAATTTAATATTATTGATAACTTTTTCAAATGAATTTATTCCTCTGTTAAATTCATGAGATTCTTTTGTAATTCCATCTAATGATATCTGTAGAGTTAAATTATCTATTTTTGAAAGTTTTTCCGCATCTTCCATAGTGATAAGAGTTCCGTTTGTTACAATGCCAATTTTTTTATCTTTATTTGACAGATGTTCTAAAATTTCAAATAAAACATCTTTTCTACAAAATGGTTCCCCTCCTGAAATAGAAAAACCATAAGATAAAAAAGGAAAAACGCCATCAATCATTTGTTTTATTTCTGAAATATTTAACTCATTATCAAGTTTGTCTTCGTAAGAATTATAACAACTTGAACATCTTAAGTTACACTTATTAGTTATAGCAAAAATAAAATGATCAATTGTATTATTATTATTATTATTATTATTATTATTATTATTATTATTATTAGTTATAACGTCTTTGTTTTTTTCATATAATATATTTTTATTTATTAATGAATTAAATAATATATTGTATTTCTTTTGTTCATTTTTTTCAGATATTTTATTTAATTCAAAGAATGATTTTAGTGTTTTTCCATCTATAAAATATTTTAATATTTCTATTAATATTTTATCAGCAATAATCCAACTAGGAATATTTGGAAATATGAACAAAACTTCTTTTTCTTTTTTAAAATAAGTAAATAAATTTGAATAGTAAATATTATTATTCATTTTAAAGTATAATCCGCCCTCCTTCATTAATTATTTTTAGAGAGTAACCATTTTTTTGATTCTTCACTAAAAAAATCTCTATTTTCACAAACCTTCCAGATTATCTCTTCAAAATATGATCTCAAACTACTACATTCTATTGCTTTTCCATATAAATTATTATTGTTTGCGACAGAAACTCCTCTACAACCACCCCCACAAAAATGTTTTACTTCACAATTAACACAGCTTTCATCATAATCTTTATTTATATTTAGTCCTCTTAGTTCTTTATAGATAGGTGAAGTATAGTATAAATCCTTAATATCATCCTGTAATACATTACCAATTGTATATTTATTATTTGCCATATTTGGACAAGAATAAATATTTCCATTTGCCCCAACATACATTGTGCCATGTCCAGTTCCACAACTTATTAATTTATTCAAGTTTCTTACATGAATAACTGAAATACTTTCAAGACCATTTGATATTAATGAGCTATAATTTTCATCGAAATAATATTGAACAACCTTATTTATTAATTTAGCACCGTCGACTCTTTTAATATTTTTATCAACAAGAGCTCTTCCGATATACTGAACGGGTTGAAGTTGAACTGTAGATACTTTTAAATTCTTTGCCAACTTAAAATATTCATCTATTTCTTTGAAAAAGATCTCTGTACAAATAGGTGACAATGCTACTTTTATATTATGATCTATTAATTTTCTTATATTATTTATTAGTGGGTTATAAGTATTATCCCCTCGTATTAATTCATGAGTTTCTTGCGAAGCTCCATCTAATGATACTTGAAGGGCAATATTTTCTATTTTTGAAAGTTCTTTAATTATATTGTCTGATAATAAGAGGCCATTAGTTACTACAACTACATTTTTAAATCTTTCAATAGCAAAATTAATAATATTTAATATATCATTACGCAAAAATGGTTCTCCACCAGTTATTATAAAACTACATTTATCAATATCAGAAAAAGATACCAGTTTTTCTATAATATTTGTGATTTGATCTGTTGACAAATCTTGGTTATATATATTTTCTCCTGCAGATGCATAGCAATGACTGCATCTTAAATTACATTGTTCTGTCACTTGTAAAGAAATATAATATAATTGTTTTATATTGTATGACGGGGTTATGGTATTAAGTGGTTTTTTAGATAAAATACCATTTTCTATAAGGTAATTAAATAAATTCTCATGTTTTTCTTCATATAGAAAAGATTTAACGCTAGTATATTCAAATTGAGAAACTAAAATTTCTTTAATAAAATTTTCATAATGTCTAGGTAAAGCTATATAAAAAGGTACATCTGGCCATATTACAATAATAAAATTTTTACTTTCTTTTTTTAATATTTTACCCTTAAATGAAAAAAACATATTATCGTGCATGTGTTTATACACCTCTTTAATAATTAATATATTTTTATATAAATATAAAAAAATTCTTTTTTATTTATTCATTTTATTTATCCGTTAGAAAATTCGTGAGAAATGATTCACTCTTTAGAACAAAGTTAAAGGTATATTTAGCCCTAAAAACAAAATCTAAAGAGAGAATCATTCAGAAATAATCTATTTCGTTAATAAATTAAGAAACAGATTATTAATACTTTGCTCCATAATGCCAAGCATCAAGTTCTGAAGCCGAAAGAGAACATTCATTAATTAATGGTTTTGAATCAGGTTCAGCAATAATTATGTTTTCTATAGAAAATTTATCATTCATATTTTTCACCTCCTTGTTTTTGTGTATTTTTACCCCCCGATTATTTAGATAAAGAAATAATAATAAATCTAAGTTCAAATCACAAAAATATGCAGCCTCTATTATCCTTTTTAAATAAGGGTTATGACGGTTAACCGAAAAGTTGCAATAACGAAAGGTGATTATTTTGGAAAACACTACTAAAGAAAGTCTTTTTAATTCATTGTTTAAAGAGATTTGGAGCGAAGGAGTTTTTTCTTTACCTTTAATTAAATTTTTTAATATAAAAAAATATTTGATTATACCAAAATTTCTTATGCAGCAAAATATTTCAAAAAGTAGTATGAAAAAACAATAAAATCTAATATCCCAGAATTAATAAAAGGAGCTGAAACACTTTTAAATCATATAAATGGTGTTTTATTACATATAAAAACAAAAATATCTAATGCTAAAATTGAGGGCATGAATTCTAAACTAAGAGTATTTACTAAAAGATCATATGGCTTTAAAACTTTTGACTATTTAAAGATTACTATCTTTATGGCACTTGGCAAACTTTCTTTTAGTTAACATTCATTACCCACTAAAAATTCAAGAGAGCCAATTTCTTTTGCTTTTTCTTTATTTGTGTTGGGATTAACGATTATTAAATTTTCTTCTATAGTTCCTGCAAAAAAATATGCGGCTTCTTAATCTAACTAAACTGAAAAAGAAAAATTTTTATTAAAAAACTCATTTGATATTTTTCTATGACTAATATATATAATTGTAATCTCAGGATATGTTTTTAATATGTTTTTCAGAATTCTTGTTTCCATTTCTTCATCTAAAGCAGAAAATGTTTCATCAATTAACAATACATCTGGATTTCTTATTAAACATTGAGCTAAATTTATTCTTGCCTTTTCTCCGCCAGATAATTTGTTTGAATTTAAATTTCCGTAATTATTATGTTTATAGATATCTTCTAATTCACATATTTTAAGTACATTATTAATATTTTTATTTGTGCTTAATTTAATAGATTCTTCAAATGGCAAATTAAAAATTCTGTTTTCTTGAAATGTTATTCCAAATATTTTTCTTAAATCCGATAATTTTAGTTTTTTCAAATTAATATCGTTTACGATTATGCTTCCTTTATAATCTCTAATAAAGCCAGTTAAAATGTTAAATAAGGTAGATTTTCCACAACCACTTGACCCGCTTATTAATACTTTATCTCTTTTTTTAAAAGAAAAATTTTTAACTTTAATGGAAATTTTATTTTCTAAACAAACTTCTAAATTCTCAACTTCTAAGGTTTCAAACTTACTAATACTGATATCCCCTAATTCTTCCGTTTCCGCTTCCAATAATTCATCTAAACTGTTTAAATATGGTTTAGCAGACAACATTTGTAATGCGAGATAATGTATTTTTTGTAAAATATTTAAAATCAAAGGAATAAATGAATAGATTACTATAATATTTCCGGCATGAATTGAACTGTTATATGAAGATGTTCTAATTATTATCATAACAGTGATTATAGGAGTAATATTAGATATGAAAAAAATTAAATTGTTAGATGTATCGTGAATATAACTATTTTTTATTTCGCTTTTATTAAGTTCGTTTTGGGTTTCATCAATTTGATTTAAAAAATAATCTTCTTTATTCTTAGCTTTTATATTTCTAATTAATTTTATACATTCAATAATTTTAGAGCTTAAATTTTCTGAATTAAACATAATCTTTTTTTGGTAATATTGGATTTTACTTTTTATTTTATGCATAATAAGAATATTTATTGTAATAACAGCTATTATAACAATACTTACATATAAATCTATAAGCATCAAAAATAAAAAGTATATCAAAAAATTAATCAGCATATAAATCATATTTATTATAGCATCGAAGTACATCCCCATAAAAGAAGTACTCATGTTTATTTCAGTCCACAACATACTTGAATCTTTTTTAAGAAACATTTTTCTGTAATCTGCCTTAAAAACCTTTGATATTACTTCATCAACAAAATTAGTTGTGCCTTTCCAAAATGTGAAGTTTTTCAATACTTGTGAACCGGTATTTAATAGTAATAATACTATTGAAAATATTAAAAATAAAAAGATATTTCTATTAAGTAGTGAAATATTTCCTCCTAATATGCCTTCGTTTACTATACTTCTTAATAATGAAATATTAAAAATTGATAATAGTCCTATAGCTGTAGTTAATAATAATAATGATATATTGTTTATTATATTTTTTCGGAAGTAAATCTTATATTTTTTCATTATTCATTCTCCTTATTAACTTATCATAATTTATATGTCTATCAAAATATTTCCTTAGAGATAATTTATGACTAATGCAAATAATAGTTTTGTCTTTATATTTTTTTAAAATATTTTGTAATATCAATTTTTCATTTTCTTCGTCTAAACTAGAAAAAGTTTCATCAATAAGAATAACTTCAGGATTTCTTGCTAAATTCTGAGCTAAATTTATTCTTGCTTTTTCTCCACCAGATAATTTGTTTTCATTTAGCAAGTTATCATTTTCATCTTTTACCTTAGATAACCTGAATAAATTAATTAAACTATCTAAATCTATGTTGCTTCCTAATAAAATATTATCCTTTAAACTTAATGAAAATAATTCGCTTTTTTGAAATGATATACCTATTAAATTTCTCAGTGATTTTATATCTATGTTCTTTAAATTAGTATGGTTTATGAAAATTTCACCTTCATAATTTTTAGTAAATCCTAACAATATATTAAATAAAGTTGTTTTGCCTAAACCGCTTTCACCAATTATCAATATTTTTTCACCTTTTTTAATGTTTAAATCAGGTATGCTTATATTTTTTTTGTTTTCTAAATTAATAGAAACATTTTTAACATCTAATGTATCAAATTTTTTAATATGATGATTTCCAGAACTTTCTTTTTCAAGCTGACAAATTTCTTCATAAGTTTCAAGATATGGTTTACATTCGAAATAATCCTTGAAAATACTATATAAATTTGAAAAAGTAAGTAAAAATAATGGTATAAATAAGTATAATATCAATATTTCATGGCTTTCTATATTGCTCCAATTTTGAAAAAAAACATAAGCATATATAATTAATACAGGTGCTAAACTTACAATAAAACTTATTATGTTATCAAAATATGAACTGAAAAAAGCAAAAATAGTAGTATTCTTTTTAAGTAATCTTTGCTCTTTTAAAATTCTATTTTTGAATAAGTTATATTCGTTTTTTGATTTAATATTTTTTATATTATCAAAAGCATCTAAAACATTACTGGTTCTATATTTTGAATGTTCAAAAAACTTCGATTGATAATATGAAATTTTATTTTTAACTTTTAGTGTAGTTATAACTATAAAAGGAGTTGTTGCTACAGAAAAAATTAATACAGATGTATTTAGTATAATATAAATAAGCGAAAATTCAGATGAGAATTAAGCATTGAAAAAAAAGAGAGAAAATATTAAAATCTTCATGATATGAAAAAAATCATGGAGGTGGAAGGAAGAATGATAAAATTGGTAGAAAAAGCAGGGATAATAAAAAAATATTATGAAGGGAAAAAAGTAATAGAAATAAGTCGAGAATTAGGATTGAACAGAGGAACGGTGAGTAAATACATAAAAGAATATGAAAGGCTTCGAAAAGAAATAGAAGAACAAGAAACAAACTCAGAAGAAATAGATATAAAACTAATAGAAAAGCTATCAGAAAAACCAAAAGCAAAAATAGGGAAAAGACCGAAAAAAAAATTAACCGAAAAAATTCAAAAAAGGCTAGGTGATTATATAGAGATAAACGAAGAGAGGAAATTAAAAAAACAAATCAAACAATTAATGAACGTGGAAGAAATGCATCGACAATTAATAGAAGAGGGATATGAAATAGGAAAAACAACAGTATATAATTACGTAAGAGAATTCACAGAAAAAACAAGAGAAGCATATATAAGACAAGAATATTTACCAGGAGAGGTGGTGGAATTTGATTGGGGAGAATTAAAGATAGAAATAGCAGAAAAGATGAAACGACTCCAACTAGCATTATTTACAACAGCATATAGTGATAATCATTACGGATTAATCTATGAAAAACAAAACACAGAAAGTTTTATAGATTCACATATAAAATATTTTAATTATTTAGGAAAAGTGCCATTAAAAATAGTATATGATAATATGAGAGTAGCAGTAAAAACTTTTGTAGGAACAGAAAAAGAACCAACAGAAGCATTATTAAAACTAGAAACACATTATGTATTTGATCATAGATTTTGCAATGCGAGAAGAGGTAACGAAAAAGGTCATGTTGAAAATGGAGTAGGATATGTAAGAGCAAGAGCGTTTTCATATAAAGCATCATTTAACACAATAGAAGAAGCGCAAGAACATTTGAATGAAGTTTTAGAAAAAATCAATTCAGAACCTAAAAAACAAAAAGAAGGAAAAAGTTCGAAAGAATTACTAGAAATAGAAAAAAATAAAATGCGAGTAAAAAGTCCTGATTTCGAATATTCTGTGATGAAAACATTGAGAGCAGATAAATACAGCACAATAACAATAGATACATGTAAATACTCAGTACCAGATGAATATGCACAAAAACATGTTAAAGTAAAATTATATGCAACAAAAATAAAAATATATTCTAAAGAAGGAGTAGTAGCAGAACACGAAAGATTATACGCATTTAATAAGTGGGTGATAAATATAGAACATTATTGCAGAACATTAAAAAGAAAGCCTGGTGCAATAGCTGGGTCAACAGCATTACACCAAGCGCCAAAAAAATTAGTAAACATATACAATGAATATTATACCACAAAACCAAAAGATTTTATAGATTTAATAGAATTCATGAAAAATAAAGAAATAAAAATAAATGAAATAGAAGAAACGATAAAAACATTAAAAACTCAATCAATAAAAGAAATAGATACATCAAAGATAAAAGTAATACTTGAAAGAAAAGAGATGAAAATAAATGAAACAACAATAGCTGAAACATCTAGAAATCAAATCAAGAAAATAACAGAGATGATGGTAATATGAATATAAAAGAAAAAATAATAAGTTTAACAAAACGCTTAAAAATGCCCGGAATAAGAAAACATTATGAAGAACAAGCAAAGATAGCAAACGAAACTGAAATGAGTTATGAAATATATTTGAAAGAGCTTTTAGAAAAAGAAGTAGAATTAAGAGACGATAGTATGAAATACCGAAGAATAAGAATGGCAAACTTTCCACAAAAACATTATTTTGAAGATTTGGAAGTAGAACAATTACCGAAAGATGCACAAAAAAAACTAAAAGAAATGAAGACATTAGAATTTATTGAAAAAGGACAAAACATAATATTTGTAGGAAATCCAGGCACCGGAAAAACTTTTTTGTCAACAGCATTAGGAATAGAAGCATGTATGCAAGGATACAAAGTGATGTATGTAACTATACCCACACTAATAACTCAATTGAAAGAAAGCAAATCAGAAAGAACATTAAGAGCATATCAAAGTAGATTTGAAAACTATGACCTTGTAATTTGTGATGAATTATCATTTATAACGTTTGACAAAGAAGGAAGCGAATTATTATTTACAACACTATCATTAAGATCGTTAAATAAATCAACAATAATAACAAGCAATTTATCTTTTGAAAGATGGGAAGAACTATTTGGAGATCCTGTATTAACAGCAGCAATGGTCGATAGATTAAGTCACAAAGCCTTATTTGTTAATATGGAAGGAGATAGTTACAGAGCAAAAGAAACTCAAAAGATGATTAAAGCTTCAAAATATAGTTAGGGATTTCATGAAAAAATCATTATTTTTTTTGCTTAATTCTCAAATGGAAATATGGTTACGGGTCACTTGACAAATGCATTTTTTGCAAAATAGATATTGAAAAGCGTTCAGTTTGTAATAATATAAATGAAATTTTATATTCATTTGATGTTGAAGGATATGTATATCCATGCCATTTTTTGAATGAAAGATATAAAGATATGGTCGATGATATTAAGGCTAAAGATTTTTCAACATTGAAATCAAAAATATTAATTAGTAATATAAATGATAATATTACTAATGATGAAATGTTTAATTCGATTGATGAAGAATTGAAAAACAAAAACTGTAATGATTGTAGTTATAATTTTTCATGTATGTCTCTTATGATTGAAAGATCAAAAAAAGCTTGTTTTTTTATGAAATTTAAGTTGCGCAACTATAAGACTATTTACGAAAAAAATAATTTTTGTCTTAATAGATTTGTTTTTGATTATATATACGAAGCGATAAATTCAGGGAGGTTAGATATAAATGATTTTACAAAATAAAGATATACAAAAAAATTTATTTATTTGCAATGAACTTAGTAAAATTCTAAAAGATAAGGTTTTGATAAAAAATAATATAGTTTATAAAATGAAAAAAGAAATTTTAGAATTTAAAGGAAAAAAAAAGTGTGTTTTAGATAATCTAAGTGACTATGTGTATTATTTAATTAATAATTCAAAAAAAATATGTTTTACCGACGAAATAAACTTAGATACTATTTTATGGAAAAGAAAGATTGATTTTAATGCATTGGATGAATTTAGATTTGAAGAAAAAGGTTTTTTTCCCAAAGGAAACGTAAATGTATTTTACTTTTCATCAAAATTCGTAAATAATCCTCTAAATATTATTTCTCAAATCATTTCAAGCATTACTTTGAAAGGAGAATATCATGATATCAAAATTGATTATATTTTATATAGTCAGAAAATAGTCTATTATATATTATTTAGGTATAGTTTAGGCGTTGATAGAAATTTCAAAGATATGTTAAAAGCAAAAAATGATATACTAAACCTTAAGAGGTTTGATTTAAATAAAGTTGTTTTTCCAGAAGTACAACTAAAGTTTCAAGAAGAACAACTGAAGGAATTTCAAGATATTAATT
>Ga0334898_1003085_pt1 | contig 14012 bp, 13 predicted proteins | sample GraSluR3_MG_10_FD_207228 | JGI IMG/M metagenome (GOLD analysis project Ga0334898, IMG submission 207228) | Sludge microbial communities from methane-producing bioreactor in Wageningen University, Netherlands - Granular Sludge_3_08-R3 | ecosystem: Engineered > Bioreactor > Anaerobic >... | reverse complement strand
ATCTCCAAAGGAATGGTGATCAAAAGATCATTCTTGCGAGCCTTCGCCGACAAGCTCATCAATGCCTTCGTAATCAAGACCCCCGACCAGGACACTTGTGTGAAATTCCTCTCGGGAGGGAACATACAGAAGACAATCCTCGCAAGGGAAATCGATTCGTGTGGAGGTATCCTCATTGCCGTCTATCCTTCGAGGGGACTCGATGTGGGTGCCACCGAAGCGGTGCGGCAAAACCTCATCCTCCAGCGTGACAAGGGCAACGCCGTGTTGCTCGTCTCCGAAGAGCTCGACGAACTCCAAATGGTCGCCGACAAGATAGCAGTCATGTTCGAAGGAAAGATCATGGGCATACGCAATGTCAAGGAAACCAACACAGAAGAGTTGGGCATGATGATGGCTGGAGCCGGGAGGGATGCATGAGACTGGTAGTTGAGAAGAGGGACGGCAAGTCGAGAAGAATGGCCGTGATCATTCCCATGGCCTCGTTCATCATTTCATTGGTGCTTGGAGCCATCGTATTGGCCGCATCACGATCGAATCCGCTGCAAGCCTATTCGGCTATGATCGACGGTGCATTCGGTAACGCGAGACGATTCCAATATACAATTGTCGAATCATTGCCGTTGCTGATGTGCGGACTGGGGGTGGGAATCGCCTTCAGATTGAAATTCTGGAACATCGGAGCCGAAGGACAATATGTCTGGGGCGCGATCGGCATCACCTGGGTCATGCAATTCTGGAAGTTCCTCCCCACCCCGATGCTGCTTCCGATAGGATTGCTGATAGGTATGGTCTTTGGTGCGGTATGGGCTGGCATTCCGGGATACCTCAAGGCACAATGGTCGGTCGATGAGACCCTCACCACCTTGATGTTGAACTATGTCGCCATCGGATTGGCGGAATATCTCTACATAAACGCATGGAAAGCACCGTTCGGAAACATGGGCACACCCGAGTTCCCCAAGGAAGCCTGGTTGCCGCAAGTGTGGGGAAAGGTCCACAGCGGCATCTACATCGCACTGGTGTTGGTGGTGTTGCTCTGGTTCCTCCTCTACAAGACGAGGTGGGGTTTCGAGTTGAACATGATCGGAAAAAATCCTCGTGCCGCACGGTATCAAGGAGTATCGATCAAGAAGAACATCGTCATTGCCATGTTGCTCTCGGGAGCCATCTGTGGTCTGGCGGGATCGGTCAATACCGCGGCGATCGCCCACCGTCTCACCAAGGGTGTCGACGGAGGATACGGATTCACCGGAATCATCATCGCGTGGATGTCGGGCCTCAACCCCTTCGCATCCATTCTGGTGGCCATAGTGATGGCAGCGCTCACCACAGGAGCCGATGCGCTCCAGATCGCCATGAAGCTCCCCGAGTCGATGGGAGAGGTACTGCAGGGATTGGTACTCATACCACTGCTTGCAGGCAGCATATTCGTCGAGCATAGACTCGTTGTGATCAGGAAGGAGGCCGTCTGATGGAATTCATCACCAAACTGCTGGCAGCGACCATCGCCATGGGAACAAGCCTCACTTATGCCACCCTCGGTGAGATCTACACCGAGAAGACGGGTGTGTTGAATTTGGGAATGGAAGGCACGATGCTTATGGGAGCACTCGCTGGATTCGCCACCGCCTTGGCAACAGGAAGCCTCTACTTCGCTCTGCTCATAGCCATGTTGGTGGGAGGAATGATGTCGCTCATACACGCCTTCCTCTGTGTGACGATGCGTGCGAACCAAGTCGTCAGTGGATTGTCGATCACCATGTTCGGTACCGGATTGGCGAACTTTCTCGGACAGAGACTCGGTCCGGCTTCAAACAACCACAACCTCATAGGAACCAATTTGCCCTCACGTTTTGAGAATATCGCGATCCCATTCTTGAAGGACATCCCGGTCTTGGGAGCTTTCTTCGATGTGAGCATTCTCACCTATGCCCTGTATCTGATCATCCCCTTCAGCTGGTGGTACATGTACAAGACGAAACACGGTTTGGCGGTAAGGGCAGTGGGAGAATCACCGAAAACCGCGGCGGCAATGGGACTGTCGGTACCCCGGCTGCGCTATCTTTACACCGTTATCGGTGGCATGTTCGCCGGATTGGGAGGAGCGTGCCTCTCACTTTCGTTCACACCGAGTTGGAACGATGGAATGACGGGAGGCAAGGGTTGGATCGTCATCGCATTGGTGATCTTCGCCACATGGAATCCTGGCAAAGCAGTGATCGGAACACTAATCTTCGGAGGTATCACATCCTTGCAGTTCAGCCTCCAGGCTGCTGGAATCAAGATGGTGATCCCCACCCAGTTCCTCGCATTCGCACCCTATCTGATCACCTTCATCACCCTTTCGGTGATGACGATACTCAACCAGAACAAGAAAGGGGCGTACGCCGCACCGTCGGCTCTGGCCACTCCATTCGCCATCGACGACAAATAACAGCACACAGGGTGCCGGAGCTACCGGCACCCTACTTCCTACTGCTCGCCCAACCCCTCCTTCTCCAACTCCTTCTCAAGATATTCGATCATCAGTGCAGCTTTCTGGATTTCCGCCTTCCTCTCCAGAGCGATGCTCTGTTGTTCGTAGGCATCCTTGAGATTCTTCACAGGGAACGAGACAAGCACCCACACGCCACCTTCGGCATCGGTATAGGACTCCTCCACTTTCGCTCCCCTGAGGGAAATATCGACCACTTGGCGGGATATGTTCTCCATCATCTCCACACTCTGGGCGCCACTGGCACCCGAGTCCTGGAAATAGTTGGTCAAGGCACCCTGGACTGTCGTACTTGCCCATCGGGCGATATTGTCCATTGCCAAAGCCTCGGCACGCATCCGTGAATTCTGTACGTTGGAAAGCTTTCCGTAGCCCGCAGCATAGTAGGTCCTCCAATTGGAGGGCGGATCGGTTGTCCACTTCGGAGACCCATCGGGATTGGTGGTGGCACATCCCACCATGACAAACAAGGAAAGCACCAGCAAAGGCACCACATATCTTTTCATCGCATCCTCCTTTCTCATTCAGCACCATAGTAGGGCATTTTTTCTCCACTGCCAACTAAGTTTTCCCAGACATTGCAGTACCTGCGCCAAGTGTGCATACTTGGGCCATGAAGACCAATGCGATGAGGATACTGGATTCCCAAGGAATCGGCTACGAGGTGTTGCGGTTCGACTATGATGCACAACAGTTTGATGCGATGGATGTCGCGCGGCAGGTCAACATGGACCCCCAACAGGTCTGCAAGACCATCGTTACCATCACAGACGACCGACGTATCATCATCTTCTGTATCCCGGCCCCCTACGACATTTCATTGAAGAAAGCAAAACAACTCGTACACGCCAAAACGGTGGAACTTGTCGAACAGAAACGATTGCGTACCCTGACCGGCTATGTTCGGGGAGGAGTCTCCCCAGTGGGAATGATCCATACCTATCCGATGTTCGCCGAAGAGACGATCCGACTGTTTCCCACCATCACCATCAGTGGAGGCCAAAGAGGCATCCTCCTATCCATCGCTCCGGAAAATCTATTGAAAGTCACCTCAGGCGAGTGGGCCGACCTCTTATAGTGGTTGCCAATTGGATAGGTCAAGGCTATGATGGCAGCTATGAAAGTCGTGATACTGGGCGCAGGAAAGCGAGGTACCCTCCTTGCACGCCATTTGATACAGGAAAAGAGGGATGTCATCATCATCGAATCGGACCCCAAGAGGGCAACCGAGGTGGAGGGCAAACTCGATTGCATGGTGGTCAACGGCTCGGGTACGAATCCCAGCACCCTCCGCTCGATAGATATCGAGCAATGCAACACATTCATTGCGGTCACCGACAGTGACGAAGTGAATCTGGTGGCGTGTGGGATCGTGGAAAACCTGAAGAGCTCGATCACCACCATCGCAGCCATCAGAAACCTCACCTACACCGGTAAGGATGGACTGCCGTTCTCGGTGTTGGGAATCAACCACATAGTGAACCCCGAGGCCGAGACCGCACGAAGCATCCATTCGATCATAGAGCGTGGCATCTTCAGCGATGTGATCACCTTCGAACGTTCGAACCTGGTGCTTTACAACGTCTATGTGACCGAAGGTTCACGTTTTGCCAACCAGAATATCGCGAACTGCCGTGCGAAAATCGGCACGGAGTTCGTCATTGCCGCCATCAGCCGGGAAAACGAAGGTATCGTCCCATCTGGAAACACGGTGGTGTTCCCAGGCGACACACTCTCCATCGTGGCCTCGGATGACGATCGTGAAGCACTTTTCAAGTTGCTTGGCCAACACAGGGTGAAGCCTAAGAAGATCATCATAGTCGGAGGAAGCAAGATCGCCCGGTTCCTTCTGAGATCATTCGAACCAACCCAACACAAATCGATCGTACTGGTGGAGCAGGACAAGGAGGTCGCCACCTATTTCTCCACTCTGTTTCCCAACCTTCTGGTGGTGCAAAGCGACATCACCGATGAAACGATCTTCGATGACGAACGGTTCTACTCGTTCGACCTGCTCATCAGCCTCACCGACAACGACGAGTTGAACATCATCATCGCCAGTTACGCGAAACGGGTCGGAGTGAACAATGCCATCGCCCTGATCAAGAACAACAACAATTACATCCGTCTTGCCCAACACCTTGGCATCGACTCGGTCATCAGTGTGAGCGAAGCGACCGTGGACTCCCTGCTCAAGTATCTGAGGGGGGATCATGTCTCCAGTGTCCACTCGCTGTTCAACGGACAGTTCGAGATCTTCGAATTCCAAATAAGCGAGGAGATGGCTGTGGCTGGAAAGAAGTTGAAGGAGATCAACATGCGCAACCGGGGCATCATCGCCGGTATCTCAAACGCCAACGGGAAACACATCATCCCTTCGGGTGCCTATCAGATCCAAGTGGGGGACAGCCTCATCGTATGTGCTGGACGGGAGAATCTCGCATTCGTCCAGAAAATCTTCTCCTAGGGGAACACAAGTGAACTGGAAACAGATATTGCGCCTATCGGGCACCATGCAGAGCATCATCGGCCTGTTCATGCTGATTCCCACAGTCTTGGCTGCAGTCTACGGGGAATGGGTTGCATTCAAGGCCTTCATCGTATCGCTGGCGATCATCATGATCTATGTGAGCATCATACTCACCATTGGTCGCTCCTGGAAATCGCGTGGACTCAATGTGAGGGATGTCTATCTTTTCGTTACCCTCACCTGGATCGTGGCAAGCGCACTCGGTGCGATTCCCCTACATATGACGGGAACCACCACCGATTACACCAGCGCCTTCATGGAGGTGATGAGCGGCTTCACCACCACCGGACTCACCACACTCAGTGATATCGAGGCATCGCCCAGATCGATTCTCTTTTGGCGTTCACTGACCCACTGGCTCGGGGGAATGGGAATCGTGGTGCTCTTCGTTGCACTGTTGCCCTTGGTCGGTGTGGAAGGTTTCCGCCTCTTCGGAGCGGAAGCGGTGGGACCCACCAAAAGCAAACTCACTCCCAAGATCAAGAATACCGCACTCATCCTCTGGTTGATCTACTTCGGCGTAACGGTCATGGAGACGGTGCTCCTCCTCTTCGGAGGATTGAGTCTCTACGATGCCCTGACGGTCACCTTCGGATCGGTTGCAACGGGAGGATTCGTCACCAAGAACGCCTCCATAGGCTACTACAATAGCGCTTATGTCGATGTGGTGGTGACCATCTTCATGGTCATGGCTGGAGTCAACTTCTCCCTCTACTTCGCCCTTCTCAGAAAGAAATTCACCATGGTGTGGCGTGATACCGAATTGAAGGTCTATCTGGCGATCTATTTTTTCGCAACGGTGATCACCACGATCAGCCTGGTGGGAAACGGTACGTATCAAAAAATCGGTACCGCATTGCGCTACGGAGCCTTCCACACCGCCTCGATCATGACCACCACCGGATATGCGACGACCGACTACGGCATGTGGCCCATCCTACCGCAAGCGATTCTACTGGTGTTGATGTTCATCGGTGGATGTGCCGGTTCCACAGGTGGTGGGATGAAGGTGACACGCATCGTTACGATGTTCAAACTTGGACGGCAGAACATCAGGAGTCTATTGCATCCGAAGGGAATCTTCACCATCCAGAACGAGTCGGAGAAGATCGCTTGGAAGACGGTGAACGCAATCGCAGGCTTCATCGCCATCTATGTGGCATTGGTGCTCGCATCCACCCTGGTGGTCGCATCCTGCGGCTATGGATTGCTCAGCTCGTTCGCCGCAGGATTGATCTCGGTGGGAAACATCGGATTGGGATTGGAAGCGGTCGGCCCCGCGGGAGTCGGTTTCGGACCAATGCCGGCCTATGTGAAGTGGTTCCTCTCATTGATGATGCTTGCCGGAAGGCTGGAGATCTACACCGTGTTCTCCATCTTCACCCGCACCTTCTGGAGAAGATAAGCTTCAGACTACCCTATTGTTGAAATAGTTCCTTACTCTCCTGAGGGTAACGTTCAATGTGAGAAACACCAATAGGCAGACAGCCACGATGAATACACTGGAGGACCAGGAGAGCAACTTCCTCGCATCAATCGAACGAAGGTGGAAGAAATCGCCTGCAACCACACCCCAACATGCGCTGAGTATCAACGAGAGGACGATATCGGTAACCGAAGGTTTTCCCTTGTACATTCTCAGGACAAGGAAGCCCAACGAGGCCAACACCACCCCATAGGTCGGCAATGCAATCTCCAACGACCAATCCAGAGCTCCGGAAACAGCGGCATCGAGCGCAGGGAAATAGGCTGCCACCGCAACCACCGAGGTCGCCACCGCCTCCTTCAACCTTCGTTTCGGAAAAATCCAAGGCACCACAGCGACGAACCAGTAGAGCACTACAGAGAGGATGGCGGCCACAGACCATGAGAGCGAAAGATCATTCAGATCGATGATCGCAAGCAGTACCACGGTGATGGGTACATACCACGAGGCGATCCGGGTATAGATCGGTTGCACAAAAAATGCCACCAAGATGTAGGAGCCGCCGAGAATGACCAAACCGATGGGAAGCCAAGGGGAAAATGAAGCCCCCAGCGCGAACGAGGTGATCACCAACGTAATGGTCGCAATCGCCATGAATGCGATCACCAGTTCTATGACCCCTTTCCGATTCTTGTCCAATCGTTGGTACACCGTTCTTCCATCCTCCCCGGAGGCGGGAAAAAGAGGAGCTCCCTGGGGACTTCCGACCACATCGTCCGGAGCAATTACCTTCGTCTTGCAAAGAGGACACTCGGTACTACCCGGTTCCAGCTTCACTCCACAACGAACACAATATGCCATATGCATCTACCTCTCTTCTCTCTCATCGGGTTCACGGTTGGTGGCCACCTCGACCGGAATTCCCTTCTCCACTAGAGCCGTCAACACCTCACGCTCGAACATTGTATTCTCTCTGAGGATGCTGGTGAAGCTCCAGGTAAGGTATCCGTTCGCGCCGATGGCACCACAGGAGACCTTGTTCGTCTTGCTCGGCGAAAGATGGAAATCGAGCCTATCCACCACTTCCCTCATCCCCTTTGGCAAAGAAACGTTACCGATATTGCTGATCGTGGTGCTGTAGATCGCATCCCCATAGGAATCGCTGAGCAGTTTCATCAACGGGTTCTTGAACACCAAAGGAGCATAGCGGATAGCGAAATTGCGCCTGCCGGCCACATTCCTCGCGACTTGCTTCGAAAGGGTCTTGGCATTCACCTCACTCCTCATTTGATGCATCACCTGATTCAGAATCTCATCGAAACTGTAGTGGCCGAGACGCGCATCGATGCCAACCACGATGAAGAGGGTGAAGTTCCTCAAGGATTTGGAACCGAAGACCTTGCGGATATTGACCGGAACCGATATCCGAATCGGCTTATACCTGCGTGGAGCGGATATGTTGGCTTCCTGTACCCTCTGCATCGCATCGATCAATTCAGCCACCAAGTACTCGGTGATGGTCACATTTCTCGATGCGCTCACACGTTTGAGATCCTCGATCAGAATCCGAGCGGATATCACCTGCACATCGTCGGTCAAACCGCCATCCGAAGACATGTGGAATGCCGAGGTTTCAAAACCAAACACCGATTTCAAAGGTCTGTAGAAGCGTTCGAACGAATCTTCTGCCTCTTCCGATTCCACTTGGGAACCGGGGAGTTTGACCTGATCATCAGGCTCGACATCGAACCCGGAAAGCTTCAGATATTCGGCAACCAGCGATTTGAGGAACACCAGGCCACCGGTTCCATCGGTGAGGGCGTGGAAATACTCAACCGCAATCCTACGGTTGGTGTATCGCACCTTGAACAGATACCCATTGGCACTCCTTTTGGGATGGATATACCCACAAGGATGGGGTGCGTCGGGATACACGGCCAAAGGCGCTTTGTTGGGCAGGAAATAGTACCAATAGAACCCCCGATGGAGCGAGACTGCGAAATAGGGGAAACGATCCACCACATGCTCCAATGCGGTGAGCAAGCGCTCGGGCAACACCTCCACACTCAGATCCATGGAAAGACGGAAGGTATGGGTATTGTATCTGGCCACAGTCGGTGGATAGATGATTGCCGAGTTGTCGAGGGGCATCAATTCCCCATGGTGAGTCGAATTCCTCATACGGATATTCTATTGAATTTCGCACCCGGCGGCAACGATATGCATTGGATTTGTCGTATCAATTCAATACAACCCTACGCATCACGATGGGGAGTCCTCTTGTAGAAGGGTGTCTTCACCAATTTGGCCCTTTTCCGTTTTCCGTGGATCTCAATCTCCACGATATCGCCGAAAGAGAGCCCGCTGTCGCGGTCGATGAGCACATAGCCACAGAAGATTCCCAACGTGGGGCTCTTGGTTCCGCTGGTCACAAAACCCAATTCCCGACCACCGGTGAACACCTTGTGCCCATTGCGGGGAACCGAAGGATCGAGCATCTCTATGCCGCGAAGGGAACGGGGGACACCTTTCAAATGCTGCTCCTCCAAGGCCTCCTTTCCACAGAAATCCTCCTTGTCGAACTTCACAAACACTCCCAAGTTCGCTTCAAGCGGTGTGATGTCATCGGAAATCTCGTGCCCGTAGAGGGGCAACTTGGCCTCCAGGCGCAAAGTATCGCGGGCACCGAGACCACAAGGCAAGACACTGTTGTCAACCCCTGCCTGCAGTAAAAGTTTCCAAAGCGGGATGGCGTGTTCATTGTCACAATACAGCTCGAATCCATCCTCACCGGTGTAGCCGTTGCGTGACACCATGCAACGGACTCCATCGATATCCACATCAGCAAGAAACCTGAAGAAAGGCAGTTTGGCGGCATCGGGAGCAATTGTTGCCAACAACTGCTCTGCCAACGGGCCCTGCAAGGCCAGCTGTGAGGTATGGGGAGAAAAATCGACCACCGAAGGAATGGTAAGATTCTTGGAGGGAACGACAGGATTCTCACCACGAAGCCAGCGGAGATCCTTCTCCGTATTGGCCGCATTCATCACAATCCAGAACTCTTCCTCGGCGATACGGTAGACGATGAGGTCATCGACCACCGTACCATTGGGATAGCACATCAGGGTATAGACGATCTGCCCCACCTCCATGGTCGAGATATGGTTGGTCAACATCATATCCAGATACGCAGAGGCTCCCTCTCCCGAGACCATACATCGGCCCATGTGTGAGATGTCGAACAAACCGGCACGCTGACGTACCGCATGGTGTTCGGCAATGATACCGGCGGAAAAATGCAGCGGCATCTCCCAACCACCGAATTCCATCATCTTGATGCCATCGTAGTTTCCATATTCCCGATAGAGTGCGGTATGACGCATGGAGCCCCCCTTCATTCAAGGTCGACACATGAATCACTTCATGTGGACACTCCTCAGATTATAGTACCGATTCGGTGGGAATGCAAAGGAAGTTGCGCAATGTTGCAGAGTCAACCCATGCAATCGGCCACCACCTCAAGAAGACGACCCACCTTCTGTTCATCATCGTCATTCTTCGGTTGGTACTCGGTGATCGCACACCCCACGATATGGTAACGGGAAGCCAGTTCACGGATCGAATCCAACAAATCCTCGAACCAGAACCCTCCTGGAGAAGGACAAGCCACCGAGTCGAAATCCATCGGATCAATCACATCAAGATCAATATGGAGATAAAGATTACCCTTCTTCCGCTTCGCCACCACAGCTTCAAGCATATCGGCGCATTCGTGGCACATGGGAATATTGGGGATACCGTGATCGACGATGTACTGACGCTCTCCATGATCCAACTCCCTCAACCCGGTATACAAGACCTGTTGCGGTAAGATCGTGGAAGGAAGCATCTGCAGTAGGCTCGGAGCACCCTCTCCCAGCAGAAGCCTCAACGGCATGCCGTGGAATTTGTTGCTGGGAGATGTCTCCGGAGTATTCAAGTCGGCATGGGCATCGAGCCATAGAAGGGTCATCTCGCCATCATACTGCTTGTTGAGGTAACTTATTGCCACTACATCGCTTGCACAATCGCCACCAATGGTGAACACCTTCTTGGGATTGGCCTCGTTCAGTCGATCAGCGGCCCGTACGAAATGCTCGGCGATATCACGTCGATACCAGACACCCTCTTCCTTCTTCGCAACCGATTGTTCACGCACTTCAACGAAGGCATCTATAGCTTGTTCTCCAAGCAATCGTACGATTGCCTGGGCACCATGATATGGTCCTGTACCGGCCGCAGCTCCCTGCCATTGGGGTACGACCATCGTGTACACATCTTTCATCACACCACCTCCCTCCGGGGTCCTGTCCACAGTCTAGAACTTTTCGAAAAAGTCTGTAAACAGGATGGAGGGAAGATGTGGAAAATTCAGAGTCCCTATTTCACCAGGAGCTTCTGTTCCTCATAGGCCTCAAGGGGATAGTGCTCCAGCACATAGTCCATATCCTTGTCACCGCGTCCGGAGAGATTCACCAGAATCGTCTCATCGGGGGACATCTTGGCGGCAGCCTTGATCGCATATCCCAAGGCGTGTGAGCTTTCAAGTGCGGGAATGATGCCCTCAAGTCGACTCAAATCATAGAAGGCAACCAACGCATCCCGATCTGTGGCCACCACATACTCCACCCGCTTGATGTCCTTGAGATGACAATGCTGTGGTCCCACACCAGGATAATCCAATCCGCTGGCAATCGAATAGACCGGCAACGGCTCACCTTCCTTATCCTGCAGCAAGTAGCAGGAGAATCCATGGATCATACCCGGCTTTCCGTAGGTCATGGTTGCGGCATTGTCACCCGCGGCAGGTCCCCTTCCACCGGGTTCCACACCATAGATTTTCACTTCGGCATCATCGAGGAAGCCACTGAAGATACCGATCGCATTCGAACCACCACCCACACAGGCCATCACATGGTTCGGCAATGTGCCGTTCATCTCCAGGAATTGGGATCGCGCCTCGCGACCCACCACACTCTGGAAATCCCGCACCATCATCGGAAAGGGGTGTGGTCCCACCACCGAGCCGATGGCATACATGGTGTTCACAGGATCCTCAAGATAGGCTTCGAAAGCGGCATCGACCGCATCCTTGAGTGTTCTGGTTCCTCTCGAGACAGGTACGACCTTCGCTCCCAACACCTGCATCCGCCGAACATTGGGATTCTGTTTGGCCACATCGACATCTCCCATGTAGATATCGCATTCGAGACCCACCAAAGCCGCCGCAGTTGCCAAGGCGACACCATGCTGACCCGCTCCGGTTTCGGCTATGACCTTCTTCTTTCCCATCCGCTTCGCCAACAGCGCCTCGCCGAGACAATGGTTGATCTTATGGGCCCCGGTATGGTTCAGATCTTCCCTCTTCAAATAGATCTTCGCTCCACCCACCGCTTCGGTGAGCCGTTTTGCAAAATAGATCGGAGAGGGGCGTCCGGTATAGGTTTGCTGAAGATGTTCGAGCTCCTCGATGAAGGTGGGATCCTCTTTGATCTTCATGTAGGAATCCGTGATATCCTGCATCACCTCCACCAATTGGGGAGGAAGAAACGCTCCTCCATATGCACCGAAGAACCCCTTCTCATCGGGTTGTTGTGTATTCAATGCCTGTTTTTCAGCTGTTTTTGCCATGTTCGTGCTCCTTCAATATCTTGTTCATCTGTGATGCGGGATCCTTGAGAATCTTGGATCCCCTGGTGATCTTGCAGAGACTGATTCCGAGATCATTGGCGATCTCCCTCTGCGTTTTGCCATAGTGCAAATCCTTCATCAGTCGCCACCGGAGCGCGAAATCGTACTTCTCCCGTTGGGTGAACAGTTCTTCGAACAGTTTCTGCATCTCCTCGTAGTTGTTGGTTTTTGTGAATACATCGATAAGTTCGTGCAGATCGTCCATCCCATCCTCCCTTCGGGTAGTGGAGTTGACGTTACTATACACAGAAACAAAAGTCAACCCATAGATGCACAAAGTCGGCCAATGCTCGATTGACCCGAAATCCAAGGCGACCTATCATGAGGGAAAAGGGGAGACACATGGAAAACCAGACACGCCTGGGCGCAGCAACCAAACGCACCATAATCGCCATGCAAGTGAACGAAGTGACCGAAAGCATCATCTATGCCAAAGTCGCCAAACGGGTTGCCGACCCACACAACAAGGATATACTGCTCAAGATCTCGGCGGAAGAAAAGCGACATGCCGACATCTGGAAACGATACACCGGAATGGAAGCCCAACCGAAACGCTTCAAGATCCTGTGGTTCACCCTTCTTGCCGCAATATTCGGCTTTACCTTCGCATTGAAATTGATGGAGAGGGGAGAAGGCGACGCCAACGAAATCTACGAAAGCATCGCTTCCGAAGTTCCCGAAGCGAAGAAGATCGCACAAGATGAGGATAGACACGAGCAGGAGCTGCTCGCACTACTCGATGAAGAGCGGTTGCAATACGTGGGATCGATGGTACTCGGACTCAGCGACGCCTTGGTGGAGCTCTCCGGAACACTCGCAGGACTTACCTTCGCCATGCAGAACACCCGATTGATAGCCCTCTCCGGACTCATCACAGGCATATCGGCAACCCTGTCGATGGCAAGCAGCGAGTACCTCTCATCGAGAAGCGAAGGCAATACCAATGCCCTCAAATCGGGACTCTACACAGGTGTGGTCTACCTCGCCACCGTAGGCTTTCTTGTACTCCCCTATCTACTCATGCCGAACGACAGCTTCATGTGGGCCCTTGCAATCATGCTCGGGACAGTCGTGCTCATCATACTCGGCTTCACCTACTACATCTCGGTTGCCAAGGATCTTCCCTTCCTGAAGCGATTCGGAGAGATGGCAGGCATCAGCCTCACCGTTGCGGCAATTTCCTTCGTGATCGGCATCATCGTGAAAGCCACACTTGGCATCGAAATCTAGATACTGCTTTACGCAAGCACCTGCACACCATCGAGGTTTCCGTCCACAAATCCAATCACGGAAGCCTCCACTCCCCTCTTTGCAAGAGCTTCGATCGCATCTTGAGCTACCGAATGCGGCACTGCCGCAAGCAGCCCTCCCGAAGTCTGTGGATCGAACAACACGAAGCGCATCTCTTCGGTCAAATCATCCAAACCCTTCACGAAACGTGAGCGGAATTCGCTATTGGTATAGGCACCGGCAGGGATCAAACCCATTGCCGCATACTCACGCACATGGGGAAACAACGGCACCTTCGTCGACTCCAACACCACCCCCGCATCATTGCCATCGGCCATTTCACACAGATGTCCGAGAAGACCGAACCCAGTCACATCGGTACACGCGGATACGGGAAAATTCTCCAAGACTTCAGCAGCATCACGGTTCAGACGCATCATCGAATCCAATGCGGACTTCTCTTCGTCCGATGATGCGATAGCCGCCCTTGCAGCGGTGTTCACCAAACCCACACCGATCGGCTTGGTGATCAGAAGGACATCACCATCGTTCCAGCTGTTGTTCTTCAGTACACGATCGGGATGGATGGTTCCGTTCAC